>Ga0070663_100000381_pt1 | contig 23445 bp, 22 predicted proteins | sample KBSC63metaG_FD_65646 | JGI IMG/M metagenome (GOLD analysis project Ga0070663, IMG submission 65646) | Corn rhizosphere microbial communities from Kellogg Biological Station, Michigan, USA - KBS C6-3 metaG | ecosystem: Host-associated > Plants > Roots > Rhizosphere > Soil ...
GCAGCCGGGTGCGGATGGCACCCCAGTCCGCGGGGTGGGTCAGCACCAGGAGGTCGACCTCGGCCTCGCCGGCGAGGCGGCGCGCCTCGGCGACCGCGCGGCCCAGCACGGCGTGCACGACGTCGGTGACGCGCAGGACGCTGTCCCCGAGCAGCAGCTCGCCTTCGTCGATCCGGCGCTTCGGGTTCGGCTCGTAGCGCGCCGGGTCGACGGCCGCCTGCCGCTCGGCCTCCTGGCCGACGAACAGCGTGCCGTCCGCCGCCGCGAACACCGCCGAGGACATCAGCGGCTGGCCGTCGATCACCACGACCTGCGGCTCGCGCCCGTTCACCGAGGCGACGACGCAGGTGCTCGATGTCCCGAAGTCCACCGCAACCCGGACCGTCACCAGCAGCTCCCGAAGACACAGTAATGTTCGCGATCCCCCGCGTCCGGCCTGCCGGGCGCGCCCTCGGGGAGGAACCTACCCTCCGCCGCGGCGCGCCCCGCCGCCGTACTCAGTCGGGCTGGATCCACGACACCTGGATGAGCTGCTTGCCGTTCTTCCGGGTCAGCAGGTTGCCCCGGCCCGGCGGCATCGCGCTCGGCTTGATGTTGCCGACCAGCGCACCTTCGTCGCGCGAGCCGTTCATCACCATGCCCGGGGCCGCGATCTCCTTGAGCTTGCCGATGATCGGGTCGTACATCGCCTTCGACGCACCACCGGTGCGCCGCACGACCACCAGGTGCAGGCCGACGTCCTTGGCCTGCGCCAGGAAGTCGGAGATCTTCCGCAGCGGGTTGTTCGTCGACGTGGCCACCAGGTCGTAGTCGTCGACGAGGATGAACAGCTCCGGGCCCTTCCACCAGGACCGCGTCTTCAGCTGCTCCTGCGTGACGTCCGGCCCCGGCAGGCGGCGCGTCATCGAGTTGAAGACGTCGCCGACCATGCTCTCCAGCTGCGCGGACGACACCGCGTAACCGAGGAGCGAGTCGCCCTGGATGAAGCCGAGCATCGTGCGCCGGTAGTCGACCAGCAGGATGAGCGCTTCCTTGGCGGTGTAGCGCTCCGAGATGCCCCGGGCGATCTGCCGCAGCAGGTTCGTCTTGCCCGACTCGCCGTCGGCGAAGGCGTAGAAGTGCGGCTCGGCGTTGAAGTCGATGTAGATCGGCTGCAGGTCCTCTTCGTTGACACCGATCGGGATGAGCTTGGAGTCCCGCGCGGTGTCGAGCTGGAGCACGTCCTCGTAGGTGATGAGCTCCGGCAGCAGGCGGACCTGCGGCGCGACGCGGCCGCGCCAGGCACCCTTGATCTTCGCCACCGCGTCGGCCACGCCGGCCGCGATCGTCTCCGAGTCACTGGAGCCGTCGATCCGCGGGAGGCCGCCGAGCATGTGCAGCTTCTCGCGGGTCAGGCCGCGGCCCGGCCGGCCGGCCGGGATGTTCACCGCGACGCGCCGGTCGATGTCCGACTCGGTCGGGTCACCGAGGCGCAGCTCGAACCGGGTGCCCAGCATGTCCTTGATCGCCGGGCGGATGTCGGCCCACCGGTTGGCGGCGATCATGACGTGCACGCCGTAGGACAGACCCTGCGTGGCGAGCCGGGTGATCGTGGTCTCGAGCTCCTCGAAGTCGTCTCGCAGGGCCCGCCAGTTGTCGACGATCAGGAACGCGTCGCCGAACGGGTCCTGGTCCGGCCGGATCTCCCCGCGGCGCTTGCGGTTGCGGAACTCGGTCATCGAGTCGATGCCCATCGCCCCGAACCGGCCTTCCCGCTCGGTGAGCAGGGTGGTCAGCTCGGCCACGATCCGGCGGGCCTTGTCCGGCTCGCGCCGGGCCACCGCGACCCCACCGACGTGCGGCAGGTCGGCCAGACCGGCCAGCGTGCCACCACCGAGGTCGAGGCAGTAGAACTGCGCCTCTTCCGGCGTGTGCGTCAACGCCATCGACATGACCAGCGTCCGCAGCATGGTCGACTTGCCGGTCTGCGGACCACCGACGATCACGCCGTGGCCCGCCGCACCGGAGAAGTCCGCCCACAGCGGGTCACGCCGCTGCTCGTACGGCCGGTCGATGATGCCCAGCGGCACCTGCAGCCGCCCGTTGCCGAAGTAGCCCACCGGGGACAGGCCGCGGTCGTCGGTCGGGTTCAGGTTGGGCAGCAGGGTGTCGAGCGAGTTCGGGTCCTTCAGCGGCGGCAGCCACACCTCGTGCGCCGGCGGGCCCTGGCCCACCAGGCGCGAGACGATGACGTCGAGCTCGCTGGGTTCGACCGCCTCCTCCGACTGCCGCTGCTCCTGCACCGGCGCCGCCTCGATCTGCTGCGGCTCCGGCTCCTTCGGCAGCTCGACGAAGTCGGGGACGAACAGCTGCGGCCGCTTGTCCGCGCGGACCACGGTCGCCGCCGGGCCCGCCGCCTTGAGGCCGGCCGGCCGGTACGGGCCCGAGACGTAGGACGCCTTGAACCGCACCAGCGTCGACGTGTCGTACTTGAGGTAGCCACCACCGGGGACCGACGGCAGTTCGAACGCGTCCGGCACGCCGATCGCGGCGCGGGATTCCGCCGCCGAGAACGTCTTGAGGCCGATCCGGTACGACAGGTGCGAGTCGAGACCACGCAGCTTGCCCTCTTCGAGGCGCTGCGAGGCGAGCAGCATGTGCATCTGCAGCGACCGGCCCAGCCGGCCGATGGCGACGAACAGGTCGATGAAGTCCGGCTTCGCCGACAGCAGCTCGGAGAACTCGTCACAGACGATGAAGAGCGCGGGCAGCGGGTCGAGGTCGGCGCCGTTTTCGCGCGCCTTCTCGTATTCCCAGACGTTCTTGAAGTTGCCGCCGTTCTTCAGCGCTTCCTGGCGGCGGTTCATCTCGCCGGCCAGCGCGTCCTTCATGCGGTCGACCAGCGTGACCTCGTCCGCGAGGTTGGTGATGACCGCGGAGACGTGCGGGGCCTTGTCGAGGCCCATGAACGTCGCGCCACCCTTGAAGTCGACGAGGACGAAGTTGAGCGTGCTCGACGAGTGCGTGGCCAGCAGGCCCAGCACCAGGGTGCGGAGGAACTCCGACTTACCGGAACCGGTGGCGCCGATGCACAGGCCGTGCGGGCCCATGCCCTCGGCGGCGGCTTCCTTGATGTCCAGCTCGACCGGCTGCCCGTACTCGCCGACGCCGAAGGGGACGCGGTAGCGGTCGCGGATCGGCCGCGGCCGCCACGCCTGCTGGACGTCGAAGGTCATCGGGTCGCCCGGGATACCGAGCAGTTCCAGCAGCGACGGGTTGGACAGCAGCGGCTCTTCGTCGCCGACGTCCTGGCCCGCGGCACCGCCGACGCGGTACGGCGAGATGAGCCGCGCCAGCGACTCGGTCTCGACGAGGCTGAGGGTGTCCGGGCGGCCGAACCACTCGACGCCGCCGGCGCTGCGCGCACCCAGCCTGTCGGCCTCGACGACCAGCCGGAGGCCACGGCGGGCGGCGAGGTTGCCGAGGGAGTCGGACAGGTCGATCATCGTGACGCCGACCAGGCCCTCTTCGAGGACGATCTGCTCTTCGCGGGTGACCTCGGCGTCGTCGATGATGATCACGACGTGCGGCTGGTCCGGCGCGGGGGTGGCGTTGCGGGAGAAGCGCTGGCGGTCACGCAGCTCTTCGTCGAGCCAGTCTTCGATCTGGGCCAGCGAACCGGCCATCATGCGGAGCTGGCCGATGCCGTCCGACAGCGTGGGGTGCTGGACGTGCGGCAGCCACTTCGCCCACTCCCACTCCTCCTTCGCCCGGCCCGCGGTGGCGACCGCGATCAGCACGTCGTCGGGGCTGTGGAAGGAAACGAGCTGCGCGAGCATCGCGCGGGTGAGACCACGGGTCAGGGTGCGGTCGCCCTGCATGCTGACCGCGGCGAACCCGCGGAGGGTGATCTGGGTGGGGAGGTCCGGCACGATCGAGTGCGCGCGCACGAACCGGCGCAGCGCGAGGGTGGCGATCGGCTCCAGCTCGTCGACGGGCCCGGTCTGGGGCGGGACCAGCCGCGTCGCGAGGCGGTGCGAGCTGCGCCCGACGCGCAGGTGCAGGAAGTCCTGGTCGTTCTGGCGGCGTTCCCACATGCGGCGGCTGGCGGCCAGCGACCAGAGGGACTGGGGATCGGGGTGCACCCATTCCAGGGCGGCGCGCTGGTCGACCATCGCCTCGCGGGCGCGGTCGCGCATCTGGCCCAGGTAGCGGAGGTAGTCCTTGCGGTCTTCGTCCATTTCGGCACGCTTGGCGCCGCCGCCCTTGCCACCGCCGCCGGCCATCATCCCGAGCGTCCCGACGACCATCATGCCGCCCATGGCCATCATCATCGGGTTCCGGTTGCTGGCCTGGAACATGAAGACCATCATCCCGAGCGACGCGACGATCATCACGACCGGAAGCGCCTTCATCACGATGTTGCCGGGGATGACCCGGGGCACCTCGGGCGGCGGCTCGAGGTGCACCTCACCGCCCGGCGGGCGCGGTGCCGCCAGCCGCGGCGACTTCTTGAACTGCAGCGTGCTCATCGAAGGACCCCTCATTCAAACTCGACGATGGCGGCCACCGCTTGGTGCAGGACTTGGTGCGCGACCAACCTATCGAACGCCCCCGTGGAATTCCGCCGGATGCTCCGAATCCCTCGTGAACCCTGTTCCATCGTCGTCAGGCGAGTGTACGGCCCGGCACCGACAGTAATCTTCGGTATGTGGCTCTGACCTGCTGTTGCCGGTGATTTTCGGACGTTCGATGATGTCGGCACCGGGGTTCGGTATAAGTTCCCCCGGGAGCAGCATCGACCGAGCGGGGGCAGTGCAGTGGCTACGGGCACGACAGTATTCAGCAGGGTGACGGTCGTCGCGCCGTCCACCCGGATCGACGTGGCGCTGCCCGCCGACGTCGCGGTGGCCGATCTGCTGCCGATGCTGCTGGACATGGCCAAGGAGACTTCGCCCGACGGCGGCGCCCGCCACGGTGGCTGGGCGCTGGCGAAGCTCGGGGACGCCCCGCTCGACCCGAGCCGCACCCTGGCCTCGCTCGGCGTCGTCGACGGCGAGCTGCTCCAGCTGCGCAAGCGCAACGAGAACCCCCCGCCGCCGCTGTACGACGACGTCGTCGACGCGATCGCCGAGTCGTCCCCGGACAGCTTCCGGCCGTGGACGAAGGAAACGGCGAACCGCTTCGGGCACGTCGCGGGCGGGCTGGCGCTGTTCGCCGCCGCCGTCGCGCTGTTCATGAGCGGCTCGTTCTACGGCGGCAGCGCACTGGGCGCGGCCATCGCGGGCGGCATCGGCGCGATCGCCTGCGTCGCGATCGGCGCGACGCTCGCCAAGGGCTACCAGGCCGAACCGACCGGCGTGCTGATCGCCGCGGCGGGCGGCCTGCCGCTGGCCTTCGTCAGCGGCTTCTACATCGTGCCCGGGCTGTCCCTGCGGGCGAACCTGCTGCTCGGCGCGGTCCTGGTGATCATCGTCGCGTCCGTCTGCATCATGGTGATCGGCGCCGGCATCACGACGTTCATCGCCGCGGCCACCGCGGGCACCTTCGGCGCGCTGGCCTTCCTGTTCGGCACGCTCGTCGCGCACCCGGCGCCCGGCATCGCGGCCGGCACGGTCGCGGTCGCACTCGCCTGCATCTCGATCCTCCCGCGCGCCACGATCTGGCTCGCGAAGCTGCCGCTGCCGCACGTCCCGAGCAACGCCGAAGAGCTGAAGGAAGACTCCGGCTTCCCCGACTACCGGGCGATCGAGCGCCGCACGGCGATCGCGCACAACTACATGACCGGCCTGATGGTCGGCTGCGGCGCCACGGTGGCGATCTCGGCGATCATCGCGGCGAGCGGGCCCGGGTCGTTCGGGATCATCCTCGGCGTCGTCGCGACGCTCGTCCTGCTGCTGCGCGCCCGCGCGTACGCCAACGGCAGCCAGGCGATCGCGCTGCTCACCACGGGCCTGGTCTCGGCCACCGGGATCGCCATCGGATGGCTGGTTTCGGCGAGCGCCCAGAACCGCCTGCTCTACGTCTTCGGCCTGCTGATCCTGCTCGCCGCGGGCGCGCTGGTGGTCGGGGTGATCTTCCCGAACCAGCGGTTCTCGCCGCCGCTGCGGCGCACGGTGGAGATCATCGAAGCGATCTGCATCGCCTCCGTGCTCCCCCTCGCCCTCGGTGTGATGGACCTCTACACCACCCTGCGGCACCTGAACTTCAAGTGACCGGATCGGGTGAATCTCGGATGTCAGCAGGACGCCCCTTGGGCCCGGCCCGGCGCACCACGACGGCCCTGCTCGCCGGCACGATCGGCGTGCTGGCCACGGTCGCCGGCGCGGTGCCGGCGCAGGCCCAGGCCGCCCCGGCCGACGGCTACTTCGCGACGCCGCCCCCGGTCGACGAGAGCAAGCTGATCCCGGACAGCCGGCAGCCGGACAAGAAGTACAAGAAGTCGAAGGCCTGCGTCCAGCGCAGCACGCTCGGCCGGGACATCGTGCTGAAGAACCGGCCGTGGGGCCAGGACTACCTGCAGATCGCGAAGGCGCAGGAGATCGTCAAGGCGGCCACGGGCAGCGCCGGGGGCACCGTGCGGGTGGCGGTCGTCGACACCGGCGTGACCCAGCACCCGTGGTTCCAGAACCGGGTCAAGTCCGGCGGCGACTACGTCGCGAAGCCGGACGGGAAGGCCGAGGGCCTCGAAGACTGCGACGGCCACGGCACCGAAGTCGCCGGCATCATCGCGGGCAAGCCGGACAACCCGGAGGTCGGGTTCATCGGCGTCGCCCCGGACGCGACGATCGTGTCCTACCGCCAGCTGAGCGAGAACTACGAGCCCGACACCTCGACCCAGACGCCACCGCCGGGCAACACCGGCGGCACGCCGCCGTCGTCGAGCACCAGCCCGCCGCCGGGCGGCGGTGGCGGGAGCGGTGAAGGCGACCGGACGTCCCCCGGGCAGTCCAACGGCGGGCGCCAGCTGGAGAAGGCCGGCACCGCGGGGACGCTGAAGACGCTGGCCGAGATCATCCGCGGCATCGCGGAGCGGAAGGAAGCCGACATCATCAACATGTCGGTCGACAACTGCCGCCCGGCCACCGGCTCGATCACCGAAGGCGAGCAGCAGGTCCAGGCCGCCGCCCACTTCGCCGCGCAGCGGGGTGTCGTGATCGTCGCCGCCGCGGGCAACGCGACGGACACCTGCCCGCAGAACGACCAGCCGGACGCGCGGAAGCCGAAGACGATCGTGACGCCGCCGTGGTTCGCCGACGACGTGCTGTCCGTCGCGGCGATCGACGAGACCGGCAGCGTGGCCCCGTTCAGCGTGCACGGCCCGTGGGTCGGCGTCGCGGCGCCGGGGACGCAGATCATGTCGCTCGACCCCGCCGAAGGGTCCGACGGCTTGGCGAACCTCACGTTCGAGAACGGCGACAAGGCCAGCCCGATCCAGGGAACGAGCTTCGCGGCGCCGTACGTGGCCGGGCTCGCAGCCTTGGTGAAGGCCAAGTACCCGGGCCTGGACGCGAAGGGCATCGTCAACCGGATCAAGGAGACGGCCCAGCACCCGGCGGCACCGGGCGGGCGCGACAACTTCGTCGGCTACGGGGTCATCGACCCGGTGGCCGCGCTGACCCAGAGCCTGCCTTCCGAGGTGGGGAACCTGGCGCCGATGCCGACCCCGCAGCTGGCCCAGCTCCCCCCGGCCAACGACCACAGCTCGACCCCGGTGATCGTGGCGCTGGCCGGAACGGGTGGCGGCCTGGTGGCGTTGCTGATCACGCTGTTCGTGATGCGCACGATCCGCCGCAACCGCCCGGCCGAGACCGACACTTCCCGGCGCTGACGGGCATCACCCGTGCTCCGGCAGGCATCACCCGTGATTGAGCGGGCATCACGCGTGATCGGGGAGGCATCACGCGTGATTGAGCGGGCATCGGCGTGATGCCCCTCTGATCACGGGTGATGCCCCTCTGATCACGGGTGATGCCCGGCTGATCACGGGTGATGCCTCTTTCGTCACTGGGCCGGCGGAGCCGGTGGCTTCTTCTGCTGCGGGTTTTCTTCCTCCCCGATCACCGGTGGGGCGACCAGGCCGGGCTCGCCCAGCAGGTCCGACGACTTCGTGACCGGGCGGGTCTTCGACGGGCGGCGAGCCTGGCCGCCCGAGCCGAAGGCGCCGAAGCCCATCATCGGCATCATCGGGACTCCGCCCGACGAGCTGTGCCGATCCTCGGCGGGCGGGGCCGGCGGGGTGGCCGCGTCGGCGGGCTGGGCGTTGTCCGGGGTTCCGGCGCCCGTGTGCCGTCCCTCCGCCGGGCCGTCGGCCGAAGACGGCGTCATGACCTCGTCGGCCGAAGACGGCGCCGAAGCCGCGGCCGCGGTTTGCTCGCCCCCTTCGTTCAGCGCGTCGTCGTGCAGTTTGAAGCGCTCCGGCGGGTACCGGTGCCGGATCTCGATGGTGCGGGACGCCGCGTCCGGGTCGTCCACCCCCTGGCAGAGCCGGTCGAACGCCTCCAGCACGTCGCGCGCGGTCTCGTGCAACGCCTTCGCCGAGTCCTGCGTCTCCTGCAGCTGCGCCCGCGCCCGCTTGGTGCCGCCGCTCGGGAGGAGCATCGTCTCCGACGTCAGCTCCGCCGCGTCCACCAGCACCTCGACGAGGTCGACGACGACGTTCCGCAGGGTCGTCACCATCTCGTCCAGCGCGCCGGCGAGGGTTTCGAGTGCCTCGCGGAGGTCGCCGCCCGCCGCGCCGATCGCGCGGATGTAGGCGACGAACGAGTCCGCGTCCTTGCCCTCCCAGCCCGCGTCGAGCCGGCCGAGCTGGTCGTCCAGGCGCGCCGAGACCTCGGCCGCCACCGACGCCGCCCGGCGCAGGCGGTCCGCCTCCGCGCCGAGGTCGGCCCAGCGGCCGATCAGCGGCCGGAAGTACGTCTCGACGGGGTCGATCACGCCCAGCTGCCGCGAAAGCTCCGTGAGGTACGCCAGGTACGGCTCGGCCGCCGCCGTGATGTCCTCGCCCGCCGGCACCGGCACCGAAGTCGTCATCCTTCGAGCCTTCCGGCCCGCTTGATCAGCTCCGCGGCTTCCGCGTCCTGCCCGCCGTGGCGGACCGTCACCTGCCGCAGGGCCTCCGCGGCCGAGCGCAGCGCCTCGGCGCCGTCGGCCAGCTGCCGCCGCAACGCCCCCGACGCGCGGCCGTACGACTCGCCGAGGCCGATCTGCGCACCCAGCGTCCCGTAGGACTCCGCGGTGACGTCGCCGCCGACCTCGGCCGCCGCCGCGTCCAGGTCGTCCGCGGCGGCGTCGGCCGTCTCGGCGTACCGGGCGACGACGACGCCGTCCATCCTCAAGCCGGCCACGGCACCTCCGCTCACGAGAAAGACCTTCGAGCGTGGGACGCCCGCCGCGGCCCGGCGGTTCCGCTCAGTTGCCCGGCGGCTGGGACGGGGTCGGGTAGGTGCCGGCGTTAGGGTCGATCGGCACCGAGTCGAACTGCCGCAGCACGTCCTGGGTGTTCAGCGACGACCCGGTCGGCAGCAGCCCGATGATCGACTCGGGCGCGGGCTGCCGGTTGTTCAGGCCGATCGCGTCCGCGGTCTGGGCGTCCGGGACGCTGTAGCGGACGCCACGGTCGGAGATCAGCTGGATCGCGCCCTTGCCGAAGCTGGCCTTGCCGGTGGCGGACTGGACGACCGCGGCGAACCCGGGCTTGAGGTAGAAGCCGTTCAGCGGCACCCGGTTCGGGCCCGGCGTGGTCACGGCCATCGTGGCGAACTTGTCGCCGGTGCTCTTCTGGCCCGGCAGCTGCGTGTCGACGTACACCGAGGTGTGCCCGTCCTGGTCGGGACCGGACCCGACCAGCGACCAGCCCAGGCACGCCACCGACGAGTTCTTCGTCGCGTCGAGGACCGTCGGCACCGAACGCGGGAAGTCGTCGACCGGGATGTAGTCCGGGTCGGTGGGCTGCAGGGTCTTCACGCCGGCGAGCTTGTCGAGGCCCAGCGTCTGGATGCTGCTGGAGCTGCCGTTCTTCGCGACGCGGATGATGTCGGCGACGGCGCTGGACACGCGCTGGATGCCGGTCGTGGTGATCGCCCAGTAGTTCAGCTCCCGCTGACCGGCCTGCTGCGTGGCGAAGACGTCGCCGGCGGTCAGGCCGTCGAAGTCCGCCGGGGCCGGGCCGTTCTGGATCTTCGGCGGCGAGAGCTTCGCGACCTCGGGGATCGCGTTGAGCAGGCCCTGGGTGATCTTCCGCGGCGACGGCGGCAGCTGCAGCGCCGTCCGGACGGCGTCGTTCGGGTTGTCGACGTCGATCTCGGCGCGCACGGTGTTCGCGTTCGGCCGGTTCCGGGAGCTCGGCAGCCGGTAGACGAGGTAGGTCTTCCCGTTGTCGGCCTTCGCCAGCAACGCCTCGTTCTCGCCCAGCTCGGTGCCGAGGCCGCTCGGCGCGATGCCGCCGAAAACGTAGGTGTTGGTGCGGCCCGTGTCCGGATTCGGCAGCGACGGATCCAGCTGGACCTTGTCGCAGACCGCCCAATTGGCGGAAATGCGCTGGGAATCCGTCGGGATCAGCTGCGGGCCGTCCGGAATTCCGGTCAGTTTGTCGCGCGGAATGTCCTTCAGCTGCTCGTCGGAAACGACCGTGGGATTCTTCACACTCGCCGCGCTCGCCGGGGCGGGAGCGGGTGCCGCGGTCGCGCCGCCGGCCGCCGGCTTGTTCTGCTGGGACAGCAGGAGAAGCCGGGCCGAAGCGAGGTTGAACGTCGGGATGAGCTTCTTCGGGTTGCCCGCCACGACGTAGACCGTGCCGGACTGCTCGCCGATCACGATGTTCCCGGCCTCGGGCACCGACGGCGCCGGGCTGAGCAGCCCCCAGACGACGAAGACGATCATGCCGAGCACGCCCAGCACGACCCCCACGATCGTGGCCCTCGTGTGGGTGCGCATCGGATCGTGCAGCATCACGGCGTCGCGCCGGACCAGCGCCGACTGCATCCGCCGTAGGACGAACTGATACGCCTGAACCTGAGACTTAGTCGTGGGTGTTGATGGCATTCTCGACCTACAGCTCTCCCCGTCGCGGTACGGTTCCGCAGGATAGCCGTACGGGGACCGTCTGGTGTGGGGTTTCTACCAACTCAAGCTAGGGTCGGGCTCCCCGGGACCCGGCTTCCGGGGTACGCAGCAAGCACGAGGGGAAGAGAAAGCGCGGATGTCCGTCACCACTCCTCCACGTCCGCCTGGCCCGCCCGGGCCCCCGCCGCCCGGTGGCCGTCCGCCGGGCCCGCCGCCGCGGCCGGGCAGACCCGGTGGTCCTGGCGGCCCTGGTGGCGTTCCCGGCGGCCCTGGCGGACCCGGTGGCGTTCCCGGCGGCCCGGGTGGCGGTCCCGGTGGTCCCGGCGGTCCCGGGATGCCCCCGCGCGGTCCTGGCGGCCCTGGTCCTGGTCCCGGTCCCGGCGGACGTCCGGGCGGTCCTGGCGGCCCCGGTGGCCCGGGCGGCGGTGGTCCCGGTGGCCCTGGTGGGCCCGGTGGCCCCGGTGGCGGCGGTCCGGGTGGACCCGGTGGCCCGGGCGGTCCCGGCGGCCCTCAGGGGCCCGACGACAGCGGCCCCGCCACTCCCCCGCCCGCTCCGGCCCGGGTGGCCCCGCCCGCGCGGCGCCGGTCCTCCGGCGTCACCCTCGGCCCGCTGCCGGTGGCGAACCTCGTCGTGCTCGAAGTCGGCCTCGCGATCGGCCTGGTCCTGCTCGCGATCGACATGTCGCTCAAGTACGTCGGCATCGGCATCGTCGGCTTCGCGCTCATCGTCGCGCTGCTGCGCTGGCGCGGCCGCTGGTTCACCCAGTGGGTCGGCCTGACGCTGCGCTACAGCTTCCGCTCGCACGACCGGGTCGCCAACCCGCTGCCGCCGAGCACCGTCGAAGCCATGGCCGCCGAAGAGACCACGGTCACCGGCCCCGACGACGCGCGCGTGAACCTGCTCCGCATCGCCGTGCCGGACCTCGTCGTCGCCCACGGCGTCGACCACGAACGCCAGCAGGTCGGGCTCGCCTGGAACGACGGCACCTGGACGGCGGTGCTGCTCGTCGAGCCTGCCCCGGCGCTGATCACCCAGGCCGACGGGGCGCCGAGCCTGCCGCTGTCGGCGCTGGCGCCCTGCCTCGAGGACCGCGGTGTGGTCCTCGACTCCATCCAGATGATCTGGCACTGCTACCCGGGCAGCGCGGCGCTGCCGTCGGACTCACCGGCGCTCAGCTCCTACATGGAGGTGCTGGGGCCGCTGCCCGCGGCGGCGCGGCGCACGACGTGGGTGGCGATCCGGCTCGACCCGAGGCGCTGCCCGGCGGCGATCCGGGAGCGCGGCGGCGGCGTCGTCGGCGCCCACCGCGCGCTGATCGGCGCGCTGTCGCGGGTGCGCAACGCGCTGGAGTCCCAGGGCGTGCCGACGCGGCCGCTCGACCCGGACGAACTGCTGCGGGCGGGCATTTCGGCCGCGGAGCTGACGTCCGTGGCCGGGTCACCCACCAAGGTGACGTTGCAGGAACGCTGGTCCGGCGTGACCGCGGCCGGGATCGGCCACGCGAGCTACGCCATCACCGGCTGGCCGAAGGGCAAGGTCACCAGCAGCCTGAACGCGCTGACCAGCGTCCGCGCGCTGTCGGCGACGCTCGCGATGTCGATTTCCCCGGCGTCCGACGAGGGCAAGATCGGGCTGCGCGGCGTGGTCCGCCTGAGCGCCCGGAACCCGCGTGAGCTCGACGCCGCCGACCAGCGGCTGCAGGGCCTGTCCGAGCGGCTGGGCGTGGACCTGACGCCGCTGCGCGGGCTGCAGGTGTCCGCGTTCGCCGCGACGCTGCCGATCGGAGGCACAGCATGAGTTCCCGCGTCCGTGACGCCGGGCAGAACAGCGGCGTGGCACCGGAGTTCACGGTGGATCCCGCGCTGCTCGACGCGATCAGCCCGTCGGGTGACCGCGGTGGCATCGTGCTCGGCTCTGGTCTCAAGGGCGAGCCGCTGACGATCTCGGCGCTGCGCTCGACCCCGACCCGGATCGTGCTGGTCGGCGGGCTGTACCTGGCCCGCCAGGTGGCCATGCGCGCGATGGCGGTCGGCGCGTGGGTCGTCGTCGCGACCGGGCGCCCGACCGAGTGGCAGGTGCTTTCCCGGGCGGCGGGCAGCCGCGACGGGCGGCCGTCCCCGCTGGTGCAGATCCGCCGGCTGTCCCCGGTCGAACTGCCGCGGCCGTCGGAGGACGCGCCGCTGCTGGTGGTCACCGACGGCGGCCCGACCCCGCAGGACCTGTTCCCGCCCCGCTCGCCGTGGCAGACGACGATCTACGTGCTCCCCTACCTGCACCCGCAGGCGGGCGCGACGGCCAACGCGGCGGACCTGGTGCTGATGCAGCGCCTCCCGGCCGGCCAGGCCGAGCTGGCGGCCCGCATCTGGCGCCTGCCGCCCCAGATGATGCGCCAGCTGACCACGTTGAAGGACGACCAGGTGGTGGCGCTGGGCCGCAACCTCTGGCGCCCGCTGCGCCTGGTGACGACGGGCAAGGAGCAGCAGCTCCTCGGCCCGGTCCGCCGCGGCGACTGAGGTCCTCTTCGGACAGCCGGAAGCGGGTGGTTCCCCTCGGGGAGCCACCCGCTTTCGTCTGCGGCAGGGAACTTGCGTGGGTGACACACGAACTCCCTGGTCATGTTGACAAGAGTCAACACAGCCCCCAAGATCGATTGCGCACACGACCACGGGAGGGGTTTGCATGCGCGCCACCACTTCTGCTGCCGTTCTGGCAGCCACAGCGTTGCTGACGGCGGGGTTCGCCACGGAAGCGTCCGCCACGGCCCAAGCCACTTGCCCGGCGGGCCGGATCTGCCTCTACACCGGCGAAAACGCCACTGGCCGGATGGCGTCGTTCGAATGGGGTTCCCCGGATCTGCGCGGGCAGGGTGTCGACCGCGCGATCTGGGTGATCAGCAACCACAAGCGAGGCATGTGCCTGTTCCCGGGCTACAACTACACCGGCGACTCCAGCGGCATCGGCGAAACCGTTTCCCGCGGATTCCGGGTCACGCCGGTCAGCTCGCTCAAACCCTGCACGGGGTAGGCCCTCAGGGCGAGGTGCGGACGTTGCGGGTCTGCTCGGCCCGCGCCGCGAGTTCCTCGTCCGGCGGGTAGTCGACGCCCAGGAGCGTCAAACCGTGGGCCGGGGCGACCGCGCTGTCGCGGATGCCGCTCTCCAGCACCTTCCCGGGCCACGCGTCGGTGCGGCGGCCGTCGCCCACCAGGAGGAGCACGCCGACCAGGCTGCGGACCATCGAGTGGCAGAACGCGTCCGCCGAGACCCGGACCTCCAGCAGGTGGTCGTCCACCCGCGCCCACTCCAGGCGCTGCAGCTCGCGGATCGTCGTGCCCGTGTCGCGCTGCTTGCAGTACGCCGCGAAGTCGTGCAGGCCGAGCAGCTCGGCCGCCGCCGCGTTCATCGCGTCCGTCGACAGTGGACGGTTCCAGGCGAGGGTGTCGTGGCGGCGCAGGGGGTCCACGCCCCAAGGTGCGTCCGAGACCCGGTAGCGGTAGTGACGGCGGATCGCCGAGAACCGCGCGTCGAAGCCATCGGGCGCGATCCGGGCGCCCAGCACCCGGACGTCACCGGGCAGGAGGCGGTTCCAGCGGCCCGTCATGCGGGTCAGGTCCGGGATGCCCTCGGGGGACACGGGAATCCGCCCTGACGGCGTGGAGAGGGGCACCACGTCGACGTGCACGACCTGGCCGGTCGCGTGCACGCCGGCGTCCGTGCGGCCCGCCACGACCACGGACTTGGGCACCGAGGCCCCGGGCGGTTGCCGCTGCAGCGCCTCTTCCAGGAGCCCCTGGACCGTCCGGCGGCCCGGCTGACGGGCCCAGCCCGAGAAGTCCGTGCCGTCGTAGGAGACGTCCAGGCGCAGACGAACGAGCCCGCCCTCCCCGAGGGGAGTGGCGGGCTCGTCCGGTGTCGAATCGGCCGTCAGGACGTCAGTCCTTCTTGGCGTCCGCGTCGTCCGAAGCCGGGGCTTCGGTCTCGGCAGCAGCGGTGTCCTCGGCGGCGGGAGCCTCCTCGGCCGGAGCCTCGGTGGTGGTCTCCTCGGCGACCGGAGCGGCGGCCTTCTCGTCCTTCGCGAACTTCGTCTTGCGAGCGCGCTCGGCTTCCGAAGTCACGGTCTTCTCGGACACCAGCTCGATGACGGCCATGGCGGCGTTGTCGCCCTTGCGCGCCATCGTCTTGGTGATCCGGGTGTAACCGCCCGGACGCTCCGCGAAGTGCGGACCGATCTCGGCGAACAGCTTGTGCACGACGTCCTTGTCACGGACGACCTTCTGCACCTGACGGCGGTTGTGCAGGTCGCCCCGCTTCGCCTTCGTGATCAGCTTCTCGGCCAGCGGGCGGACCCGGCGGGCCTTCGCCTCGGTGGTCGTGATCTTGCCGTGCTCGAACAGCTGCGTGGCCAAGTTGGCCAGGATCAGCCGCTCGTGCGCGGACGACCCGCCGAGCCGGGCTCCCTTGGTAGGGGTGGGCATTGGTTCTCCTACTAGTTCAGCTCGCAGCGTCCAGGCACAGAGCCCTAGAGCTGCTCGGTCTCTGCGTAGTCCTGGCCATCGTCGTGGCCGTCCGAAATCCCGTCGGCGATGCTGCCGACACCCTCCGACCAGCCTTCACCGTCGTAGCTGGCGGCCGCGGCGGTCGGGTCGAACCCGGGCGGGCTGTCCTTCAGCGCGAGGCCGAGACCGACGAGCTTGAGCTTGACCTCGTCGATCGACTTGGCACCGAAGTTGCGGATGTCGAGCAGGTCCGCCTCGCTGCGCGAGACCAGCTCGCCCACCGTGTGGATGCCCTCGCGCTTGAGGCAGTTGTACGACCGGACGGTGAGGTCCAGGTCCTCGATCGGCATCGCGTAGGCGGCGATGGTGTCCGCCTCCTGCGGCGACGGGCCGATCTCGATGCCCTCGGCGTCGACGTTCAGCTCGCGGGCGAGACCGAACAGCTCCACCAGCGTCTTGCCGGCCGACGCGACCGCGTCGCGCGGCGTGATCGACGGCTTGGTCTCGACGTCCAGGATCAGCTTGTCGAAGTCGGTGCGCTGCTCGACACGGGTGGCCTCGACCTTGTAGGTCACCTTGAGCACCGGCGAGTAGATCGAGTCGACCGGGATCCGGCCGATCTCCGCGCCCGCCTGCTTGTTCTGCAGGGCCGGAACGTAACCGCGGCCGCGCTCGACGACGAGCTCGATCTCGAGCTTGCCCTTGCCGTTCAGCGACGCGATGTGCAGATCCGGGTTGTGCACGGTGACACCCGCCGGCGGCACGATGTCGGCCGCCGTGACCTCACCCGGGCCCTGCTTGCGCAGGTACATGGTGACCGGCTCGTCCTCTTCCGAGGACACCACGAGCTCCTTGAGGTTCAGGATGATGTCGGTGACGTCTTCCTTCACCCCGGGAACGGTGGTGAACTCGTGCAGCACGCCGTCGATGCGGATGCTCGTCACGGCCGCGCCCGGGATGGACGACAGCAGCGTACGACGCAGCGAGTTGCCGAGCGTGTAGCCGAAGCCGGGCTCCAGCGGTTCGATGGTGAACCGGGAGCGGGTCTCGTTGACCGTCTCTTCGCCGAGAGCCGGCCGCTGGGAAATCAGCATTTCTTCCTAGTTCCTTTCCAGACGACGCCCGCCATATGACGTCGAAGGGATGGCGCGGCGGCGGCGCACCTGTCGCGCCGCCGCCCTGTCCGACAGGGCCGGACTACTTCGAGTAGAGCTCGACGATCAGCTGTTCCTGAACCGGAACGTCGATCTGCGCACGCTCCGGGAGCTGGTGGACCAGCACGCGGAGGTTGGACTGGACGACCTGCAGCCACGCCGGGATCGGGCGGTCGCCGAAGGACTCCTTGGCCACCACGAACGGCAGCATCGCGAACGACTTCGGCCGCACGTCGATGATGTCCCACTTGGTGACCTGGTACGACGGGACGTTGACCTTGACGCCGTTGACCAGGAAGTGGCCGTGGCTCACCAGCTGACGCGCCTGGCGGCGGGTGCGGGCGATGCCGGCGCGGTAGATCACGTTGTCCAGACGGGACTCGAGGATCTGCAGCAGGTTCTCACCGGTCTTACCGGGACGCCGGACGGCTTCCTTGTAGTACCGGACGAACTGACGCTCGAGAACGCCGTAGGTGTAGCGAGCCTTCTGCTTCTCCTGCGACTGCAGGAGGTACTCGGACTCCTTGATGCGCCCGCGGCCGTGCTGGCCCGGCGGGTAGGGGCGACGCTCGAAAGCCTGGTCGCCGCCGATGAGGTCAACCTTGAGGCGACGCGAAATACGCGTCGCGGGGCCGGTGTAACGAGCCATTTCTTCTTACTCCTCCCCGTTCCTCAGACCCGGCGCCGCTTGGGCGGGCGGCAGCCGTTGTGAGGCTGCGGGGTCACGTCCTGGATGGTGCCGACCTCGAGGCCGGCCGCCTGCAGCGAGCGGATCGCCGTCTCGCGGCCCGAACCCGGGCCCTTCACGAAGACGTCGACCTTCTTCATGCCGTGCTCGGCGGCCTTGCGGGCCGCGTTCTCGGCGGCCATCTGCGCGGCGAACGGGGTGGACTTACGGGAGCCCTTGAAGCCCACGTGACCACTCGACGCCCACGCGATCACGGCACCGGTCGGGTCCGTGATCGAGACGATGGTGTTGTTGAAGGTGCTCTTGATGTGCGCGTGACCGTGCGCGACATTCTTCTTTTCCTTGCGGCGGACCTTCTTGGCCCCGGCCGCAGTACGAGACTTCGGTGGCATGTTCTGAGGGTTCTCCTGTTAGCGCGCGTTCTCTTGGTGAGCGGCGACCGCTTCGGCCTGGCCGCGCCGGATGATCGAACCGGCGTCGGTGTACAGGTTGCGGAGCGCCATCGGGCGGGCGTAGAGCGCCTTGGGCGAGACACAAGCCGAGCCGCGGCGCTGAACGCCACCCATCTGCACGACCTTCTTGCCCTGGACGCTCACTTCTTGCCAGCCTTCTTCTTGCCGGCGACCGTCTTCTTCGGACCCTTGCGGGTACGGGCGTTGGTCTTCGTGCGCTGACCACGGACGGGAAGTCCGCGGCGCCAGCGAAGGCCCTCGTAGCACCCGATCTCGATCTTCCGACGGATGTCGGCGTTCACCTCACGGCGAAGGTCACCCTCGACCTTGAAGTTCTCTTCGATGTACGTACGCAGCTTCGCGAGGTCGTCATCGCTGAGGTCCTTGACGCGGGTGTCCGCGTTGAGCTCGGCAGCCTTGATGAGCTGCTTCGAGCGGGTACGGCCGATGCCGTAGATGTAGGTAAGCGCGATCTCCAACCGCTTTTCGCGGGGGAGGTCTACGCCAGCGAGTCGTGCCATTGGCGTTGATGCTCCTTCTTCGGTTTCATCTTCAGGTCTGCTCCCCGTCCGGTTCCGGGACCGACTCGCCTGTCGTGCCCTCGGCTTGCGCTTCGGGTGTCCCGGCCCCGGCCTGAAGCCCGGGGGTGAACCGGACCACTCGCGTGGCCCGGCAGGTGCGGGGAGGTTGTGTAGCCGTCAATCCACTCTGGTCGAGTGCTGTGATCAGCCCTGCCGCTGCTTGTGCCGCAGGTTCTCGCAGATCACCATGATCCGGCCGTGGCGGCGGATCACCTTGCACTTGTCGCAGATCTTCTTGACGCTCGGCTGGACCTTCACGTCTTCTGCTCTCCTGCTGTTGAGCTGCTCTTCGTGATCACTTGTAGCGGTAGACGATGCGACCACGAGAGAGGTCGTAGGGCGAAAGCTCCACGACAACCCTGTCCTCCGGCAGGATGCGGATGTAGTGCTGCCGCATCTTGCCGCTGATGTGTGCCAGGACCTTGTGACCGTTCTCCAACTCGACGCGGAACATCGCGTTGGGGAGCGGCTCGACTACGCGGCCTTCGACCTCGATGGCCCCGTCTTTCTTCGCCATGTCCTCCGCATTTCCTTGTCGAACACTGCCTTGTCTGCACTGTCTGCCGCCACACCCGTGATCAACTCGAGCACTAGTGCTGGGTCGGGTGTTGCGTGGCACACTGGTGCCCGGCTCCCAAGATCGTGAGTTCACGAGCGCGCAGGATCCGGGCGCGATAAGTGCGCCGACTTGACAGTGTACGCATGTCGTGTCGTGACCCCCAAACCGGGGGTGACCATGCTAAAGGACCGTGCAGGTGGACGTGATCGCGATCACCCCAAAAGGGTGAAATCGCAGGTCAGGAGTCTTCCGGAGCGGTGAGCACCCAGGGGCCGTCTTCGGTGATGGCGACGGTGTGCTCCCAGTGGGCCGCGCGGGAGCCGTCGGCCGTGACGACCGTCCAGCCGTCGTCCAGTTCGCGGGTCTCGCCGCCACCGCCGGTGAGCATCGGCTCGATCGCCAGCGCCATGCCGGGCTTGAGCCGGGGGCCCTTGCCGGGCTTGCCGACGTTCGGCAGGAACGGGTCCATGTGCATCTGGCGGCCGATGCCGTGGCCGCCGTACTCGACGATCATCCCGTACTCGATGCCGTCGTCGCGGCCCGCGCGCTCGGCGGCGGACTGGACGGCGAAGGAGATGTCGGTGAGCCTGCCGCCGGCGCTGACCGCCTCGATGCCGGCCCACATCGCCGCCTCGGTCGCCGCGGACAGCGCGAGGTCGGCGTCGGAGACCTTTCCGATCGCCAGTGTGACGGCGGAGTCGCCGTGCCAGCCGTCGAGGATGGCGCCGCAGTCGACGGAGATGATGTCGCCGTCGCCCAGCACCTGGGTCTTCGCCGGGATGCCGTGGACGATCTGCTCGTTGACCGACGCGCAGATCGACGCCGGGAAACCGTGGTAGCCCTTGAACGACGGCACCGCGCCGGCGTCCCGGATCGTCTGCTCGGCCAGCTCGTCGAGCTCGGCCGTGCTGACACCGGGCTTCGCCGCGGCGCGGACCGCCGCGAGCGTGCGGGCGACGACGAGGCCCGCGGCCCGCATCGCCTGCAGCTCGTCCGGGGTCTTGACTTCGATCATGCGCCCACGCCGGAGCACTTGCAGAACACGCAATCCTCCGAGGTTCACGTGCGGTCGCGCAGCGCTTTCAGCACCCGGCCGGAGATCTCCTCGACGCTGCCGACACCGTCGACGGTCACCAGGATGTCGGCGTAGTACTCCAGCAGCGGCGCGGTGTCCGACACGTAGATCTGCTGACGCCGGCGGATGACCTCTTCGGTGTCGTCCGCGCGGCCGCGCGACATGAGCCGCGCGACGACGACGTCCTCCGGGACCTGCAGCTGGATCACGGCGTCGAGCGCGACATCCGCGTCGCCCAGGATCTCGCCGAGGACCTCGGCCTGCTTGGTGTTGCGGGGAAAGCCGTCGAGCAGGAAGCCGACCTTGGCGTCCGGCTCGGCGAGCCGCTCGCGGACCATTTCGTTGGTCACCGAGTCGGGCACGAGTTCGCCCGAGTCCAGGTAGCGCTTCGCCTCCTGGCCGAGCGGGGTCTCCTGGCCGACGTGCGCGCGGAACAGGTCACCGGTCGAGATGTGCGGGATGCGCAGCTGTTCGGACAGGGCCACCGCCTGAGTGCCCTTGCCCGCACCGGGCGGGCCGACGAGAACCAGGCGCGTCACTTCAAGAACCCTTCGTAGTTGCGCTGCATCAGCTGGCTTTCGATCTGCTTCACGGTGTCGAGGCCGACACCGACCATGATCAGCACAGCCGTGCCACCGAACGGGAAGTTCTGGTTGTTCCCGCTACCGGTCAACGACAGGAAGAAGTTCGGAAGGATCGCGATGATGCCCAGGTACAGCGAGCCCGGCAGGGTGATCCGGCCCAGCACGAAGCTCAGGTACTCGGCGGTCGGGCGGCCGGGGCGGATGCCCGGGATGAAGCCACCGAACTTCTTCATCTCCTCCGCACGCTCGTCCACGTTGAACGTGATCGTGATGTAGAAGTACGTGAAGAAGATGATCAGAGCGAAGTACAGCGCGATGTGCACCCAGCTGGACTGGTTCACGACGTAGTTCTTGATGAACACCTGCCAGCCGGAGTTGGCGTTCTGGTCGCCGACGAGGCGGCTGATCAGGTCCGGCAGGTACAGCAGGGACGACGCGAAGATGACCGGGATGACGCCGGCCTGGTTGACCTTGATCGGCAGGTAGGTCGACGTGCCGCCGTACATCCGGCGGCCGATCATGCGCTTGGCGTACTGCACCGGGATCCGGCGCTGCCCCTGCTCGACGAAGATGACGCTGGCGATGATGATCAGGCCGAAGACGCAGACGACCGCCAGGCCGACACCACCCGCGTTGCTGAGGATGTTGCCGCCCTCGACCGGGATGCGCGCCGCGATGTTCAGGAAGATCAGGACGGACATGCCGTTGCCGACGCCGCGCTCGGTGATCAGCTCGCCCAGCCACATCATGACGGCGGTGCCCGCGGTCATGGTGATGACGATGATCGCCAGCGAGTAGACGCTGTTGTCCGGGATGATCGGCTGGTCGCAGTCCGGGAAGAGCTGCTTGCGGTCCGCGAGCGCGACCACACCGGTGGCCTGGAGGATCGCCAGCGCGATCGTCAGGTACCGGGTGTACTGGGTCAGCTTGCCCTGGCCGGACTGCCCTTCCTTCTTCAGCTCCTCGAACCGCGGGATGACCACGGTGAGCAGCTGGATGATGATGCTCGCCGTGATGTACGGCATGATGCCGGTCGAGAAGAGCGACAGCTGCAGCAGCGCACCACCGCTGAACAGGTTCAGCAGCTGGTAGACGCCCTCCTGCTGCGCCTGGGAGCTACAGGCCTGTACGGCACCGTACGAGATGCCGGGCGCCGGAATGGTCGCACCGATTCGGTAAACCGCGACGATGGCTAGCGTGAACAGGATCTTCTTGCGTAGATCCGGCGTCGCGAGAGCCGAGCGGAAGGCGCTGAGCACGCGGGGGACCTCCTCGGCGTCGTCGGCTGTCCTAACCGACGATCGGCTTGGCCGGCACTGGGCCGGCGGGAACACACAGCACTACTGGCACGCAAGCCAGGAACGCTTCGGGGCACACTCGTCCCGAAGCGTGTCGCCGACTCTAACAGCTTCACAGGGCGTGTCCGCAGTCCGTGTGGGTTTTCCGTACCAAGGTTGCTCCGGCGGGTTGATCCACATCGCCGTCTTGGCCGTATTCCTTGACAGGTTGTGGATCAAGCGTTCGACGTCGCGAGCACGCCGGCCAGGCCGACGAGGACCACTCCGGTGCCCCGGTCGACGTTGCGGCGGGCCTTTTGGGACAGCCGGATCGTCTTCGCCGCGGCGCCGACACCGACGTAGACCGAGCCGGCCAGGAATTCGGCCAGCAGGTAGACCGCGCCGAGCAGGGCGATCTGCGCTGAAAATGCCCCCTGACCTGCGTCGATGAACTGCGGGACGAAGGCGGTGAAGATCAGGATCGCCTTCGGGTTGGTGATCGCTACGCCGAACTCCTTACGGGTGACGTGCCAGGCCGTCGCGGGGGGTTTCGGCAGCTCTTTCGGGGTGTTTTTGCCCCGGAAAGTGGACCAGAGCAGGCGGACGCCGAGGAAGAGCAGGTAGGCGACGCCGGCCCACTTGATGATCGTCAACGCGGTCTCGGAGGCGGCCAGCAGCTGCCCCAGCCCGGCCGCGACGGCGGCGATCAACAGGGTGAAGGCGGCCAGCCTGCCGCCGAGCCCGGCGAGGCCGTGGCGAACACCGTGCGTCATCCCGTGGTGGAGCCCCAGCAGGTTGTTCGCCCCTGGCGTAAGCGCGACGAGCACGGAAGCCCCGAAGAAGACCCACATGGGTTCACGGTAACCGCGGTTCCTCGTCCGGGGGCAACACGGTGATGGCGACGCCGGAGGGCGGCGTGGGGGTGTCGGCGTAGGCGAGGGCCGGATCGGCCCAGCCGGGCGTCCGGAAGGTGCGCAAGGGTAGGTACGCCACGGCCGCCGCGCCGGCGGCCAGCACGATGGCCAGGATCAGCAGCCACATGCCGGCCCCGGTGGTGACGTCCACGGCCGGTTCTTCGCCGGCGAGGGCGTCCAGCTCGAGCCGTTGCACCCCGACGGTGGTGACGACGCCGGCCGTGAAGACCGCGCCCGCCGAGAGCAGCCACCGGGTGAGCCCGCGATCCGGCCGCGAGAAGGCCGCGAACGCGGCGACGGCCAGCACGACGATCGCGATGACGACGGTGATGCCCACGGGCACCCCGGGCCGGTCGGTGCTGTTCTGCCCGGCGATCTCGACTCGGTTGCCCCAGGCCGTCACGGTGATCACCAGCTGCACGTGGTCGAACCCCTGCCGGACGTCGAGCTGCTGGACGAGGTGGAACAGCGGCAGGAAGCAACCACCGACGGCCAGGAGAGCCGCGAAAGCGGCGAGAACCGGCGGACCGAAGCGAGCCAACCAGGACGACACGGGCTCGGCGGCCGGAGCGGCCTCGGGTTCGGCCACCGGCCGAGATGCCGCCGGGACGGCGGAGACGCCGG
>Ga0070663_100000382_pt1 | contig 23345 bp, 19 predicted proteins | sample KBSC63metaG_FD_65646 | JGI IMG/M metagenome (GOLD analysis project Ga0070663, IMG submission 65646) | Corn rhizosphere microbial communities from Kellogg Biological Station, Michigan, USA - KBS C6-3 metaG | ecosystem: Host-associated > Plants > Roots > Rhizosphere > Soil ...
GCGGCTTGACGTTGACCTGACGCTGCTGGCCGACGCGGCGCTCACGCTGACGCACTGGGCGCCGCTGCACGTGCATCTCGGCACGCTGCATCGCGTCGCGCACGTCGCGCTGCTTGATGGCGACACGCTCGCGGCCGGTCAGAAGATGCGCGTGCAACTGGTGTTCGACGAACCCGTGTTCGCGCTGCCGGGCGATCGCTTCATCGTTCGCAATCCGCAAGCGACGCGCACGGTCGGCGGCGGCCGTGTGCTCGACCCGTTCGGTCCCGCGCGCAAGCGCCGCACGCCCGCGCGCCGCGCATGGCTCGATGCACTGGAGGCGTGGCTCGACGAAGGACGGCTCGATGCGCTGCTCGCGCAGGCGCCGCTCGGTATCGCCCGAACGATGCTCACGCACCTCACCGGGTTGGCGCCCGACGTGCTCGCGTTGCCGGACGACGCGCTGGCGATTGGCCAGCGCGACGCTGCGTCGAACGATGGCACCGTGATGGCGCGGGCGCATTGGCTGGCGCTGCAGGCGCGCACGATCGACACGCTGCGCGCGTATCACGAGCGCGTGCCGGACGAGCAGGGGCTCGACGCGGCACGCCTGCGGCGGATGGTGGCGCCGCTCGTCGGCGATGCGCTGTGGCGTGCGTTGGTCGATGCACTGGTGGACGGCGGGGAGGTCGCGCGTAGCGGGCCCTGGCTGCACCTGCCGTCGCATTCGGTGAGTTTCGATGCGCGCGAGGAAGCGCTGGCGCGGCAACTGCTGCCGCTGATTCACGCCGGGCGCTTCGATCCGCCGTGGGTCCGCGATCTGGCGCGCGACACGGGCACGGCGGAGGAGGCCGTGCGGGCGCTGCTGCGCAAGCTCGCGCGGCGCGGCGACGTGCAGCAGGTCGTGCGTGACCTGTTCTATCACGCGGATATCGTGCGCGAGCTGGCCGGGCTCGTTGCAGATCTCGCGCCGACGCGCGGCGGCGGGCTCGATGCGGCGACGTTTCGCGACGCGACGGGGCTCGGCCGCAAGCGCGCGATCCAGATTCTCGAGTTCTTCGATCGGGTTGGGTATACTCGCTTCCACCGCGATCTCCACTTCCTGCGGCCTGACAGCGGTTGGGCGAGTATTCAGGCGTAACGCGCTCGGCGTTCTTCTCGTTCTTTTGGTTCTTCTCTCGTCGGAAGGCATTCGTATCCGGTGGTACGGCTGGACTTCAAATCCAGTTGGGGGTGTCAGACACTCCCGGGTCGGTTCGACTCCGGCTGCCTTCCGCCATATGGCTTCGAGCGATTCTTTCACTCTCCGGGCAGAGCGCTCCTAGAGGTCGGGCCTTTCGTGCTGAACGAGCGGCAATGGCTCGGTATGCAGGCGTCTGCCCACTGCGGCCTGCAATTACTGCGGTCATCGACATGCTGTCGCACCTCTATGCCGCTGTCTTGAGCGTCGGCACCGAAGCCGAATCGGTCACGTCGTGCCCGGCAATTGCCAATGCCAGAACGGGGTTCAGGCTGTCCACCATCGAACTCGGAATCAGAATCGTGGCGCCGCGCTCCTTCGTCGTTTCATAGATGATGTTCATCGCTCGCAATTGAAGTGCGGACGGATGATTCTCATAGACTTTCGATGCCTCGACGAATTTCGCCGCCACTTCTGCCTCCGCGGAACCGAGTATCACACGCGCCTGCTTCTCGCGCTCGGCTTGTGCCTGCCGCGACATCGAATCCTGCAGCGCGACGGGGATTGCGACGTCTCGCGTTTCCACGGACCTCACCGTGATACCCCAATCCGCGGTTTTTCTGCCGATTTCCTCTGCCAGGTGTTCATCGGCCGCCTTTCGATCGGAGAGCAGCGTGGCCAGCATCGACGAACCAATCATCTCTCGCAGCGAGGTTTGCGCGACACGATCGATGGCCTGCCGGTAGTCAGTGATGGCCAGTGCCGCTTTTTGGGCGTCGTGTACGTGCCAGAAAATGATGGCGTCGACGTTGACCGGCACGGTATCCCTGGTAAGCGCCTCTTGAGCATTGAATGCCGTCGTTTGAATGCGCTCGTCGATCACTGCGACGACGTTGTCCAGTATCGGAACAATCAAAAAGAATCCGGCGCCCTTGACGCTCTGCAGTTTCCCGACGCGCAGGATCACGAACTTTTCCCACACGTTCGCCACTTTCACGGAGAGCGCGATCAGGATGGCGACGATGAAGACGGGTAATGCGAGATACGGATTGACCAGGGCGCCGACGGCAAACGCCGCAAGCATTACGACGGCGGACAGAAATAGCGTGACGGGGTTCATGGTGGCGCTCCATTCGATGATGCCGACCTGCGGCAAGCGCCACGAAGCACGACGACTGTCCGCGCGATTGTCCTTGCGCCCGGGCACCGGAGATTTGGGCGCTCATTCGAAAGATGCGCCGGATCGCGATGCGAATCTGTACGATGACGTACCGGGACGCGGCGATGGAGCCGCGACTCGTCGCGAGCAATGCGCAAGACCGGCAAGCGCCGCGCACGGTATCGCCCATGCTGTCGTCCCGCCAGCTGATAGGGCGGCATCACGTGCGCCGTTTATCCTGACGGGCGACGTGCCAAAGTAAAAAGCCGGCGTTTGGCCGGCTTCGCAATCCGCCTTGCTGGGGCGGCTCCTCGTTCTGCTTGAGCGCGAGGAGATGGACTACGGGATACGTTACCGGGTCAATAGAAAACCCATGCCGAGACGTTTCCTTGCATCGGAAATATATCGTCTGCGCGTGACGGCTTTCCACGAAAGGGGATGCCGGTTTTTTCGCTGCGGACCCACGACCGGCATGCCGTCGTCGGTCGCACGCGCCTCCGCCTGTTCTTGTTGGTTGTCCTGGAAATTATTTTCTCGCTTCGGGTGATCGTTCATCAAACGGCTCCGTCAGGAAATCGCGTTGCGTCATGGTTCAGGCTTGTACTGCTTGAATCGAATCAAACCGCGCAGGCGATAGGGGACGCAACGGCCTACGTTCGTCACGACGTACCCCTCGTCATGAAGTCTACGATCCATCGCCAATCTGCCCGTGAAGTACCACCATGCGTCTGCAGGCTTCGGCAGTCGGTACGCTGCCGTACATGACCGATTGAGAATACAGGCTCCCTGCGCTTCAAGCGCGATTGAGCATGCGACGCAGACTGTTCTTCAGCGTACAGATTCGTCGAGCCCCGCAATGCATGATGACTTTCGTTGCATTTTCCGTCAGGAGCGAGTCATGAAATATCCGGTCTATATCACGCGGCACGGGAATCCCCGCTATCGCGGCGCGCTTCCGGATTTTCCGGAAATCGATGTGGCGGGTGACTCGTATGGCGAGTTGCTGGTGGCTGCGGCGCAACAGGTCATGGCCTGCTACGACCGCTCCGCGCGTCTTGTACCGCCGCCGACCACGGATATGTCGATATTGCAGGCGTCGGATGTCGACGTGGGTAACGGAATCTGGCGGTTCTTCGATATCGACCTGACCGGGATGACCTCGAGTTCCGTGAGGATCGAGCTGTGCCTACCGAAATGCATTGTGCGCGACATCGACCTGAAGGCGAGCGCGCTGCACACGACGCGCGATGCATTCGTGTCGATGGCGTGTGCGAACGCCGACCAATCAGCGCAGCACGTCGCGGTGCGTTCCGAACCCACCGTGAAATCGCTGTCGGAAGCGGCTTGACGGTAAGACGCTTTGGACGGGAAGCCTGGGCGGATGGAGTGGTCATTCGGGAGAAAGTGCGTTGAAGATTCACGTTGCGCGTGTTTCGCGACGCCGGACATCGCCATGGAGCAATGCACGCCCGATTCGCGAGGAGTTCTTCGGCGAGGAGCGGCTGGCGCAGCTTGCGGGCAGCCTGGCTCGCGGGCAGAAGGTGCTGCCCGCCGGGGCCTCTGGCCCGTCGCTCGCCACACGGCTGAAGGACAACGCCGATCATCTGCTGACGGCGTACCGGAACACGGTAGCGGCGGACGCCCGCGGCGAGGAAATCACCCCGGCGGCGGAGTGGCTGCTCGACAACTACTATCTCGTCGGGGAGCAGGTGCGGCAGATCCGTGACGATCTTTCCCCGCGCTATTACCGGCAACTGCCCAAGCTCGGCAACGGCCCGTTTGCGGGATATCCGCGCGTGTTCGAGATCAACTGGTCATTCGTCGCGCATACCGACAGCCGTTTCGATCCCGACGCGCTATGCCGTTTCATGCTTGCGTATCAGGCCGTGGAACCGCTGACGATCGGCGAACTGTGGGCGGTGGCGATCACGTTGCGGATCGTGCTGATCGAAAACCTGCGGCGGCTCGCGGATCAGATCATCGACGACCGGCGCGCGCGGCTCGACGCCGACGCGCTCGCGGATCGCCTGCTCGGCGAACGCGGGCAGGCACGGGAGGAGACGGAGCCGCTCGTCGCCCGTTATGAGCAGGCCGTATTGCACGATGCATTCGCCGTACAGTTGATTCAGCGGCTGCACGATCACGATCCGGCCATGGCACCGGTATTGGCATGGCTACATCGTCACCTCGCGGCGCGCGGCGCGACGCCGGATCAGATCGTCGCGTCCGTCAACCACCAGCAGGGCGCAGCCAGCCTGACGGTACGCAACGTGATCACCAGCATGCGGCTGATTTCGGAGGTGGACTGGACCGATCTGTTCGAGCGCATCAGCCTCGTCGATCAGGTGCTGCGCAGCCACCCGGGCTTCGCGGAAATGGATTTCCCCACGCGCAACCTGTATCGCGATGCGGTTGAAACGCTTGCGCGCGGCGCGCCCGTCAGCGAACGGGAGATCGCGCGCCGCGTCGTCGCCGCTGCGGCGGCGCAGGGCGCGAACCGCGCGTCGGCCGCCGGCGCGGCGCCGGGTCGCGAGACTGACCCCGGTTACTACCTGCTGGCGGAAGGGCGCGCCGCACTTGAAGCGGAGATCGGCTATCGGCCGCCCGTTGCGCTATGGTTGCGGCGCCTGACACGTCACGCAGGTCTCGGCGGTTATCTCGGCCGTATCGGGCTGATTGTCGCGCTGCTGCTGGCGGGCATGTTGGTGTGGCTCGCGCGCGTCGAACCGCCCGGCCACTGGCTGATCTGGCTCGGCCTCGCCGGCCTGCTGCCCGTGCTCGATGCTGCCGTCGCGCTCGTCAATCGCAGCGTGATGCGCGATGTCGGCGCGAAGATCCTGCCCGGGCTCGCCTTGCTCGACGGTATTCCGCCGGGCCTGCGCACGATGGTCGCCGTGCCGGTGCTGCTGACGACGGAAGCGGCGCTCGGCGAGCAGATCGAGCAACTGGAAATTCATCACCTGGCGAGCCCCGATGGTGCGCTTTACTTCGCATTGCTCTCCGACTGGATGGACGCGCCCACGCCGCACGCCGACAGCGACGACGAGCTGCTGGCATCCGCGGCGGCGGGTATCGACCGCTTGAATCGCCGTTATCCGGCGGCGCTCGGCGAAGGCGAGCGATTCCTGCTGCTGCACCGCAAGCGCGTGTGGAACGACGGCGAACGATGCTGGATGGGCTGGGAGCGCAAGCGCGGCAAACTGCACGAGCTGAACCGATTGTTGCGCGGTGCATCGGACACGACGTTCATCTCGCATGCAGGCGGGCCGCCGCGCGTGCCGTCTGACGTGCGCTACGTGATCACGCTCGATGCCGATACGCGGCTGCTGCGCGATACCGTGCGCCGCCTGATCGGCAAGATGGCGCACCCGCTCAACCGGCCGATATTCGATTCGGCGAGCCGGCGCATAGTCGAAGGCTACGGCGTCCTTCAGCCGCGTGTCACGTCGTCCCTCGCGAGCGGCGACGAGGGGTCGCTGTTCCAGCGTGTGTCGTCGAGCGCGCACGGCATCGATCCTTACGTATCGGCCGTATCGGATGTCTATCAGGATCTGTTCGACGAAGGCTCCTATGCGGGTAAGGGCATCTACGACGTCGATGCGTTCGAGGCGGTGCTCGCCGGCCGCGTGCCGGAGAACACGGTGCTCAGTCACGATCTGTTCGAAGGTATTTTCGCGCGGGCCGGGCTGGCGTCGGATGTCGAGGTCGTCGAGGCGTCGCCGTCCCGCTACGACGTCGCGGCGGGACGCCTGCACCGATGGGCACGCGGGGACTGGCAGCTTCTGCCGTGGTTGATTTTTGGCCACGAACCGCTGACGGCGGTCGGCCGCTGGAAGATGCTGGACAACCTGCGCCGTACACTCACTGCGCCCGCCATGCTGGTCGCGCTGCTGGCCGGATGGATGCTGCCGCTGCCCGTGTCGTTTGCCTGGAGCGCGTTCGTGCTGGTGACGATCGCGCTGCCGTTCCTGTTGCCCGTCTTGAGCGGGCTGGTGCCGCGCTGGCGGCGCACGCACGTCAAGATGACCACCCGCAGCGTGCTCCATGCGTGGTCGGAGGAGCTGCAGTTCGCGTTGACGCGGTTCGGCCTGTCGGTCGTCATGCTGCCGCAGCAGGCATGGTCGATGGGCGACGCGATCGCGCGCACGCTGTTTCGCGTGGGGATCAGCCGTCGCCACCTGCTCGAATGGACCACGGCGGCCGAAGCCGGCGCGCGCGACCGGCGGACTCTAACGCTCACCTATCTGCAAATGCGCGGCGGCGTGACGCTCGCGCTGCTTGCCGCGGTCACCAGCATGCTGGTGGGCTGGCGCTTCGATCGTCATGCGGGCTGGCTGGCCGCTCCGTTCGCGCTGGTCTGGCTCGCGGCGCCCGCGATCGCCTACTGGCTGAGTCGCGCGCCGCGGCCGGCGGGCGAGCTGGCGGTGGCTCCGCACGGTGCGCGCCAGCTACGGCGCGATGCGCGCCGGACCTGGCGCTATTTCGAGACTTTCGTGACGGCCGACGATCAGATGCTGCCGCTGGACAATTTCCAGGAGGACCCGAAGCCCGTCGACGCGCACCGGACTTCGCCCACCAATATCGGGCTGTACCTGTTGTCCGCCGTCAGCGCCCGCGAGTTCGGCTGGCTTGGCACGCTGGACGCGGTGTCGCGGCTGGAGGCGACTCTCGCGACGATGCGGCTGATGTCGCGCTATCGTGGCCATTTCTACAACTGGTACGCCACGCGCGACCTGCGGCCTCTCGAGCCGCGGTATGTGTCGTCGGTCGACAGCGGCAATCTCGCCGGGCACCTGATCGCGCTCGGCAATGGTTGCCGAGCGTGGGCGAAGCAGCCCGCTGGCGTGGGACGACAGGCCGCGCATGAAGGGATCGGCGATACCCTGGCGCTGTTGTGCAAGGCCGTGTGCCGAGATGGCGACGCCCGGACGGCCTTGCACGGCGAGTTCGAGCGGGCCGCGACCGAGCTGGAGGAGACGCTCGCCGCGCCGGCCGGGGAGGGCGCTGCACCGGAATGGCCCGCGATCACGATCCTCGCCGCGACGGTCGCCGATGTCGCGCGGGCGCTGATGGACGAGATCGGCCGGGTGCGGGGCGACGACGTCGACGACGTGCTGTTCTGGGCGCAGGCGCTGGAGCACGTGGTGCAAGGGCATTGCCGTGACGCGACGCGCACGCCGGACGAAGCGGACGTGCTGAACAAGCGTCTTCAGGTGTTGGCCGATTCCGCGTTGCAGATGGCCTATGCGATGGAGTTCGGCTTTCTGCTCGACCCGGTGCGGAACCTGCTCTCGATCGGCTACGCCGTGGCCGACGGGCAGCTCGATCCGGGCAACTACGACCTGCTGGCGTCGGAGGCTCGCCTGGCGAGTTTCGTCGCGATCGCGAAAGGGGATGTCCCGGCGCGCCACTGGTTCCGGCTAGGCCGCCTGGCGACGCCGATCGGGCATGGCGCGGCGCTGATCTCGTGGTCGGGATCGATGTTCGAATACCTGATGCCGTCGCTCGTGATGCGCGCGCCGGACAGCAGCCTGCTCGCGCGTACCAATCACCTGGTGGTGCGACGGCAGATCGCCTATGGCGACGGGCTGCGGCTGCCGTGGGGCATGTCCGAGTCGGCGTACAACACGCGCGACATCGAGCTGACCTATCAGTATTCGAGCTTCGGCGTGCCGGAGTTGGGGCTCAAGCGCGATCTCGACCAGAACCTGGTGGTCGCGCCCTATGCGACCGCGCTCGCGGCGATGGTCGCGCCGGACGCCGCCGCGCGCAACTTCGAGCGGTTGCGCGCGGCCGGCGCGTGCGGACGCTTCGGCTTCTACGAAGCGCTTGACTACACGCCCGCGCGCGTGCCGGAAGGCATGCCGGTTGCCATCGTGCGGGCGTTCATGGCGCATCACCAGGGCATGTCGATCGTGTCGATCGCCAATGCGTTGCTGGGCGGGCGCATTCGCACCTTCTTCCATGCGGAACCGGCCGTTCGCGCCACCGAGCTGCTGTTGCAGGAGCGGGTGCCGGGCCGGGTCGCGGCAGGGCGGCCGCGGGTCGACGCACGCCCCGCCGGCAGGATGCATGGGATCGATGCCGGCGTCGCGCGGCGCCTGCTGTCCGCGAACGATCCCGCTCCCGTCACGCATCTGCTGTCCAACGGCCGCTATGCGGTGATGCTCACGGCCGCGGGGTCCGGCTACAGCCGTCGCGACGATCTGGCCGTTACGCGCTGGCGGGAGGACGCGACGCGCGACGATTGGGGCAGCTATCTGTATCTGCGAGACGCGGAGAACGGCGACGTCTGGTCGGCCACGTGGCAGCCCACCGGCGTGGTACCGGACAGCTACGAGGTGACGTTCACCGAGGATCGCGCCGAGTTCGTGCGTCGCGACGGCACCTTGACGACGTCGCTCGAGGTGGTGGTGTCAGCCGAGGACGACGCAGAGGTGCGTCGGGTGTCGGTGGCCAATACGGGCACCCGGCCGCGCATGATCGAATTCACGTCGTACGCGGAAATCGTGCTCGCGCCCGCCACCGCCGATCACGCGCATCCCGCATTCTCGAAACTGTTCATCGAGACCGAGTACATGCCGGCGTCCGGCGCAATTCTGGCGACGCGCCGCAAGCGCGCGCCGAGCGAGGCGGAAGTTTGGGCCGCTCATCTGGCGGTGACTGCCGGCGAAATCGTCGGCGCGGAAGAATTCGATACCGATCGCCTGCGTGTCATCGGACGCGGACGCAGCGTTCGCCTGCCGCTTGCGCTGACCGAACGGCGTGCGCTGAGTACTTCCGAAGGCGCGGTGCTGGACGCGGTGTTCACGTTGCGGCATCGGCTGCGCATCGAGCCGGGCGCGAAGGCGAGCATCGTCTACTGGACCATCGTCGCGGATTCGCGCGCGCAGCTGCTCGATCTGGTCGACAAGCATCGCGACGGCGAATCGTTCGCGCGTGCGGCGATGCTCGCGTGGACCCAGGCGCAGGTGCAACTGCGGCACAGCGCGGTGAGCCTCGACGAGGCCGCGTTGTTCCAGCAGCTGGCCGGATACATGCTCTACAGCGATGCGTCGATGCGGCCGGGCTCCGCCGCACTGCTGCGCCATGCGGCGGCGGTATCAGCGGCGGGCGGAATGGGCGCGTCGCCGTTATGGACGCATGGCGTATCGGGGGATCTGCCGATACTGCTTGTCCGGATCGACGACATCGAGCACATCGCCATGGTGCGGCAGTTGATTCGCGCGCACGAGTACTGGCGGATGAAGCGGCTCGAGGTCGATCTGGTCATTATCAACGAGCGCGCGGCGTCGTATGTGCAGGATTTGCAGGTGGCGCTCGAGGGGCTGGTGCGGCCCCGGCAGCCGCCTGGCGAAGCCGGACGCGGCAGTATTTTCGTCCTGCGCGAGGACCTGATGGCGGTGGCGGCGCGCGCATTGTTTCCGGCCGTTGCGCGGGCCGTGCTCGCCGCGCGCAACGGCCGGCTGGTGGACCAGTTGCGGCGCCTCGCGGGTTCGCCGCTGCCCGCGCGCCCGGATGCCGCGCGCGCGCCGCTGCCGCCCCCCGTGATCCCGCCGCCGAAAGGCGCACCGGCCGGCGAGCGTCTCGAATACTTCAACGGCATCGGCGGTTTCGCGCACGGCGGCCGCGAATACGTCGTGATCCTGCAGCCCGGCCAATGCACGCCGATGCCGTGGGTCAACGTCGTCGCGAATCCGTCGTGCGGCTTCCTGACGTCGGCGGAGGGGGGCGGCTATACCTGGGTGACGAACAGCCGCGAGCATCCGCTGACGCCGTGGTCAAACGACCCGGTTACCGATCCGCCGAGCGAAGTGTTCTACATCCGCGACGACGAGACTGGCGTGCGCTGGGGGCCGCAGGCGGGTTCGATCGGCGACGACGCGCCGAGCGCGACCGCTTTCGTGGCGAGTCATGGCCAGGGCTACAGCCGGTTTGCGCATTCCGCGGCCGATGTCGCCGTCGAGTTGCTGCAGTTCGTGCCGCTGGCCGATCCTGTCAAGATTTCCCGCCTGAGTCTGCGCAACCTGTCGGACCGGCCCCGCCGGCTGTCCGTCGCAATCTATGCGGAGTGGGCGCTGGGTGCGCCGCGCAGCGCCTCGGCGCCGCACACCGCGAGCGAGATCGATCCGCCCACCGGCGCGCTGTTTGCCCGCAACGACTGGAGTCAGGTGTATCGCGGCAGAGTGGCGTTCGCCGATCTATGCGGCCTGCAAACCTCGTGGAGCGCGGACCGGCGCGAGTTCATCGGCCGCAATGGAGTCCTGAGCGATCCCGCCGGTTTTCCGGGCAAGACCGGCGCGTCGCCGTTATCGGGCCGCGTCGGCGCCGGGCTCGACCCGTGTGCCGCGTTGCAGACCACGGTCGATGTCGAACCCGGCGGCAGCGTCGAAATCGTCTTGCTGCTCGGCGAAGGCGCCGATGCGCCGGCGGCACGGCAGTTGATCGTGCATTACCGTCAGGCCGATCTCGACGCGATATTCGCCGCCGTGACGGCGTTCTGGGACGAGACGCTCGGCGCCGTTCAGGTCGAAACGCCTGATCGTGCGATGGATCTGATGTTGAACCGCTGGCTGCTGTACCAGACGCTGTCGTGCCGGATCTGGGCGCGTGCGGGCTTTTATCAGGCGAGCGGCGCGTACGGTTTTCGCGACCAGCTGCAGGACGGCATGGCGCTCGCGGTCGCCCGCCCGGCCCTGACGCGCGAGCATCTGCTGCGGGCGGCGGCGCGCCAGTTTCCCGAGGGTGACATGCAGCACTGGTGGTTGCCCGAAAGCGGCAGCGGCGTACGCACGCGAATCTCCGACGACCGCGTCTGGCTCGCCCATGCGGTTGCGCACTACGTCGACGTCAGCGGCGACCGGACGATTCTCGATGTGTCGATTCCGTTCGTCGACGGGCGACCGCTGGCCGCCGACGAGCAGGATGCGTTCTTCATCCCGCGCATCTCGGAAACGAGCGCGTCGCTGTTCGAGCATTGCGTGCGTGGGCTGGAGTCCAGTCTCGCGCAGTTCGGCGAGCATGGCCTGCCGCTGATCGGCACGGGCGACTGGAACGACGGCATGAACCGGGTCGGCGAGGCCGGGCGGGGCGAAAGCGTCTGGCTCGGGTGGTTCCTGCATGCGACGCTCACGGCGTTCGCGCCGCTCGCCACGGCGCGGGGCTCGGGCGAACTGGCGGCGCGCTGGCTGACGCGCGCCGGCGCGTTGCGCGCTGCGCTCGCCGATGCGGGATGGGACGGCGAGTGGTATCGGCGCGGCTACTTCGACGACGGCACCCCGCTCGGCTCGGCGAGCAATGCCGAATGTTCGATCGACGCGATCGCGCAATCGTGGAGCGTGCTGTCGCGCGCGGCGGACCCGATGCGCGCCGCACGGGCGATGGACGCACTCGAAGCGCAGTTGATCCGCCGCGACGATGGCCTGGCCTTGCTGTTTGCGCCTCCGTTCGATCATTCGCCGGTCGATCCCGGTTATATCAAGGGCTACCCGCCGGGCATCCGGGAAAACGGCGGCCAGTACACGCACGCGGCCACGTGGTCAGTGCTCGCGTTCGCGCAAATGGGCGACGGCGATCGCGCTGCGAATCTGTTCGCACTACTCAATCCGGTCAATCGGAGCCGCACGCGCAGCGGCGCGAATCGCTATCGGGTGGAGCCCTACGTGGTCGCCGCCGACGTTTATTCGGTGACGCCGCATGTCGGTCGGGGCGGCTGGACCTGGTACACCGGCTCGGCGGGTTGGCTGTATCGCGCGGGCGTCGAAGGCCTGCTCGGCCTGCGCAGGCAGGGCGACCTGCTGTCGATTCAACCGTGCATACCGCGATCCTGGCCGGGCTTCAGGGCAACGCTGCGTCACGGGGCGTCGCACTACGACATCGTCGTCGAGAATCCGGACGACGTCTGCGGCGGCGTGTCCCGCGTCGTCGTGGATGGCGTGCGGCTTGCCGCCGGCGAAGCAGCGGTACGGCTCGTGGACGACGGTCGGCGTCATAGCGTGGTCGTGACGCTGGGGGCCGCGCAGGCGGTGCTCCTGTGAAGCGGCAGGCGGACGTGGAAGCCGGCAGGTTGGCACTCGGGCCGGTACGTTAGCGGACGGACTGTGCGCGATTTACCTCCCATCATGAACCGATGTTTCGAATTCCATCGAGACGTCAGCGCATGGACTTCCGTGCGTCGAGCCGGATCGGACGACGCAGCGGCAACCCGAGGAGATGATCATGAGAAAGCTACATTCCGTGGCGGTCGAGATGGCGATAGTCACCATGACGATGGTCGTGCTGACCGGTTGCGGCGGTATGTCTCGCCGCGGAACGGATACCGTGATCGGGGCAGGTGTCGGCGGCGTCGCCGGTGCGGTCCTGACGGGCGGCAGCGCATTGGGTACGGTTGGCGGCGCGGCCGTCGGCGGGGTTGTCGGCAATCAGGTCGGGAAATAGATCAGAAAACAGGCCGGCCGGATGAAGGGAAGGGAATCGGCAGGCGCACTCGCCGTCACGGCGAAGCGTGCACTATACGAGAATGGCTCGGAGTGTGACCGATATGTCGGCATTTCTTCTGAACGGTGAACTGAGGCTGTCCTGGTGGCAGCTAGCGTGGGTCGTGCTCGCGCTCACGCATGTCACCATCATCGGCGTGACGGTGTACCTGCACCGCTGTCAGGCGCACCGCGCGTTGGATCTGCACCCGTGCGTCAGCCACTTCTTCCGGTTCTGGCTGTGGTTGACGACCGGTATGTTGACGCCGCAGTGGGTCGCGGTGCATCGCAAGCATCACGCGAAGAGCGAGACGCAGGAAGACCCGCATAGCCCGCGAATCCGCGGCCTCGCGACCGTGCTGCTTCGCGGCGCGGAACTGTACCGGGAGGAGGTGCGGAACGAGGAAACGCTGCGCCGGTATGGATTGGGTACGCCGGACGACTGGCTCGAACGCCACGTTTATGCCCGCTATCCGAACCTCGGCGTCGGGCTGCTGGCCGTGATCGACGTCGGGCTGTTCGGGCTGCCCGGCGTGGCGGCGTGGGCGATCCAGATGATGTGGATTCCGTTCTGGGCCGGCGGCGTGGTCAACGGTTGCGGCCACTTCAGCGGTTATCGGAATTTCGCGACGCTTGATGCGAGTACCAACCTTTTCCCGCTGGGCATCCTGATCGGCGGGGAAGAACTGCATAACAATCACCACGCATACGTGACGTCCGCCAGGCTGTCGAACCGCTGGTTCGAGTTCGACATCGGCTGGCTGTACATCCGCCTGCTGGCAGCATTGAGACTGGCGACCGTTCGGCGAGTCGCAACGAAGCCGCGCCCGCTGCCGAACAAGGCAGTGGTCGACGACGCAACGCTGCAAGCGATCATCCGCAATCGGCATGCGGTGATGGCCGCCTATGCGCGCATGCTCGAACCCGCCTGCCGGCGGGAACTGCGCCGCATCAAGGACATGAGCCGCGACGACAAGCGCGCGTTCGCGCTCGGCATGAAACGCTGGCTGCGCCAGGCCTGGGGCCATCGGGACAAGCCCGATCTGCGTGCGTTGACGAGCCCCAATGCGAACCGGCGAATACGCGTGTACGTGGATATGTACGAGGCGTTGCTCGAGCTATGGACGCGGTCACACGCATCGCACGAGCAATTGCTGGTTCAGTTGCAGGATTGGTGCCGTTGCGCGGAGCAGAGCGGCATCAAGGCGATCGCCGATTTCTCGATGCGTCTGCGCCTGTATGCGTGATCGTGACACGCCGGTGCTCTGCCATGCGGGACCGGCCTGCAACGGTTCGCGGAGCGAGCCCCGCTCATCTCGCCCGACTGTCGGGACGCAAATAACGCCACTTGCTCGCATTGGAATTGATGCCGGCATCTTGACGGATGCGCTTTTCGGAGCGCTCGATGTCGGCGCGGACCAGATCGTCCCGCTGCTTTTGCCGGGTCGCGTCATCGCGCCGATCAATTGCGGGGCCTGAGTAATATTTCATGAATCGCTCCTGAGTGAGGTGTGCCCGCCTCGCGAGACGCCGGGATGCGGCGGACGGATCAGATCGCTGGGGGGGCGATCTTGCCGTCCACGATGTCCTTGCCGAATTGCATCGCCAGGTCGAGTGCGAGCGCCGCCGTTTGCGGAGCGCCATGTTCGAAAATGGTCGAGTAACGCGGTGCCGTTGCCGAGGTGGCCGGAATCGTATCGATGCGCACGATTGAAGCGAAACGCTTCGGGCCGGGGGCGTGGGGATCGCCGAACGGCGGGAAAAGCATTTGTGAATAGACGCGGAGTTCACGTCCGCGATATTCGAGAGTGGGGATGGTCATGATTTGCTCCTGACAGAGCAACCGTTGGCGCCGAAGGATTCAAGGGCGCCGATGCCTTGACAAAAAAACCGGCAGGTATCTTCAGTGTGCGCGCTTGACAATGGTTTCGCAATAAAAATATCGGAGGCCGAATCATATTTTCGATACGGATAAATCACCGGGTTGCGGTGCGGTTGCGGAAGAATTCGCTTCAAAATAGTCGATACCGTACAGACCAACGCGTGTCGTCCGGTTCACGATGAAATCAGCACCGAGGAGGCTGCCATGTGCATCCCACTTTCACCCGAGGTCGTCGAGACCCTCAAATCGCTTGATCGAATTCCGGATTCCCAAGCCGATATTCCACGTTCCATAGCCAATGAACTATTGACTCACGGGCTCGCATACGAGTCGCGCACCGGCGGCTCCATCAATATGACGTCAGCAGGCCGGATGTGGCTGAATCGGTGCGCCGATTATTAGGAAGCGCGCACGCATCGACCGGACGAGATGGGAGTTTTGTCGCGTACCACGCTCCATGGACAAGTGAGGCAATGATGAAAATCCAATCTACACGATGGTTTACGCTGAACCGGTATGCGCCTGTTCGCAACGGATGGTATGAAGTGCGACTGGTGAGCGGCGACACGGCATTTGCGAAGTTCGGCGACGGCGAATGGACCGAAAAGCCGATGCTCGCCTTTACGCGTTGGCGAGGCTTGCGCTCCGATCCGGACAAGTCGGGCGACCAGGAGACGATTGCCGCGGATGCGACCGTAGCGAAAGGTGTCCGAGACGTGTGGAACGCATTCTTTCCCGGCGTGGGAGACGAGCAGCACACACCACTTGCCGCCGCGCACAGCGATCACACCCGACACACTGCGGCATCGTGACGGCCGACTGGAAACGGAATTCGCCGGGTGCAGACGTGTGTTATCGGCACCCGGCGAGTCAACCGCAATTTGCACGATCGCGCGGCGCGTCGGAACGAGCCGCGCGCGCACCCTACGGTCGCTTCTTGAATTGCGCTCTCGCGTCACCGAATGAGGCTTGTGTCTTTCCGACGACCTGCTTGACCGTACCCTGCATTCTGGTCGTTCGATTCCCCAGGATCCTGCCGATCATTTCCTTCAGTTTGCCTTTTGCTTCATCGATGCGGCCTTTCACTTGATCCCTGTTCATCACATTGCTCCTTGGCAAGACCGCCTGTCTCACCGATACGAAACCACGAACCGATCGAAGCCTCGTATCGGGCGCGTTGGCGCACGACAACCAAGGCACCGCAACACATGCTGTGCGCCGTCTAGCCGCGAACTCGCTCGCCACGCTCCATTCGCGATATGACGGCTGAACACCGGTCGGCCTCGTGGAGGCCATAAGGCGCCTTGCATCGCTCATCTCGCCCGATTGTCGGGACGCGAATAACGCCACTTGGTCGCATTGGAATTGATGCCGGCATCCTGCCGGATGCGCTTTTCGGACCGCTCGATGTCGGCGCGGTCGAAATCTTCCCGCTGCTTCTGTCGGGTCGCCTGATCGCGTTGATCAAGTGGTGTGCCTAAATGATGTTTCATGGATCCTCCTGATTGGAGCGTACCGTGTATCGATATCGACCACTGCCGCAAATGTGTGCAGACACAGAATGGGCGAGAAAAAGGGGGGAGTCGGTACGATGCCGTGCAGTGGTGGTTGGCGTCGCTTCAAATCGTCATGCAGATGCTTTCCGGCGATGTCCGCCATGACCCGCGTGCGCCCGGTACTTTGCCGGCCAGACTCCGCGCCAGCGTTCGGCTACTTGGATATCGAAAGATTCGATGCACGTTCCGAACCGGGTGCATCGAGCACGTGTCCTGCACGAAGGAGCAGGGCGACTTGCGTCCCGGCCACCCGGCACTTGCGTGCCGGCGGCATCGCACTGGACCGCTCGACGCTGGCGCGCAGCGCGCCACGGCGTCCGCCTGAGTCTTACGCATAGCGGCGCATAAGCGGCGTGGCCGAAATGCCGTGCAGCACGATCGACACGGCGATGATGGCCAGTACTTGCGGAACCAACGGCAACAGTTCCGCGCGCGGCCCTTGCTCGAGGGACAGCATCAGGTAATACAGGGAACCCACGCCACGGATGCCGAACCAGCCGATCAGCCGGCGCTGGTGGCGCGACGCCCGGGAACCGATCAGCGCAAGCCAGGTAGCGGTCGGCCGGATGACGAGCAGCAGTGACGCAACCACGGCCGCGCCTGTCCAGGTGAGCATATCGGCCCAATAGCGGGAGACGAGCGCGCCAATCAGCAGGATCAGCACGGCTTCGGCGATGTGTTCCAGCTCGATCGTGAATCCCATGACCGATTCAGCGACGAAGGCATGAGCTTTGTCGGGGTTGGTGGAGGTGGCTTCGACATCCTCGCTGTCCACGACGCCGACCGTCTCCTTCGACGTCTTCCGGCCGCTCGTGCGATGCTCGACGCGTCGCATCGCGACGCCCGCAGCGAACACGGCCAGGAACCCGTAGCCGTGAACGGCGAGCGCCGCGCCATATGACAGCATGATCAGGCCCAGCGCGAAAAACCCTTCGAGGCCGAGCGCCTGTCCGTGACGGCTGCGCAGAAATGCGACGAGCCGGGCGGTGGCCAAGCCAAGCAACCAGCCGACGCCCACACCGGAGGCGATACCCCATGCAACGCCGCCGACCATGTTCCAGTGAAGCGCCGACGTCGTGCTGGAATCGCACAATAGCAGGCCGAGCACCGCGCACGGATAGGCCGTGCCGTCGTTGATCCCGCCTTCGCCAGACAACGAAAAGCGCACCAGTTCGACATCACCCGCGTCGCGCACGCCGACGTCATGAGCGAGCACGGGATCCGTCGGCGCGATCATCGCACCCAGCAGCACCGCGACGCCGAGACTCAAATGCAGCACCAGCATGCCAAGCGCGGCGATCGACGCGACGGTGAAGATCATCGCGACGACGCCAAGCCGCAGCGGCAGCATCCAGCGGCGATCGGCGGGCGGGACACGCAGCCTCAGGCCGATCGCGAACAGCGAGATCAGCAAGCCGATTTCGGCAGCGATGCGCAAGCGCGTGACGTCATCAGGCAATGTCATCGCCAGGAAACCGATACCGGACGGCCCGACCAGAAAGCCGATGCCGAGATACACCATGGCCGCGCTCAGCGGCAAGCGCTTAAGCGACGATCCGACGAGTCCCATGAAAATCAGTAGGGCCCCGAAGATGAGGCATCCAATCGTTTCGGTCACTTTGAATGTCCTGCATGGATAACGTCGCGCTCGCCGCGCGTCGAGCGCAGGTCGCCATGCGGTGTCGTCGAGACTGCACGCGGGACGCGCGGGACGGCACACACAGGGATGGGCGTCGATGCCTCGCATTCGTCGCACGATATCGCGCTGGTCGTACCTGACCTGAGGCGGAATTTCGTGACCAATCAAGCGGTGAGTCTCGCGTCGATATTATCGGAATCCAGCCAGGCTCGACGGACCGTGGCAGGAGGTTGATAGCGATGCGCGCTATGAGGCCGGCGCTCGTTGTAGATCCGATCTTTCTCCGGTTGCTTGAGCGTATAGGTGGTCACCCGGCAGCTCAACCCCAGATAACCACATGCCTTGCGTTGCGAGAGACCCCGCCGAGTCAACTTGTTGCGCCAACGATAGAACGTCTGTTCCGAGATGTTGTGGCGCTTGCACCGATCCTTCACCGGCTCGTCCCGGTTCTCGGCCTCCCGCAAAGTTGCGGATGATCTGCTCGTCGGATTTCGCGCCCGGCCCATCGAAAGCATTACCGGAAGTCGCCCCACATCAAGCACCGTTAGCGCAGGTTGCGCGGCGCGCATGTCGAAGGCAGGAAGGCAATCCGTCTCGTCGAGAGCGCGAACGTGTCGATGCCCCGGTTTCACTCCTTCGGGAGCGTCACGGACATCCGCAGTGCAGTGGCGGCTAGAGTCGCTTCAGATCGGGAAGCAGGCGATCGAATTCGCGTTTGACCACCCCATAGCATTCGCACACGCGTTTTTCGAGCCCAGGTCGGTCCAGCACCTCGATATGGCCGTAGTTGTAGCGGATGAGGCCTGCGTCTTGCAGCTTCAATGCAGCTTCTGTCACGCCCGACCTGCGCACGCCCAGCATGTTGGCGATCAGCTCCTGCGTCATGCGCAACTGGTTCGAAGGCAGGCGGTCGAGGCTGAGCAGCAGCCAGCGGCAAAGTTGCTGATCGATCGAGTGATGCCGGTTGCATACCGCGGTCTGAGCCATCTGCGTGATGAGCGCCTGGGTATAGCGCAACAACAGGCGTTGCATCGCATTGCCGCGCCGGAATTCTTCTTTCAGAATGCGCGCGTCGAGCCGGTAGGCCTGCCCCGCGCTTTGCACGACGGCGCGACTCGGCGTCGTTTCGCCGCCCATGAACAGCGACACGCCGATCATGCCCTCATGGCCGACGATCGCGATTTCAGCGGACGAGCCGTCCTCCATCACATAGAGCAACGAAACGATCGACGTGGTCGGAAAAAAGACGTGATGAAGCTGGCCGCCCGACTCGTACAGCACTTTTCCCAACGGCATGTCGACAAGGGTCAAGTGAGCGGCGAGGTGAGCGCATTCGTTTTCGGGCAGCGCGGCAAGCAGGTGATTTTCGGTAATGGGCGGGTTGTCCTGCATGCGAGGCTCCTGCGCGCGGCTGACGATGGTGAATCCGGCCGATATGGGCGCAGCGGAAATCGGCGGGACGAGACACCCATCATACTTTACCGATCCGACGACCGGACAGGATGGCGGCAATGCGTCCTTTTTTCTATGAGTTCGGAATGTCGTTCGAATGCGAACCTACCTTCAAAAAATTATAGTGTTGGTACATGTCTCATCAAGGTGCGCGCAATCACGCGCGCTCGATACGGAACCGATATTTCATGGAGCGTTTGAAGGGAAATCGCGGTCGCCAGGCCTGGCCGGCATCGACCGCGGAACGCGTAGATGACTACGCCGCTCGCCCGGTGCGTCTCGGCAAAAAGTCGAACTCGAGATGACGGGCATGAACGCGAACACGTAGCTTTTTCGATACGAACCGATAAAGAGTTCGCGATGGACGACCCCCGAGGGCCGCAGCGGTCATGCTGGTGGCATCAAAGCGTCCCGCGGGCCGAGGATGATTCGGCATTCAGCCAGTAGCCATGCTTGCCGTAAAACTGATACAACGCAATCTCGTCGCTTCGGTAGACGGGCTGTGAATCGTCGTATTCGGGACTGTGGCGAATCGAGTCGCGGTTGAGCGCGGTTGATACCGTTTCCGTGGCCCAGTTCACCCGGTCGAGCCAGTGCGTCGCGATCAGAATTTCCTTGTTGGTCAACCACCAGTTTCGCGTACTGATTGCGAGATAGCGGATCACCCAGGCTTCATCGTCGTAGACGAAGTCAGACACGTGGCCGATGCGTCCGGCCGTGGCTTCGAGCCGATAGCCCTTGACTCTGCTGGTGCCGTGCAGATGCGTATCCGTCGGCGCATCGGCCGGCACATCGCGGGGCATTGTGAGGGAGGGGAGCGGATTTCCGGCCTCGATTTCTCGCGACAGGGTGGCAGAACCGGACGTAGGGTATGCGTCCATGCCCCACCGGTTCGGGCCATCCCAGTAGCGCGGATAATGGTAGTAGCTCAGGTATTCGATCTCGTGTTGGCGGGATACGGGTTGGTGTGTGTCCAGAGCCGGGCTGTCTCCCACTTGCTGGCGCGTGAGGTCGACATGCAGCGTGCTGGACCGGGAGTCGGTGTGCTTGATGCAGTAGGGCGAGATGAGCACCTGCCTCTCGTGCAGCCAGTCCTCCGTCTTGACGACGAGGTAACGGATGCACCAGTCGTTGTCGAAGTAGGCTTGATTGACGTGTCCGATGTCTCCGTCCTTTGCACGCACCGCACTTCCGTGTAATGCCTTGGTGCTTCGTAACATGATGTTCTCTTCAGATCGATGCGCGGCATGCCGATGATCCGGCTGAATCGCGAGCCGTGCGGTGGCGTCCAGTCACTCGCCCGCGGATGACGGGCGATGCGTGCCGATCCCTTTCATCCACGCGATTCGCAGTCTGGCACGGCGTCGTGATGGATATCCGGCATGCTTTACACGGTACCGGCAATGCGCAATCAATGCGGTACGAAAGCGTACAGAGTGCGTGCCAATCGATGCAGATCAGGGTGTCGAATTGACTCGAACGGAAAGGCCGATGCGTTTCAAGCGTTGGCGAGTTACGCGGATGTGACGTGAAGCCGAGGATGCAGGCATTCGACAATGCGAATTGGCTGCCGACGGCGAACTCGCAGTGCGGATTGTCGCAGTACGTCGGACAAATATTCGTTCCTCCAGGTGCTCGACACGCACGCCGGCGATCTCAAGCGTATTTCATTCATGCTAGGCTCCTTCCAAGTAGCGGAGGTTGTCATGCAGCGCACGATCCAGTACCGCGGATTTGAAATTGATATCCAACTGATCCCATCCGCTCCAGATATGTTCGATGTCATGTTCCAGATAAAGGGGCGCGACAATCTCGGCATACTTGGCGCGCATGGGCATCGGATACCGCTTCGAAACGGCCCATTTACCCGACGCTGGGCGTACCTTGTTGCCGAGATCGCTGGGCAGGCAGCGATTGACGTTCTGCTCGGCCCCGCTGATTGATTTCATGTGCGCCCCAGCGGAAAGTGGTGGCCATCGTTTGGTCGGCTGCTGCGATGTGCCCGGCGTCTATCAGGTGCGCGGCTACCCGTCCACCAACCTGACCATACCGCGTCCGACCGTCCATTCGCCGTCAAGCGCGAATGAGATTCCCGGTCACGAAAGTTTGTCAGATCGATGCGCGCGACTATACTTCGATCGTCTGACGAAATTGGGCCAATCTTTGGGGCTGATTTCGACCCAACACATGCGGGGCCCGACGTACAGCGGTGCCGCGGTGAGTCGACGTTGACGTATTGAACCAACATCGCTGAAAGCGTGGATCGGCCGGAATCGTCCAACTGTCCTAAGCAATCGTGTATCTACGGCCCGACCCGTCACCGTGAGGCTTCGAGCGACCCCACGCCGCCGATCGGCTCGATGCGAACGCGATCGCGCTGGGCGGGATCGATGCGTCCCTATACGTGCTCAGGCGCTTTTTGTGGGGCGCAACTTGAGATCGATTCGATTCAGCGGCGACCGTTAGCGGGATTGCGGGGAGAACCTGTCATGCGTTTTCAATCCAGGCTTCACCACGGACAGGGGGAGGCACGGTCTGGGCCTCACGCCGGGGCTTACATGGAACCGCACTGGCTGCCCAGGCGCGTGCGCTCCGGCAGACACGGTGCGATGACGCCTGCAAAGGCGAAACCGTTGCCGTCGACCCACCACTGGCACCGTCAAGGGTCCTGCGTGAGCGTGCAGAGCGATTCGGTCAATCGTCGCATCCTCGTGATCAACGACAACGTTGCGGCGCACCAGAATTTCCGCAAGATCCTCGCTCGGCCACTGGACGGCGAAACTGCGCTGGCCGCAACCCAGGCGCCGTTGTTCGGCGAGGTTCCAGCCGGTCGCGCGGCGTTTCAGATCGATTCCGCCTATCAGGGCCGGGACGCGCTGGAGCGGGTCGTGCGTGCGCTGGAGGAGGACAAACCCTATGCGATGGCCTTTGTCGACACGCACATGCTGCACGGTTGGGACTGCCTTCAGACCATCGAGCGACTCTGGCAAGTGGATCCGAAGCTGCAGTTTGCCCTATGCAGCCCGCATTCCGATCCCCCTTGGGGCACCCTGGCCAGGCGCCTGGGCGCAGACGACCGGCTGCTCATTCTCAAGAAGCCATTGAACAACATCGAGGTCCGTCAGACGGCCAGCGTGCTGACCACGAAGTGGCAGATGACGAAAGAGGCGGCCTTCAAGACGGGCGACCTGGGAGAGCTCGTCGAGGAAAGAATCAATGCGCTTGCCGAAGCCAACATCATCGTCCAGAACAGTCCGGTCATCCTTTACCGTCTGCGCGGCGTGCCGTCGTTTCCGCTCATCTACATATCGCATGACATCGCCAGGTTCGGCCACGACCGCGCTACCTTGCTCGCTTCGCCAGTCTGGGCCAACGAGCTTGTCGCGCAGGACGACCAGGCCAGAGTCGATGCGGCGCTGGCGCGAATACTGGACAAGGACACCGAAGGCGTCTCGATCGAGTTCCGCTTGCGCACTGGCGACGGCGCTTACCGTTGTGTCGAGAATCGCTATGTTCCGGTCCGCGACAAGGATGGACGGCTAATCGAAGTCGAAGGGATCATCATCGACATTGCCGAGCGCAAGGCGGCGGATGAAAAGATCGCGCGGCTCGCTCATACCGACGCGCTCACGGGATTGGCGAATCGTGCCGGCTTCCTCGCGCGGGTGCGCCACGCTTTCGCCGCGGCCCGACATGGCACCATGCCGTTTGCGATCTTGTTTGTCGCTCTCGACCGCTTCAGGCCGGTCAACGACAGGCTGGGTTATCCGGTCGGCGACCTGTTGCTTCGGGAGGTGGCGGAGCGTCTCGGGAATTGCGTTCAGGAAAGCGACCTGGTTGCACGGTTGGGCGGCGATGCGTTTGCCGTGGTGCAGGGCGAGATGATCGAGCCGGCGGACGCCGGAGGCCTCATTGCTCCCGGTGTGTTCATTCCGATCGCCGAGAGGGAAGGCTCCATGGCAGCGCTTGGTCGCTGGGTGCTGGATCAGGCGTGCCGGCAAATGAGAACGTGGCGCGACGAGG
>Ga0070663_100000391_pt1 | contig 23024 bp, 24 predicted proteins | sample KBSC63metaG_FD_65646 | JGI IMG/M metagenome (GOLD analysis project Ga0070663, IMG submission 65646) | Corn rhizosphere microbial communities from Kellogg Biological Station, Michigan, USA - KBS C6-3 metaG | ecosystem: Host-associated > Plants > Roots > Rhizosphere > Soil ...
TCTTCACCGCCATATGGGCGGTTCAGTTCAACACGGTTTATCTGACGCCTGCTCTGTCGTGCCTTCGCTTGAGTGCAGGTTCGGCATCAGATAAACGCTATTCGTTAGACCGCCTTGTTGCGCACCACCGCGTCCTCGCGGATCTTCACCCGCAGCGCGTCGAAGAACACCACCGAGTACATCGCCTCGAGCGGGCGCGACTGCCGCTCAGTGACCTCGCTCGTCACAGCGTCGGTGACGCTGCTAATGAGATCGGGCGATACGTCCACCGCGTACATCTCGCTCAAGAATCCCTGGATCTCGCGCACCGTCATGCCGCGTGCGTACATCGCGACGATCTTGTCGTCAAACCCGGTGAAGCGGCACTCGTGCTTGCCAATGAGCCGGGGCTCGAAGCTTGACAAGGTTAGCTCAGGGTCGCAGATCGCGGTCTTGGGCACTCCTATGGCAATAGCTTGACCGCGCCAAAGTCGAGCCGAACATGGGTGATGTGGTAGATGAATGCCATGATGCTGCGCCGAGAGTCTTACTACGGGTATCCTCGCAGCCGATTCATCTTTTCTCCGTTCTCACCATTTCGCGACCGACCTTGACACCCCCAAAGTTGACTGCACAAATGGCCGATGTGCTGGACAAGATCCGCCGCGCCAATCGTCCTCCGTTTTACGCTATGAGCGTGCCTGAGGCGCGCGAGGCTTACGTGGCTGCGTCCGAGATTCTCGAAGTGCCGCGCGCGCCGCTGGCCCGAGTTGAGGGCGTCGCCATTCCCGCCGCCGACGGAACGCCTCTGCCGGCTCGCCTGTATGCGCCGACCACCGGAACGCTGCCGGTGCTGTTGTACCTTCATGGTGGCGGCTTCGTCATTGGCGGGTTGGAGACGCATGACAGCTTGTGCCGGCAACTCGCCCTGCGCAGTGGCGCTGCGGTGATGGCGCTGGACTATCGCCTCGCGCCGGAGCACCCTTTCCCGGTTGCCGTGGAAGACAGTTGGTCCGCCATGGAATGGCTGGCGAATCATGGCCACACCATTGGACTTGACGTGGCGCGCATCGCCGTTGGTGGCGACAGCTCAGGCGGGACCTTGGCGGCGGTCGCGGCCATCCATGCGCGAGACATTGGCCTGCGGCTTCGTGCGCAATTGCTCATCACTCCCGGCACGACCGCCAATGCCGACACGCGCTCGCACCGCACATTTGCCAACGGCTACCTGCTCGAAGCCGAGGGCATCGCCTGGTTCTTCGACAAGTACATCCCCGCCGGACTGCGTGAAGACTGGCGCTTTGCACCGCTGCTCGCAGACGATGTCGAGAGCGTTGCACCCGCCTGCGTGATCCTGGCCGAGTGCGACCCGCTGGTGGACGAGGGCATGGCCTACGCAGACAAGCTTCGAAGTGCCGGCGTGCACGTCGAACTCGAGTTGTACCGCGGCGTCACCCACGACTTCATGAAGCTCGGGCGCGTGCTGCCCGAAGCCCATCACGCTCAGTCTGCCGCCGCGACCGTGCTGAAGCAGGCATTCGAACCATGACGAGTTAGCCCACCATGAAGCGAGCAGACTTTAGGCTGGCGGAGCGCATCCGCGTGCGCTGGGCCGAGATCGACGCGCAGAAAATCGTCTTCAACGGACATTATCTGACCTATATCAACACGGCCGTCGCCGCTTACTGGCGGGCACTTGCCTTGCCGTACGAACAGACCGTGGTGTACCTCGGCGGCGACATGTACATGCGCAAGTCGACGCTTGAGTACGAAGGTTCGGCGCGGTACGGTGACATGCTCGAGATCGGCATTCGTTGCAAGCGTGTCGGCACCTCGTCAATGATCATGTCGGCCGGGGTGTTCAGGCAGGACGAGCTCCTTGTGATTGGTGAACTGGTTTACGTCTTTGCCGATCCGGTCACGCAGACGTCCAAGCCTGTGCCACAGGAGTTGCGTGATGTGCTGCAGGCCTTCGAAGCAGGCAAGCCCATGGTGGATGTGCGTGTGGGCACCTGGGACGAACTCGGTCGCGATGCGCGTGCCATCCGGACCTCAGTTTTCGTCGATGAACAGAAGATTCCCGCAGACATGGAGTGGGATAAAGCCGACGCGAGCTGCATTCATGCCGTCGCGGTCAATCGCTTCGGCGTGCCGCTGGCGACGGGCCGCTTGCTGAAGCACGTACCGGGCGTGGCGAAGATCGGTCGCATGGCCGTCGTGAAGAGCATGCGAGGCAGCCGGGTAGGGCGAAGCGTGCTCGATGCGTTGATGCTGGCGGCGCGGGAACAGGGCCAGCACGAGGTGGTGCTGCATGCGCAGACATCGGCGGCGCCGTTCTATGCGCGAGCGGGATTCAGCGAACGTGGACCGGTGTTCGAGGAGGCGGGAATTCCGCACGTGGAGATGGTGCGGGCACTGTGATGGTTGGCGTCATCAGTCCCTGTTCAGGAGGCCGCTAGGAGTCTGCGCGGCAGAAGACCGTTGCCGCAAAAAGTGGCAATTTCAGGGGTCGCTGACCCCTTGGCAACATCGAGAAAATCGAGCCTGCGCGATTCTGAGAGGTCAAAATTCGGAGGATTATTTTTCAAACCTTCTGCCGCGCAGACTCCTAGCGCGAACCGCAGCGATACCCGCGGTATCGCGAGGATTTGCAACGACGTTACGGGGCCAAAGACGCGGTCTTATGTTCCGTTGAACACTGCACTAAGATGGCCTGATGACAAGCAACGACACCCTCGACGCCGATCCCATTCATGAAGACCGCCTCTGGCGCGACAGCGGCTGGACTGCCCGCGTCGTCAAGAACGAAGACGACGATGGCTGGGCCGTCGAGATGATCAAGGACGGCGAACCCGAGCCGGCACTGGTCGGGCCGTGGACGATGGGGCGTGATAAGAAGAATCCCAAGCCGCTCGACACTTCTGCGTTCAACACCCTGGTAAAGACTGCATCCGAGATAGTGCGCCGGCACGAGCAACAACTCCACGCGTTGCATCACAAAAGCATCGACGTGTCGACCGTGAGATCGAAGATCGTCGTGACGCTGGATGTGGTGCCTGACGAAGACGATCCTCACGCCATCCTGACGGCGCGCGATCCGCTCGGTGAGCAACTCGCGCAGGTTCGCGTCGGGCCGGGGTTCAAGCTCAATGCGTCAAGCGCGTCGGCGTGGATAGACGACGACTTTCGCAAGCCGCAGTAGAAATCGAAGCCGGCCCTCACAGGGATGAAACGCGGGACTCCGAAGCCAGTCCCGGCCATCGCAAACTCTTGATTGCAATCCGGACTACTTTTTCAGAGTCGCCACCAAAGTGATTTCGGATACTCCGCCAAGCGCCTTCGACACCGGACAACCTGCCTTCGCGCTTTGCGCGATCTGCTGAAACTGCTCTTCGGTGATTCCCGGCACGCTCGCCTGCATCGTCAACGCAATGCGATCGATGCCGAATCCTTCACCTTGTTGCACCAGCCTCACACTCGCATTCGTGTCAACTGCCGACGTGCTGAACCCGGCCTTGTCGCAGGCAAATGAAAACGCCATCGTAAAGCAGGCAGCATGCGCCGCTCCGAGTAGCTCTTCCGGATTCGTGCCGCGCTTGTCATTCTCGAATCGGCTTGCAAACCCATAGGGGTATCCTTTTAGCGCATCGGTCTCAGTGCTGACCTTGCCCTGGCCGGTCTTGCCTCGGCCTTCCCAATGCACAGTCGCTTTTTTCTCGCTCATGTCGATTCCTTTCGAGGTGATGGTGGTCGCTGCCGGACACGTCTTGTACTCCACGCAGGCGACCATCGCACATGCGGCGGCAAAGCCCGAGGCGGCCCCAGGGCGGGCGCTTGCTTTTGTCAGCAACGCGCTGGCTCATGACACTGATCGGAAGGTACCAATCTGGGTGATCGGATTCGGACGAGCCGTGAAAGCGAGAGGCTTTGGTGGCAGTTCTGTTCGGCTTGTCATCAATGCAGCGAAGCTGCCCTTGCCCGCTGCAGCAACACGCTCAACAGAGTCTTTTCCACAGGGCCCCGGTGCACGCGGGCATCGGTATTGCCGTATAGCTGCTGGAGCTCCTCCCAGCGCGACCCCAGATTCTTTTGCTCTTCGCTCTTGATGTGAGCGGCGGCGATATCGGTAATGCGAAGTGCAAGGCATTCGCGCGTGGTGACTTGACGGATGGTATGCAGGTGCAGGTAGACCGCAGGCGCCTCGTTGCCGTCGCTCAAGGGACGCGGCGTGATCGTCAGTTCGAAAAGCCTGCCGCGTTCGCCTTGGTCATCGGCGGAGTGAAGCCGCACAGGGGCCGACACGCTCGCAATCTGGTCGAGCTTAAGGAGTTGATTCAGATGCTGAGCCTTCGGAAACTGATGGCGCTTCAATGAATCTGACTCTCTCGCTTCCAGATATCCATCGATCACTCTGAGCGCTTCGATGCGATCGTCGAGTTGCCCAACCTTGTTTCTAATGACCTCATCTTCGGGATTTCTTTTGGCCAGCGGCGCAATGGCGTCGCGCGTCCAACGAACGAAGCCGCTGTTACCGAACCAGCTTTGCGCCGAGGCGCGCAAGCTGCCCGCAACGCTCAGTGGGTCTTCGCCATTGGCTTCCATCGTTTCGATGGCCCTCGTATCCTTGCCGAGAGTTCGAGCTATGGCGAGCGGATCGGAGCAACTCCTCGCCAGGGCAGAAGTCAGCGGATGAGGCGTCAATGCCTTATCTGCACTTGCAAGTAGTGTGCTCCTCACTTCCTTGGCCGCGTCATTGCCGGTCGAAATGGCGGCAGTCTCGCTCCGCGCCGGTCGGTTCGGCCGCGAGCGGCGTCGAGCGCGGCTGCGCGACGACTCGCCCTGCGTCTGAAGCGCTGGCTGCTTGTCTTTGAGCACCGCCCCCCAATCATCTTCGGTGGTTTTCGCCGCGTCGCTTTTGGTACTGCTCAGGGCGAGCTTGGTCTCCTCCGCGAACAAGACGTCCATGGCTTCCGACATCGCGGCCCCAAGCCTGCCGACCCCCTTGACGAAGTCCAGCGCAATGCCCCACCACTGCTCGGAAGCGTCGGTGTCTGAACGCATCCCCCCGGCCGCTTCAACATTGAAGCGGTCGATCGTGCTGCCCATCCTCGAAAAATTCCCCCAGAACCGCTCACATATCAAGAGCTTGCTCTCGAAGTCCTTTTGTGGACCGCTTTTGTCCATCAACTCGTGGTATGTCTCGTGGGCTATGGTTAACTGGTCGATTACAGCTTCGAGTGAAGATACGACGGCTTCAGGCAAAGGTAATGAGGCCAAGACGGTGTTGTGAAAGGTCACCAACTCCCGATCGGACCGGACCCTAAGCTTCAGAATGGAGGAGAGTGCTACCTTGCTATCACCCTCGAGCTCCTCCGTCAGGCTCGAGCGTGTTATGCCGTACACACGGGGATCGCGATGAATGGACAACGCAAAGTCCTTGTACTTGTCCAATTGCTCAACATCCTGCCGGCCAGAGGCAATCAAATATTTCGCTCCATTGGACGCGAGCGAGAGAGCGTGCTTCAGCATCTCGTTCCGTTGCTCCGTCGCCTCCTCCAGCCTCCGATACGCGGCCGTCATCTGGCCGTGCAGTTCAAGAGCTTGTCTGGCATCTTCGAACCCTCTCGCGTGCAGCTTGCTCAACTGGTCTGGATCGGCTACGCGTTGAGTCACAATTTTCACCATGCTTAGTCGGTCGATCAGTTGATTGATCTTCCCCTCGCGTTGGCTGTCGGTTCTCAAAGCCGTCGAGTCATCCGATCCGGTCGCCGAGGTGGAGCTGGAAGGAAAGCCAGCTCGCGGAGCCAACGACGGTTGCGCAGTTTCGGTGCGGGAAGATCGGGAGGGCATGCCAGCGGGAGCGGGTAGTGATCGGCTCGCCGCGCGGCTGGGCGTATCGCCTGTTCCTTGCGGAGCTGACGCCGAAGGCGAAGTTTGACTTCCTGAAACTTTTTTTGGGGGCATGATTGCGTGCAGCCTCAGAGGCTGAGAGTTTTTCGAGCGTGCCCGAGCAGCGCGTCAAAAGGCGCCTGATCTAGGCGCAAAGCGCAGCCATAGCTCGTGCTATGGCGAGCATTTGCAACGACGAGCAGGGGTCTTTTGACGTGATGAGCGGGCATGATCGAAATACTCTCAGCGCTCTCAGCGCCTAAGTGATCGGGACCTTTCATTCTGAAGCGCTAGGGCTGCCAGCTAATCTTCTGCGCGAAAGGTTGGGGCAGATTACGAAGTACGCGCTGTCTGGCAATCCCGGCTGAACCCAGCCCCTCTGACTAGCATGAACACTGGGGTCGGAATCGTTGTCCCGGCCCTCACAGGGAGAAGAGGGAGCAGATTCCTCTGTGCTCGATCTCTGCCCTGCGTGCCTCTACCGTTTCTGCCGCGCGTCAATCACAAGGGCATTGGTGCTGCGTTCTTGCGACGCTTGCGGGTGAGTTCCGGCTTCAGCAGGCTACGGATGCGCGTTCTCCTCGCCGTGACCACCGCTGCTTCTGCGCAAGCATCAACATTGAGTTCCGACTCCGATACTGCGCCCTGTTCGCTCGGAGTGAAGCCCACCTCTTGCTCGAGGCTGTAGCGTGGCGGCCAGTTCTTCAACATCGAGCGGCGAAGCAATGCCACGCCGGTGGGGCTGAAGGTGCGCTCCAGCACGTGGGTGATGAGGTGGCGATTGACCTTCTCGGTGATGATCAAGGTCGAGCAGCGCGTGCCGTACGCTGCGTCGGGCGTGCGGATGAAGGCTGCGGACAGACGGCGTTCCCATTCCAGCGGCACACCGGTGTCAGGAAGGTGTTCGTCCGCGGCCTCGGTGCGGTCGGCAAGCGCTTCGAACAATTGCGCCGACAAGGCATCGACAGACTGTGCCGAGTCGAGTCCCTGCTGCAGGTGGGCCTTCAAGGTTTCTACCTTCGGCCAGGGGGTGTTCAGCTCTGCATTCGACAGGCCATGAATGCCACGATCGAGTCGCACAGGAGACCTCCCGCCATTGGTCGCCCAGAAACATTCGCCCTGGCGAAAATCGAAAGCGATCAAGTTGAAGCCGTTGTAGCCCCACAAGGCCGAGCGCATCCAGAAGCGATCGCTGCGTTCTTTGCCCGATAGCCAGTCCGGCACGATGCTGCCGCGTGACGGTGAGTTGGCCTCATTGAGCTTCGGGGCGCGGATGTTGGTGACTATCGCGAGGCGCCCTTCGGCGGTAAGGCCCAACCAAGTTCCTCCCGATTCGAGGTCGCGGCCGCCCAAGATGGCGGGACCGCCTGAATCCGGTGTCCACCATGCGAGGCGCGCAGATGGCCGCCTGAAGAATTCGTCGCGGTTCGTTGCGATGACGAGCGGGAATCGGCGGCTGTGGTCGATGGCGAGCGCTACGAGACACATGGAACGAAGACTTCGATGTGACGAGTGCCCACGATGAAACGCGCAAGCACTGCAGCTTCGGCTTCTATCTCTGCTTGAACTCCGGGCGATATGCCGCCGGAGTCGGGGGACGAATAGATTTCCATCCAGGTTTGCTGATCGTTCGGCGCGGTGCCGGGTTCATCGGGGCGCCGCAACAGGCGCGTCGCGAGCGTCGGAAATCGGTTGCGCAGGAGGTGCTGCATGGCCTGCGCGGCATCGATTGCGAAAGCCGCACTTGATGCCTCGATTCGATAGTAGATGAACAGCTCGCGCATGGTGCTGCGGCTTTAGTGAACTCTTGCCCGCGGAAGGCGACTCCGACGGATCAGGCCGCCGCGTTGGAATCGACGGGCACCTCATAGGGCAGCTCGCGGCGGTGCAACAAGGGTCCATTGGGGGCCCCAATGTGCAAGCTGCCGCCGTCAAGTGTGCTGAGCTTGACCTCGACCAGTGCGCTGAAACCTGCCCCGTCTGGACGCGGTGCGGCGTTGGCCACGAGGCCGGCCGGCTGGCCTGGATCCGCGCTATGAAAGACTTCCTGACCGGCGCTCGCCGAGGAGTCCACGTCGAAGAGAAACGTGCGGCGCTTGACCGTGCCGCGGTACTGCGCGCGGGCCACGATTTCCTGCCCGGGATAGCAGCCTTTCTGGAAGTTCACGCCGCCCACCAGTTCGAAGTTCAGCATTTGCGGCACGAATTGCTCGACCGTGGCGCTTTCAATGGTCGGCACGCCGCTTTGGACTTCCAGCCACTGCCACGTCGCAAGTGGCAAGGTGTCTGAGGAAGCGACAGCTGGCGATGCAATCAAGGCGCGTACAACACCGGCTGCATCAGGGAGGCGAACGATCTGTGTGCCATCGGCATCGCGCTTGCCCCATGTGGGAAGGTCGGCCACTGCCGCTTCGTCGCCCGATACGCCGAACAATGGCACCTTGGACGTCGCATCGCTTAACTTGCATTTCGACCGCAGCACGAACATGCTCAACCGCTTCAAGGTTGCCGCAAGGATGCTCGCATGACAGGCCAGCAGGATCTCATCCGGTGCTGCCTTCCAAGCGATGAAACTCGCAAGCAAGCGCCCCTTGGCCGAGCAATACGCGGCCAGTCGGGCCTGCCCCATGCCGAGATGGGCGAAGTCATTGGTGAGTTGGCCATGGAGAAAGCTTGCGGCGTCGGCGCCAGAGGCGCGGATGACGCCCCACGGTGCAAGGCGAACGGCGCCTTTGGTCGAGGAGGAGAGGGTGCTCATGCGGCGATTATCATTCCCGCCCACCTTTCATCGCCCTGCAAGGGTTGTCTGCGTTAATGAAACTTTGGCGCGTTCTCGTCGCTGTCGTCGTGCTCGCTGCTGCTGGTGTGGCTGGCGCCGCCGCATGGTGGCTCAAACACCCGTTGCCGCTTGCCACTGATTCGGTTGAGGTGGCGGTGGAGCAGGGCGCAACCCCACGCGCTATCGCCGAGGCTTGGGTGCAGGCTGGTGTACGAGCCTCGCCGCTTTTCCTCTACGAATGGTTCAAATGGTCCGGCCAGTCGCGCAAGATCCGCGCGGGCAGTTATGAAATCGACCGCAACACGACGCCCATCCGGCTTCTCGAGAAGATGGTTCAGGGCGATGAAACTCAGGCTTTCGTGCGCATCATCGATGGCTGGACCTTCAAGCAGGTTCGTGCGGAACTCGCCAAGGCTGAAAGCCTGAAGCCCACCATTACCGCCATGAGCGATCTCGACATCATGAGCGCGCTGGGCCAACCCGGCATACCGGCCGAAGGTCGCTTCTACCCGGACACCTATGTCTACAGCAAGGGCAGCAGCGACATGGCGGTGCTCAAGCGCGCGCACAAGGCAATGCAAAAGCAGCTCGAAGCCGCCTGGGCGCAGCGTGCCGCCGACACACCCTTGAAGAGCATCGACGACGCCTTGATCCTCGCGTCCATTGTGGAAAAAGAAACTGGGGTCGAGGCTGATCGCGGCAAGGTGGCGAGCGTGTTCGTGAATCGCCTGCGGATCGGCATGCCACTGCAAACGGACCCGACCGTCATCTATGGCTTGGGCGATCAATTCGACGGCAACCTGCGCAAGCGCGACCTGACCACCGACGGCCCTTACAACACTTACACCCGTACTGGCCTGCCGCCCACGCCGATCTCCATGCCCGGCAAGGCGTCCATGCTCGCGGCTGTGAAGCCCGAGCCGACCAAGGCCTTGTACTTCGTCTCGCGCGGCGATGGCAGCAGCGAGTTCAGCGAAAACCTGACGGCCCATAACAAGGCCGTGAACCAGTACCGGCGAGGAAAGCCTTGATGCCTGCGCGTTTCATCAGCTTTGAAGGCATCGACGGTGCGGGCAAGTCCACGCACATCGAATCAGTTGCGAAACGGCTTCGCGAAGGTGGGGCGAGCGTGCTGTGCACGCGCGAGCCGGGCGGAACTGAACTGGCGGAAAAACTGCGCGAGTTGGTGCTGCATTCACCGATGGACGCGTTGACCGAGGGGCTGCTGGTGTTTGCGGCGCGGCGCGATCATTTGCACAAGCTCATCTTGCCGGCGCTGGCTCGAGGCGAGACCGTGCTGTGCGACCGGTTCACCGACGCAACCTTTGCCTACCAGGGAGCGGGGCGCGGGTTCGACACGGCCGTGCTCTCGCAGCTCGAGCAATGGGTGCATGGTCATCTCCAGCCGGACTTGACCATCTGGTTCGACCTGCCCGCTGCGATGGCAGCCGATCGCCGGGCGGCGGCGCGAGAGCCTGATCGCTTCGAGCAAGAGGCGGTCGACTTCTTTGATCGTGTTCGAAGCGGTTACCAGGCGCGCATGAACAGCGCGCCGCAACGCATCGTGCGCATCGACGCCTCCATGAACAAGGGTGCCGTCTGGTCGCAAATCGTTTCCGCGTTGGAGGCCCGCCAGTGGTAGGCGCTGACGGCGTTCTGCCGCTGCCATGGCTGGAAGCGCCGCTCACAAAGGCGCTCGCAACCCAGCGCGCCCACGCCCTGCTGATCCACGGTCCGCAAGGTGTCGGCCAATGGGAATTGACCTTGACCCTGGCACAGGCGTGGCTGTGCGAAGCCGCGGCAAGTGCAAGCCAGCGCAAACCCTGCGGCGTGTGCGCAAGCTGCAAGCTGGTGCAGGCGCACTCGCACCCTGATTTGCTTGTGTTGCTGCCGGAGGCACTGCGCGAGCCTTTGGGCTGGACTTCGCAGGACGATGACGGAGGGGCCGAAGAGAAGGCCGGCAAGCGCAAGCCCAGCAAGGAAATCCGCGTTGACGAAGTCCGGCAGGCAATTTCGTTCGCGCAGACAACCTCGGCACGGGGACGCGGCAAGGTCGTGGTCATCCACCCGGCTGAGCGCATGAACGGCGTGTCGGCCAATGCGCTCTTGAAGACGCTCGAAGAGCCGCCAGGAGATGCAAAGCTGCTGTTGAGCTGCGCTGCCCCAGATGCGCTCCTGCCCACCATTCGCAGCCGCTGTCAGGCGGTGTCGCTCGCGCTGCCCGATCCCGCCGCGGCTGCTCGCTGGCTTGCCGAGCAGTCGGTGGCGCAGCCGGAGGTCATGCTTGCCGCCACCGGTGGTCAGCCGCAGGACGCGCTGGAATGGGTGAAGGAGGGCATCGACGCTGCGCTCTGGATCGCCCTGCCCAAGCAGGTCGCCCGTGGCGAAGTCGGCACGCTTGCCTCATGGCCGCTGCCCCGTGTCGTCGACATGCTGCAAAAGCTTTGCCATGACGTCATGCGCGTTGCGGCAGGCAGCGTGCCGCGCTACTTTCCGGCCTCATCTCTGCCAAGGGCGCCCGCGCTGGAGTCGCTTACGGCATGGTCGCGCGAACTCGGCCGCATCGCGAGGCAGGCAGAGCATCCGTGGAATCCCGGCTTGTTGGTGGAATCTCTCACGCAACAGGCACGTACGGTGCTCTCTCATCGCCTTTGACGGTCACGAACCAAGACCCCTTCGATACACTCCCCGGCCATGAACGACCCCATCCCACGCAATATCCTGCCGACCGCGCCCGGGGCGGCAAGCACGGCGCGGCCGAGCGTGATCCAACTCGTGTTTCGCGAGAAGGGGGCACTATATGCGGCCTACATCCCCCTGTTCACCGAAGGCGGTCTGTTCGTTCCGACCACACGCGAATACCGGCTGGGTGAGGACATCTACCTGCTTCTGTCGCTTCCGGATGATGCGCAGCGCTACCCGGTCGCCGGCAAGGTCGCGTGGATCACGCCGGCCAATGCCTCGGCTGGCAGAACTCAGGGCGTCGGGGTGCGCTTTCCTAACGACGACAAGACGCGTGTTTTGAAAGTCAGAATCGAAGAGATTCTTGGCACGGCGATCTCCTCCTCGAAGCCGACGCAAACCATCTGAGCATCGGTGCTGCGCACCTGCTCACTCCCCGCTGGGCCCACCTGGGTAGGCCGGGGTGGGGGCGGACCATGCCATCAGCCGCTCAACCAGCAATCGCTTCGGGAGACGCCGGCCCATCCAGCTACCATCGACCGATGTACGTCGATTCCCACTGCCATCTCTCCTTCCCCGAACTCATCTCACGGCTCGATGACATCCGAGCCGAGATGGCCGCAGCCGAGGTCGACCGAGCGCTGTGCATCTGCACTACGCTCGAAGAATTTGACGAGGTCCACGGCCTCGCGACCCGTTTCGACAATTTTTGGGCCAGCGTCGGCGTGCATCCCGACAACGAGGATGTGCGAGAACCTTCGGTTGATGACCTGGTCATGCTCGCAGCCAAGCCGCGTGTCATTGCCATCGGCGAAACCGGCCTCGACTACTACCGTCTGAACGGTCGCACGATCGCTGACATGGAGTGGCAGCGCGAGCGGTTTCGCGTGCATATTCGCGCCGGGCGCCTCACTCGCAAGCCCTTGGTCATCCATACCCGCAGCGCGTCAGAAGACACGCTGGCGGTACTGCGCCACGAGGGGGGCGGCGAATCGACGGGCGTCTTTCACTGCTTCACCGAAACCTTGGATGTGGCGCGCGCCGCTCTGGATCTGGGCTTCATGATTTCCTTCTCCGGCATCCTTACCTTCAAGACTGCAGCCGATTTGCGCGAGGTGGCACGCTACGTTCCCTTGGACCGTTGTCTGATTGAAACCGACAGCCCGTATCTGGCGCCGGTGCCGTTTCGGGGCAAGACCAATTCGCCTGCTCATGTGCCCTACGTTGCAAAGCAGATTGCCGAGTTGAAAGGCATTGGGATCGAACAGGTTGCCCAACAAACCTCAAGTAATTTCGAGAGCTTGTTCGGGCTACCTTCTCTTGGAAAGATTTCGCTGTGAAAAAGCTCCTCCTTTACTTTGGAAGGTTCGTCTATCTCGTTCTTGTTGTTGGAGTTTCTTCGGCATTCGCCGGTGCCTACGACGATTTCTTCAGGGCCGTTGAAGTCGACAATGGTTCGGTTGTTCAGACCCTGCTTCAGCGCGGCTTCGATGCGAATTCACGGGATAGCAAGGGCCAAACCGGGCTCTACCTGGCACTGCGAGGCGAATCTTTCAAAGTCGCTGAGGTACTCATGAAGGCGCCCGGCCTCGACGTGAACGCGCTCAACGAGGCGGGAGAGTCGCCGCTGATGATGGCCGCGCTGAAGGGCCAAGTCGACTGGTCGAAACAGCTGCTAGATCGTGGCGCCGCGCTCAACAAGCCCGGCTGGACGCCGCTGCATTACGCTGCCTGCGGGCCGGAAGTGTCGGTCGTCAAGCTGCTGCTGGACCGTGGCGCTTCCATTGATGCGGGCTCGCCCAACGGTTCGACGCCGCTCATGATGGCAGCTCAATATGGCAGCGAGGCCAGTGTCGACCTGCTGCTGGCACGGGGCGCCAAGACCCAGATCAAGAACGATCGCGGCCTGTCGGTAGCCGATTTCGCACGCATGGCCATGCGGGAGGCGCTCGCGAGCAAGCTCGAACGCGCCCCTCCATCGTTGTAAGTGCTTGTCGGACAACTTCCTACACGGATCTTGGTGTGGCGCCCACTGCTGCAATCTAGCATCGAGGTCTACAGTCTCCATACCGGCTCTTCGGCCGTACAGGAGTTTCGGGCCATGGACAAGCCTCTGTTGGTTTCCAACCCATTCGCGCTGATGATGAATCCGGAAGATGTGCTTCATGCAATGCAGCACTCGGAACGTTTAAGCCGACTGACCCGCCGCATCTGCAAGCCGCTGGACAAGCCGCTCTTGCCCAAGGCCGGTGCAGAGGCCAATGCCTTGGACCCAGACGTCGACGACAGCGAAGACGTTGCGGCCCCCGACGAAGATTGATTGGTCTCTGTGCTTCGGAGCAATCCGCTGGGGCGTCCTTTTCAGGTCGCAACTCGAATCCATTCGGATGCCTAGCTAGTGTCGCGTCAAGCCTCAAGTGTCGGCTGCTCGCTTGCTCTCGAAGCGCATTGCGGCGTTGCGCCTCCTCGCCGTAGCACGGCTATGACTCGTCGGCGCGCCTTGCCCTGCTCTTCGACAGCGGCGCGATCAACCGACACTTGTGGCTTGACGCGACACTAGCGGCTTTGGGCTGAGAGGCTGACCGACCGGGCTGCGACTCATCGACAAGCTCAGGGCAGGTTTCGCCTGCGGCGTCTCGAAGGTCATGCAGGTCATGTGGGTTCGACAACCCTCCTCTCCACCTTCCCATCCGGGAAACATTCACCGTTGACGCACTCTTCCCGATACGCTCTCAAAAATCACGACGCCTCGCCGCGTCAGAGTGGAGACGTATCGTGCAAGAGCCGACTTTCCGCAATCTGCTATATCGCTACTTCTTCTTCGGATGGATGTTCCGCGATGTTACGCAGGGCAACGTCCTCGAGCGCTCTGCTGCGTGGCGACACAACCAATCTCAAGCTCATTGGCTCTTGACTTACATGCGTCGATGGCTTTGGTGTGGCGTGCTCCTGTACTGCCTCGGCGGCTTCGTCGAAATGCTCGTCGGCGCGCCCGCACTGTCGGCAGTGTTCTATGTGCCAAGTGCCTTGAGTGTTCCGGTCAATGCGGTGATTGGTGCCGTGTGGCTTGGGTTGAAAGCGCTTCCAGGTCCGTTCTGAGAGGCTGAGCCTGTCTCGCAGGTAGCATTCGCCTATCTCGACTTTCCATTCCAGCTTCTTGACTTGGTCACCGGGGCATTTCCTACGCGCCGGGCAGGGCACCGCATCGAATTCAGTGCGAATCCGGCTGCTGTCTGCAGCCGCACCAGTGACGCAGATTTGCGGGCATCGCGCCCTTCGTGCAGGCCAGAGGTGATCGGTTCGTCGGGCGAACAAGAACACTTCAATGAGAACCAGCCAACATGTCCAGCATCAAAATCTATCACAACCCCGCCTGCGGAACCTCGCGAAACGCGCTGGCCCTCATCCGTAACTGCGGTGAAGAGCCCACCGTTGTCGAATACCTGAAGACGCCGCCGTCCCGAGACGAACTCATCGCGCTCATCGCGGCCATGGGTGTGCCTGTACGAGATGTGTTGCGACGCAAGGGAACCCCGTATGACGAGCTGGGGCTTGGCAATCCCAAGTGGAGCGACGACGAGCTGATCGATCTGATGCTCGCGCATCCCATTCTCATCAACCGCCCCATCGTGGTAACTCCCTTGGGCGCGATGCTGTGCCGACCCTCGGAAGCGGTTCTCGATATCTTGCCGGGGCCCCAAAAGGGCCCGTTCTCCAAAGAGGATGGCGAGGTCGTCATCGACGCCCAAGGCCGTCGTGCCAAGTAGCTCCGGGGGCCATTCAGAACACGTTTCTGCGTATTCCTTCCGCTAGAAAGGAGAACGTTTTCCGACAGACCTTCTAAGCTTGGAATACGCCCGCTTCGACGCGCCTCTTCGGCGCTTTTCGAAGCACACTCCCCGGTACTCTCAGTCTTGCCATGCCTATTCTGCGAGGCATGGTGCGACCTGCGGTCCCGGCGATCCAAGTATTTTCTACATCCAGTCGGCGAGAAACCCAGGGCGACCCAGCAAGACACGCTCAACGGAATGGCACATGGACAGCGCAAGCAAGCAGCCCGGGACAGACGTACGAATCAAATTGATGAAGGCAGCCGCCGTGCTGATGGTGTGCCTTTCATTGCTCGGGCTCGTGCTGCTGCAAGAACGCGCGTCCCGTGAAGCGCAAGCGCGCAAGAACCCGACGGCACTGGTCTTCGAGAATGCGCCTGAAACCTGGCTTGCGAATCCGAAGGAGGCTTCGGAATTCGAACGCGCTGTGAGCGCGAAAGAAGTCACCGCTGTGGCAGTCGACGGCATCCACGTTCTCTACACCACCAGGCAAGGTGGTCATTTCAGCACCCGCCTCATCGACTGTGGCTTGGGCTGCAAGAACGATCTCGCATCGCACCTCGGCTCCTTGAGCGTCACCAACGGGTTCGCGCTCACGAGCATTGACATTGACGCTCGCACCGCCAGTCAAAAGGCAACGCAGGCGCTGGACAAGGTGGCGGGCGTCCTCGCATCGCTGCTGCCCATTGGGCTCATCATCGGAGTCCTCGTTTACTTCCAGACGCGTGGCTCCATCGCCAACCGCACCAAGCTGGCTGAAAAGCCCGACACGAAATTCAAGGACGTGATTGGCGCCGAAGAAGCCAAGAAGGCACTTCGCCGAGTGGCTGCATTCATGAAAGACCCCGAGCAATACGCGGCAGTGGGTGCCCGGGCGCCGCGAGGCGTGCTGCTCGAAGGGCCGCCTGGAACCGGCAAGACCCTGCTCGCCAAGGCGCTGGCCGGCGAATGCCGTGCGAGCTTCATCAGCGTCGACGGTTCCTATTTCAGCTCCATGTTTTACGGTGCCGGCATTGGCAAGGTGAAGGAGCTTTTCACACGGGCACGCGCCGCGGCGCCTTGCATCATCTTCATCGACGAAATCGACGGCATCGGCAAGCGATCGAGCGGCAAGGATGCGCACGGCGGCGAACAGGAACAAAACCGCATCATCAACCGCCTGCTGGTGGAGATGGACGGCTTCTCTTCGCTCGAGAACGTGGTGGTCATCGGCGCCACGAACCACATCGACAACCTCGATGAAGCGATGTGCCGTCCGGGGCGATTCGATCTATCGGTGCGCACTGCGCTTCCGACCGCACCGGAGCGCGAGGCGCTGTTCTCGCTTTACCTCGGCAATGTCAAAGCCGACACGGGCATCGATGTCGCGTCCATCGCGCGCACGGCCGTGGGCATGTCGCCTGCGGACATCGCGAACTGCGTGAACAGGGCGGCTGCGTATGCGGCGGAAGCGGGTGAGTCGTCGGTGAGTCAAGAGCGGGTTTATCAATCGCTGGAGACGCATCAGCTCGGCGGTGAGGTGTCAGCCACCAAGTCGATCATCTCGCCCGAGACGCTACGTCGGATTGCCTTCCACGAATCGGGTCATGCACTTGTGGCGCACGTGCTCAATGCCGGCATCGTTGAGCGCGTGAGCATCGAGCCTCGCGGGCCGGCTCTGGGCGTGACCTATGTGGCTCGCCACAACGAAGAGCCCTTGCACGGCGAGGAGGAACTGCTGTCGCGCCTGGCAATGATGCTGGCGGGGCGCGAGGCGGAGTTGATCGCGTTCGGCAATGCATCTTCCGGTGCGGCCGATGACTTGAAGCGGGCCTCCGAACTGGCGACCTCGATGATCGGCTCCTATGGTTTCGGCAAGACCTTCGGCCTGTTAAGCATGGCCGGCGTGCCCAGGGAATTGATCGGTCCCGATGTGCAGAAGTCGCTGCTGGATGAAGCGCGCCAGTTGCTGGAAAACGCGCAGGTGGAATGCCGGCGCGTGCTCGAGGAGAAGCGCGATCGGCTCACGTCCTTGGCTGAGTTGCTGCTAGGACAGGAAACAGTGAGCGGAGTGACGTTGAAGCGCGTATTGTCGGGCGCTGGCGATGAAGAGTTGGCACTGGCCGCCTGAGAGGCTGAGAGGCTGAGAGTATTTCGATCATGCCCGCTCATCACGCCAAAAAGCCCCTGCTCGTCGTTGAATGCTCGCCATAGCACGAGCTATGGCTGCGCTTTGCGCCTAGATCAGGCGTCTTTTGACGTGCTGCTCGTGCACGCTCGAAAAACTCTCAGCCTCTGAGCACGCTGCAACGAAGCTCGCCTTGCAAGGTGCTCTGATCGTCCCTGGTTGAGGAGAGTTGAGGAGAGTAGACGCATTCAGATCAGCCCTTCCGTGTGTGCGAGGATGCGCGCTCAATGAACGGAAGGAACAAGGTGATCATTTCGGTCGTCAATCGGTCCAATCGCATCAAGGGCGCCGTATTGCAGCTGTGCCGCAAACTGGTGCCGGTCGTCTTGCGCGTGGTGGGGTAGCAGTTGGCGACCGATACCTGACAAGATGTTCACCTGACTCTGATTGCTCAATGGTGAGCTTGCGTAAAGGGGTGTCGCGGCCATTGCGCGATCGGCCAGGTTGATTGAGTCGAACATTTTCCGCAGACGATCTGCGCCCGGCACGAAGTGATCGAAGGGAGATGCCACGTCATGGCATGGTCATCGCCGTGCGCGATCACGTGAGGAGGGTCAAAGACTCTGCAGTTCTCTCAATGCTTCGGCTTCGCAATTGCAGTGCTGAATTCGCATAAGGAACTGCTTGGCGCCAGAGGGCTTCCTAAAGTGGGGGACCATCGATTTTCTTCTTTGACGGCCAACCATGATCGTAGCTGCAAGCGCTGACGCGAGCGCCAAATTGACCAAGCGCCAAATCGAATGCCTGTATTGGAGCGCTGCCGGTAAGACGGCATGGGAGGTCGGTCAGCTATTGGGGCTTTCGGAGTGGACTGTCGTCTACCACCTTGAGCGGACCAAGAAGAGATTTGGCGTCAGGCGCAAGTGCGAAGCCATTGGACACGCTGTTGCCCTTGGCCTGATCCGGGTGCCAACTGTGCGCATGCTTGGCACGCTGGTCGAAGCGACTACTTTGGACTTGAGTGCCAGGGGGCTCGAATAGCTTTGTTTGCCCATTGCCAAGGAAGTGAACTATCTGGCCGGAGGCGTGATGCTAGATGCCTTCCTTGGCAGAACACTTCATTCGATGCTCGAGTTCGAACGGTCGAGTCGCAAATGACGAATCTTGTAGAAGGCAACTGCACCAACGACAAGGACGGCGGCGCTGCATAAGAAGATCGACAGCATGTTCAGAGCCCTGCAAAAGCCTTTTGGCGAAGCACTTAGTGTAAACCCTTAGTGGTTTACCCTTGGTCATTTCGTCTGCAATTTTCCTCAGTTGGCTTCAGATCGCTTTCGAAACGTTCTGTCACGAATGAATGGTGACCTCTGATGATGCAAACGTCACTTGCATCGTCTAGCATCTATCCCAGGGTAGGGTGGGGCGTCCTGATGATGTTGGGTCTCGATGGTTCGCGTAGATCCCGCATAGAAGGATATGAATAATGCACACGACGATGTTGGCGTCTGACGTGATGATGGCCAACTTGACGGCTGGAGTACGTCCGGCCGCAAGTACACCACGCAAGCTTTTGCTGGTGGATGACCACGAACTGGTGCGCTACGGCGTGAAGGCGCTGTATACCGAACTGCAGGGCGTGCCCATCGAATGGCTGGAAGCCGGTTCTCTGCAGGAAGCGCTGGTGATCTACGAGAGCGAGAGCCACATCGACGCCGTGTTGCTCGACTTGAACCTGGCCGACTGCAAAGGCTTGCAGGGTCTGCGGCACTTCATACAGGTGCACCCGCACGCACGCATCGTGGTCTTCAGCGCAACGCAGGACGAGTTCGTCGTCCGGCAGGCGCGCGCCCTGGGCGCCGTCGGTTACGTTCCCAAGGGTGTCGTGACATCCGAGATGCGTGCCACGCTGTCGGCATTGCTGTGGCCCCAAGGCGGGCCGCAGTCACACGGCTTCGTTCCGGGCAGCGCCTTGTTTCCGCGCTTTCCTTCGTCGGCGATGTACGACCGCGTCGCTGAACTGGGGCCGCGGCACCTCGAGATTCTTGAGCTGGTGCTTTCCGGTTGCACCAATCAGGAAATCAGCGACTCGATGCACCTCTCGCTCGGCACGGTGAAGAACTACGTGTCATCCTTGCTGCTCGCGCTGGACGTCAAGTCGCGCTCGCACATGGTTAGCTTGTTCCGCTGAAGTGTCGATCGTCGCGGACGCTGTCGGGACGTCCCAGTCCATAGCCCCTTCGAACGAGGCACGGCGTGCCGTCTTTGTGGCCGTCTCGGGCATGTCCGACGGCAGCGCAGGCGAGCCTGTCTCGCCGCTGCAAGCCGAACGTCGTGCCTTGCGCAGGCGCTTGAGCGACGAGGCACTTGGTGCCGCCATCTCGGCGACACCGATGGTTCTTGCCAGCTTCGTCGTGACCTTGGTCAGCAGCGTGATGCTCCTCGAGTCCTCGTCCTGGCGCAATGCTTGGGCCTGGGCTGCGTCGGCCCTCGCCGGCGCATGGCTGGCCCTGGCGTGGCTCGGTGCAAGGCGCCGTATACCGTTGCGCGACACCCGCCTGCAGCGCGTTGCCGTTGCAGGCCTGGGCATCGCGGCCATGCTCGTTGTGGCCGTGCTTCCATGGCTGCCGCTGCCGGTCGAGCCGCCGCTGGAGCGACAGATCTTGATGCTGACGTTCGGCGTGGTCGCGTTGACTGGCGCGGCGACGTTCTCAGCCATGCCATGGCCAATGTCGGTGGCCATCGCACTGCCGCTGTCGCCGGCGCTGGCCGAGTGGTTGCTACCGTCGCCAAGTGCGGCGCCGTCACCCGACATCGCCGTCACTGGCTTGTTGCTCAGCGTTGCCGCAGGCATGGTCGCGTACGCGCACTACCGCTTGTGGCTGCGCCGCGCGACTCGCACGATTGAACGTGAAGATCGCATCCGCATGCTCGAGGCCGCCCGCGACGATGCCTTGCGTGCCGATCAGGAAAAAAGCCGCTTTCTCGCGATTGCGAGCCACGACCTGCGCCAGCCCGTGCACGCCTTGGGTCTTTTTGCGGCCACGCTGGAAAAGCGGCTTCAAGGCACCAGCGACGAACCTTTGGTGCGAAACGTCGTGCGTTCGATCGACGGCCTGGATCGCTCGTTCTACGCCATGCTCGACATTTCGCGGCTCGATGCTGGCACGGTCGAGCCGAACTTCCAGCACTTCCCATTGCGCGATCTGTTCCGCCGTTTGCACATGCACTTCGCTGGTCAAGCCGAGTTGGCGGGGCTGGGCCTGCGTTTCTCGCCTGGTGGCAAGTCCGTGACCAGCGACCCTCAACTGCTCGAGCGCGTTTTGGGCAACCTGATCCAGAACGCCATCAAGTACACCGAGCGCGGCGGCATCGTGGTGGTGGCGCGCACCACGCAGACTCATATCAACGTCGAAGTCTGGGACACAGGCGTCGGAATCAGGCCAGCTGAATTGCCGCGCGTGTTCGACGAGTTCTATCAGGCGGAGCGTGGCCAACGCTTGCGTACGCAGGGACTCGGGATGGGCTTGGCAATCGTCAAGCGGCTAGCACGTTTGCTCGGGCACACTCTCACGGTGGCGTCGCAGCCCGGAAGGGGGACCTTGTTCCGCATCGGCATCGCGTTGGGCGCCTTGCCGGAAATCCAGGACGTCACCGCGGCCGCGGATACGCTCCCAATGCCGGCGTTGCACCCGCGCACCGTGCTGATCATCGACGACGAGGAGTCGATCCGCGAGGGTTTGAGCCTTCTGCTCCAGGAGTGGGGTTACCAGACGCTGACTGCGGGTACCGTCGAGGAGGCAAGAAGCGGCGTGCGTAGCTTGGATTTGCCGCCAGACCTGATCCTCTCAGACCTTCATTTGGGCGACGGTCCAGACGGCATCGCCGCGATCGAAGCCGTGCGTCGCCATTGCGGCTGCGAGCTGCCCGCCATTCTCGTCACCGGCGACACCTCGCACGACGAAATGCGCCGCGCGACCGACAGCGGACATCCGGTGCTGTTCAAGCCGGTACAGCCGCGCAAGTTGTTGAATGCCATGCGAGGCCTCGTCTCCTGACGTGTGTTGACACCTTCGCATCCTTGACCCCTCATGCCGGGGGTGACGGCCGGGCTAAGTGACTTTCGACCACTGTTCGTGCGTCCGGGCACATCTAGAGTGCCTGGACGCTACCTCAATGGTTCGATTGCTCCCATGCCCGACGTCGATTTGGAGTCTCTGTTGTCCCCGCTCTCGGGCGATGCACCCTGTGGCGTCGACCTTGAGTACGACGCCGCATTCCTCAGCTTGCAGGAGTCGGCTGCGGGCAAACCGGAGCAGCAGTACGGCGACACGCTGATCCCGGCGCAAGAGCCCGACTGGCGCGCCGTGCATGAGCAGGCGCTGCAGCTTGCTGCGCGCACCCGCGACTTGCGGATTGCGGCCTGGCTGGCGCGCAGTGGCGCGCACGTGGACGGCTTGGCGGGGGCAGTGCGCGGGCTGCAACTGGTGCATGGCTTGTTGGAGCGGCATTGGAAGCACGTGCACCCGCAGCTCGACGCCAGCGACAACAACGATCCGACCGCTCGCATGAACGCCTTGGGTTCGCTGGTGCACGCCAGTGCCGGACTGGCTGACCTGCGTTCTGCCAGTTTGACCGGCAAGCGCGGCGCGGTGACAGTACGCGACATCGAACTCGCGTTCGGCCATGCCGACCCATTGCCCGGGGAAGCGGTGCCGACAGAAGATGGCGTGCTGCAAGGTGTGAGCGCCGCACTTGATGAGGCGCCTTCGTTGGCCACGAATATGCAAGGTGGATTCGATGCGGTGCAGGGCCTTGCAAACGTGCTCGAGAAGCGGCTCGATCCCAGCCAGAGTCCGGAACTTGGGCCGCTCAAGAAGCTGATGCAGCGCGTGGCCGAGGCGGCGCGCAAAGCGAGTCGCGAATCCAGCGACATCGCCGCGAACGGTGAACCCAGCGCCGTGTCTCCTGTGCGAGTTGCAGGCGCCATTGCCTCGCGGGAGGACGCCATCCGTGCCCTTGACCGCGTGTGCGAATGGATCGAGCGCAACGAGCCCAGTAATCCAGCGCCTCTTCTGATCCGCCGGTCGCAGCGGCTGATGAGCAAGAACTTCATCGACATCATCCGCGACCTCGTTCCGGATGGCTTGAACCAGATCGAAAAGCTCGCAGGCACGAGCCAATCGTAGTCATCACCCAAGGAGCCCACATGGCAACCAGCAGCCAGAAGTTCATCGCACGAAACCGCGCACCTCGGGTGCAAATCGAGTACGACGTGGAGTTGTACGGCGCAGAGAAGAAGGTGCAACTGCCTTTCGTGATGGGCGTGCTGTCCGACTTGTCTGGCAAGCCCAGCGAGCCGCTGCCGCCCGTGTCGGACCGCAAGTTCCTCGAAGTCGACGTCGACAACTTCGACGCCCGCATGAAGTCAATGAAGCCGCGCGTGGCCTTCCAGGTGTCCAATACCCTGACTGGCGAGGGCAATCTCGCGGTGGACATCACCTTCGAGAGCATGGACGACTTCTCGCCTGCTGCGATAGCGCGCAAGGTCGAGGGCCTCAAGCAGTTGCTCGATGCACGCCAGCAGCTGGCCAATCTCGTGACCTACATGGATGGCAAGACGGGCGCGGAAGAGTTGATCGCGAAGGTGATCAAGGACGAGGCATTGCTCAAGTCGCTGGCAGACGCGCGCAAGCCCGCGGAACAGGCGTGAACCGTCTCGTCTGCGCCTCCAAAGTCTTGGCACCCGTTTCAAGGTCTT
>Ga0070663_100000394_pt1 | contig 22923 bp, 17 predicted proteins | sample KBSC63metaG_FD_65646 | JGI IMG/M metagenome (GOLD analysis project Ga0070663, IMG submission 65646) | Corn rhizosphere microbial communities from Kellogg Biological Station, Michigan, USA - KBS C6-3 metaG | ecosystem: Host-associated > Plants > Roots > Rhizosphere > Soil ...
CGAGAGGACAATAAGAGATGGACGTGGGAAGCCCAAAGATCCTGACGATTGAAGCAATGCGCGCCGAACGTGACCGGCTGGTGGCTGAGGGCAGGAAGCTCGTCTTCACCAACGGATGTTTCGATATTCTGCATCGTGGTCATGTGACCTATCTGACGTTTGCCCGCAATCAAGGCGACGCGCTGGTGGTGGGCTTGAACACCGATGCCTCGGTTCGAAGCAATAAGGGAGACGATCGCCCCATCAACAACGAACAAGATCGTGCCTGGGTACTCGGGTCATTGCGCGCCGTGGACTACGTGGTGCTCTTCGGCGACAAGGAGCCGAAAGAAATCATCGCTAAGATCCTGCCGCAGGTGCTGGTAAAGGGGAGCGATTGGGCTCACTACGTCAGCGGCCGCGAGATCGTGGAGTCTCATGGCGGCAAGGTGGTTCTGGCCGACATGGTCGATGGCAAATCAACCACCGGAACCATCGAGCGCATTTTAACGGTCTACGGAAGATCAGGAGAAGCCAATGGCTAAGCAGATCGTAGTGACCGGAGCTGCCGGATTCATCGGCCGCAATATTGTGGCGGAGCTGAATCAGCGGGACTATGACAACCTGATTCTGGTAGACCTGCTGGGAACCGACGACAAATGGCGCAATCTCGTGGGGCTGCGCTACGAAGACATCCTCTCGCCGGACGCGTTCCTCGCCCTGGTAGAGAGAGGCGAGTTGGGCGCGACCGAGTCCATCATTCACCTGGGTGCATGCAGTTCAACCACCGAACAAGACGCTGACTATTTGCTGCGGAACAACTATCACTACACGCGGATGCTGTGCGAGTGGAGCCTGAAGAACAACGCGCGCTTTGTGTATGCGTCCAGTGCCGCAACCTATGGAGACGGGGCGCAGGGATACTCGGACGCAGACTCCGCGACGACAAGTCTGCATCCGTTGAACATGTATGGCTATTCGAAACACATGTTCGATCTGTGGGCGCTCAAGCACGGGCTCTTCGACAAGATTGTCGGGCTGAAGTACTTCAACGTCTTTGGTCCGTACGAGGATCACAAAGGCGATATGCGCTCCGTGGTCTCCAAGGCGTATCAGCAGGTCAAGAACACGGGCAAGGTGCAGCTCTTCAAAAGCTACCGGCCAGAGTATGCAGACGGCGAACAGATGCGTGACTTCATCTACGTGAAGGATGTGGTTGCAGTGACACTGCACTTTGCTCTCAGCCGTGGCAAGGGCGGACTGTTCAACTGCGGCACGGGGAAGGCGCGCACGTGGAAAGATCTAGTGACGGCAGTCTATTCAGCGATGAAAATAGCACCGCAGATTGAGTTTATTCCGATGCCGGAGCAGTTACGCGGAAAGTATCAATACTTTACTGAAGCCGAGATGACGAAATTGCGCAGCTCGGGCTATACGGCGGAATTTTCCAGTCTAGAAGACGCAGTGGCAGATTACATCGCCACATATTACGAGAGTCCGTAGCCGGACTTACCGCGGATTCTCTCTCACAGAGGATGGAAGATGAACTTCCTGATGCAAAATATTGAAGACCTGAAGGCAATGTTGCCGCAGTTGCAAACCCTGAGGCCACAGGTCGACGCAGCAACGGCTGCCATTGCTGAGTCTCTACTGGCTGGCGGCAAGATGCTTGCGGCCGGCAACGGCGGCAGCGCCGCAGATGCGTCGCACCTGACCACGGAATTTGTGTGCCGGTACCACAATAATCGCAAGCCGTACGCTGCACTTTCGCTGGCAACCCATGGCGGAGATTTAACAGCGATCGGAAATGATTATGCGTTCGAGGATATCTTCAGCCGGCAGGTAGAAGCATTCGGCCGCAAGGGTGACGTACTGACGGCTTTCACCACTAGTGGACAGAGCGAGAATATTCGCCGCGCACTTATTGCAGCCAAGAAGTCGGGTCTGACCAGCATTGCATTTCTAGGTAAAGATGGTGGCCGATGTGCGGGGCTGGCTGACATAGAACTGGTCGTCTCCGGCACGATCACGGCACGTATTCAGGAAGCGCACAAATTGTTACTGCACACCATCTGCGAGATGGTGGAAATCAAACTGCAGATGGCTGAGTAGCACGAATTGTTCTTTAGTTCTTATGCAGATGATTGATTCTATGTTAGGCAAAGCACGATTCGAGCCTATGACTCCCACCGTATGAATCCGAAGAATATCTGCCACTGACTTGTATTTACGGTCTGTTTAGAGTCACGCCGGCTTTATTCACAAGACAGCTATAACTTTCTTGAGTTTCTAGGTCAGCCTGCTTCATACTCTAATTGTATTTTGGACTGTCAGCATTGCAAGCATCTGTTGGTGCTTTGAACACATATCCTGCGAGAATACCGCAGGCAACAATTTCTATGTCAATTCTTAAGCACAACCTTTAAGGCGTTCTCCTTGGCGGCATTGCCAAAGGTTTCATACGCCTTCTGAATGTCAGCCAAATTAAACCGATGAGTGACTAGCTTGCTCGGCTGGAGTTTGCCCGACAAAACAACCTTCAATAACATGGGCAAAGTGACGGTATCGACTAGGCGCGTCGTTAGCATAATATTGCGGTCCCAAAGCTGTTCAAGATGCAACGTCCCAGGTTTACCGTGAACGCCTACGTTCGCAATCCGCCCACCGGCACCAACGATCGATTGGCAGATCTCAAAGGTTTGGGGCGTTCCAACTGCTTCAACAACAACATCGACACCCGTTCCGCCGGTCAATTCCATCACATGAGCAACGGTTTTTCCGTCCGAACTATTGAGCACGGTCGTTGCACCAAGCTGCTTTGCCACGGCCAGACGATTGTCATCCAGATCAATCATGTAAATTGCTGCCGGCGAATAAAACTGTGACGTTAGCAAGACCGCGAGTCCAATCGGGCCAGAACCTACGATCGCGACTGTGTCCCCAGGCTTCACTTGTCCGTTCAAAACGCCGCACTCAAATCCGGTCGGCAGAATGTCGCTCAACATGACCAGGGCTTCTTCATTACCTCCCTCTGGGAAGTGGTAGAGGCTTCCATCTGCATGGGGAATACGAACGTATTCGGCCTGTGTTCCATCGATTCGATTCCCCAAAATCCAGCCTCCATGTATGCAATGCGAAGGCATACCTCGTCTGCAGAAATGACACTTCGTGCAAGAAGTGATGCACGAAATTATCACTTTATCGCCTACCATAAACTCCGTAACACCTGCTCCAATCTGCTCAATAACACCAATGCCTTCATGCCCTAGAACACGGCCATCGGTCACCGTAGGTACATCTCCTTTTAGGATATGGAGATCCGTACCACAGATCGTCGTAGTTGTAATGCGCACGATTGCATCTCCTGCTTCCTTGATCGAAGGGTATGGCTTGTCCTCCCAAGAGGAACTCCCGGGACCATGCCCAGATGTGTGATAAACCAGCGCCTTCATTAAGGAGTGAGGCGTAGGGGCGGAGGTTGTGTTCTTCATATCCAATTCGGCTGTAGTCATTGTGATTCACCTCTTATGTTGTCAGACAATTCAAAGCTAGTGCCTATTCTGGTATGCGTATGTGATCAAGCATTTTGAAGGTGTACAAGCACCGACGCTATCGCGCACGATACGACCCTCGACTCGGCTGAATCGGAACGGCTGGTGAGAATAATCGGTACTTTTGCGCCCATCACGATCCCCGCCGACAGAGCTCCTCCCAGATATTCGAGCTGTTTAGCGAGCATGTTGCCTGCATCGAGGTCAGGAACGACCAGAATGTCGGCGTCTCCTGCCACTGGCGACTTTAGATTTTTGACTCGTGCCGCCTCTGCGCTTACGGCGGTATCGAACGCTAATGGACCATCGAGGATTCCGCCGGTGATCTGACCGCGATCGGCCATCTTACAAAGGGCGGCCGCATCCAGGGTTGATGTGATCTGCGGACTGACAGTCTCAATACTGGAGAGAATAGCTACTCGAGGTTCCTGAATTCCAAGAGCGTGGGCGAGATCGATTGCGTTCTGTACGATATCCACTTTGTCTTCAAGAGAAGGGTAGATGTTAATCGCCGCGTCGGTGATGAGAAGTGCTTGACGATGATACAGCGGGACTTCCATGACAAAGACGTGACTCATGCGGCGAGTAGTTCTCAGGGCATCTCCCTTCAGAACAGCGTGCATCAGCAGATCGGTGTGTAGACTGCCCTTCATTAGCGCCGCCGCACGACCGGTTCGGCATAATTCAACGCTTCGAGCCGCGGCCTCTTGTTCCGAATCCACTTCGACGATTGAGCTCTCATCGAGACTGATGCCGAGCTCGTCTGCGACTGCTACAAGGTCATATTTCCGTCCGATAAAAAAAGGGTCAATGAGCCCAGCGGTGGCAGCTTCGATGGCGCCCGCAAGGGCGACCCTGCTACATGGCCAACAAACAGCAACGGAGATAGCCTCCTGGCATTGAGCGTTCTTGATCAATGCGTCGAAAAGATCGGCGTTTGGCATTTCCTGTGCCCGCCCATACAGAGATGCGTCCGTCACAGATTCCCTTCCCTCTTGCTCGCCGAATTGACAGTGAGCCAAAACCATCGCGCCCACAGTGATGGCAATCACAGATGTATTGAACCTCTGCCAATGTGATTGGCATCACATCCCCTTCCATAGGGCGCTCGCTACTGTTTCAATTGTGTCTTTTCTAAGACGCAAAGGGGTTACCATGGACCGCGCATTCACCTTGAAGTTCTCGGACATTCGAATCAGCGATCTATCCCGCGTCGGTGGAAAGAATGCATCACTAGGCGAGCTGTTTGCCGTGTTGAAACCAAAGGGTGTAGGAGTTCTGGATGGATTCGCCGTTACTACGGACGCCTACTGGCGTCTGCTGGAAGAAGAGGGGCTACGCGGCAAGCTAGAGCGAATCTTCGAGGGCCTGGATCCGGAAGATCTACAGACGTTGGCCGCCGCCGGACAAGCTGCACGTAGCAGCATTTTGGAAACGCCTCTACCGGACGACCTGCGACTCTCGATTTCGGGCGCGTATACGGAGTTAGTGGGACGATTCGGACGAGAGGTCGAGATGGCGGTTCGTTCCTCCGCTAGCGCAGAAGACCTACCGGAAGCTTCGTTTGCTGGCGCAGCCGAAACCTTCCTCAATATCCGTGGCAAAGAAGCTCTTCTACACTCCGTACACCAGTGTTTTGCTTCGTTGTTCACTGACCGTGCTATCAGCTATCGCGCGCGGCAGAAATATGGGCAATTGAAAGTCGCACTCTCTGTCGGCGTCATGCCGATGGTCCGGTCAGACCTTGCCAGCTCCGGCGTCATCTTCACGCTCGATACAGAATCAGGGTTCCGCGACGTCGTAACCGTCACAGGTTCTTATGGACTGGGCGAATTTGTAGTTCAGGGTGTCGTGACTCCTGATGAATGGTTGGTATTCAAACCGACTTTGCGCAAAGACTTTGATCCCATCATCTCCCGGCAGTTGGGATCAAAAGAGGTTCGATTGGTATACGCAAGAGGCACCCGCTCTACGCAAAGTGAGGCAACGCCACTCTCAGAGAGAGAACGGTTCTGCCTGAGCGATGCGGAGGTGGTTCAGTTAGCACACTGGGCTTGCCTGATTGAAGACCATTATTCCCAAGTCGCAAAACGGCTACAGCCGATGGATATTGAATGGGCTAAGGACGGGGTGACCGGAGAGCTCTTTATCGTCCAAGCTCGTCCGGAGACTGTACACTCAGCCAAGGCGACTAAGGCGAGTGCCGAAGTCTATCAATTGCGCCTGAAGCCTCAGGCACCTCTCGTCTCAGGTCAAGCCGTCGGTGAAAAAATCGCGGGCGGGCCGGTCCGCGTGATTACCGACATCACCAAGCTCCAAGAGGTGCAAGCGGGAGAGGTCCTGGTGGCCGAGAGCACAGATCCGGACTGGGAGCCCGTGATGCGGCGGGTAGCCGCGATTGTTACCAACCAGGGCAGTCGTACCGCACACGCGGCAATCGTCTCGCGTGAGTTCGGTATCCCATGCATTGTCGGTACCGGCAGTGCGACCTCCGTTCTAGAAGATGGCCGCGAAGTGACGGTCTGTTGCTCTGAGGGGAGTGAGGGCCATGTCTATGATGGTCGAATACCATTCGACATCAAGGTGATTGATGCCAGCGCCGTCCCAAAGACTCGTACCAAAATCATGTTAATCATCGGTGATCCGAGTCAGGCGTTCCACTTGGCGGCAATTCCCAATGATGGCGTTGGATTAGCCCGCATTGAATTTATCGTGACCAATCATATCGGGATTCATCCGATGGCGCTCGCTCAATTCCCTAACCTGAAAGACCCGAAAGCTGTCATCGAGATCCGTAAACGGATCAACGGCGAAGATCCGCGAGAGTATTTTATCCGTCGCCTCAGCGAGGGTGTGGCGCGCATCGCTGCGGCTTTTTATCCCAAGTCTGTGATTGTGCGAACAAGCGATTTCAAGACCAATGAATATGCCGGTCTTCTCGGAGGCGCCGAATTCGAACCAAAAGAAGAAAATCCCATGATCGGATTCCGTGGAGCGTCGCGCTACCACGACCAGCGTTACTCCGCCGGCTTCGCCTTGGAGTGCGCTGCTATGTCCCGCGTGCGAGACAAAATGGGCCTCACAAATCTAATCGTGATGATTCCCTTCTGCCGCACAGTCGATGAGGGACACAAGGTCGTCGAAATCATGGCCAGCAATGGATTAGTTCAAGATCGGAATGGGTTAAAAATCTATGCTATGTGCGAGATCCCAGCCAATGTAGTTGCGGCCGATGAATTTCTGAAGGTCTTCGACGGTTATTCGATCGGCTCTAACGATTTAACCCAACTCACACTTGGTCTCGATCGGGATTCGAGCACCGTGTCCTATCTCTTTGATGAAAATAACGTCGCAGTGCGACGTATGATAGCCGAAGCCATTCGAGCCGCGCACTTCGCGAACAAGCCGATCGGTATCTGCGGGCAGGCACCTTCGGATTTCCCGAAGTTTGCGGAGTGGCTGGTTGAATTGGGCATAGACTCCATCTCACTCAACCCCGATACCGCGATCAAGACAACGTTAAGCGTCGCATCAGCAGAGAGCAGAAGCGGCTTTCTCAATTACGTTCGCCAGATGCCGGGCGCGGATACGGCACCTCCTCTCTCTGACACCAAATTCGAGACATCGCAAGCTAGGTAACTGTTGTCACAGCCTCACTTTACGAAACCTCATACATTTCAATGAAGAAGTGGTCCCATGAGGGGTTGCATAGCAACCACCAGGTTTCTATTCCTACGACCTATCGGCGAACGGCATTCGTGATGGCGCGAACTTCTTCCTGTCTCCGGACCGTCAATTTTCGAAGAGCCGCAAGCAGTACCGCATCCTCGTTATAGATGTCAGGAAGAAAATATACCGCGCCATTTTCCGCGGCGAACCCTGTTCCATACACGATGAGAACAGGAATAGGGTGCATCACAGCAACGGATCGGGTCTCTGAACCGTGCATGGCGGCTTCGATCTTCTCGCGTGTCCAACCAGCGTTCTGTCTCAAGACCCAAACTGCGAGAGCTGCAGGATCTTCGACCCGGATACATCCGTGGCTAAAGTCACGCCGTGGTCGATCGAATAGATTTTGTGCCGGTGTGCCGTGAAGATAGACGTCATGCACATTTGGCAAGGAGAATTTGAGTAGACCAAGAGCGTTTTGATCTCCCGGTCGTTGCCGAATGCGAACACTGCCACCCTCCCCATGCACGATCTCGTATCCGTGCTTTTCGAGATACTTCGGATCGCGACGCATCGCAGGGACGATTTCGTTGCGTTGAATACTCGGAGGGACATTCCAGTAGGGCCGAAAGATGACGGACGATATCTGGTTCTCGAAGACAGGAGTCTTGCGGTGGTAAGCGCCACCGACGATCACCTTCATGGAAAGTACAACCCGCATGTCGCTGTCGTACGCGCGAACCCTAAACTCTGGAATGTTGACCACGATGGGTGGTTGGGTAAAGGATCTTTGAATCCATCGCCAGCGCTCCAGTGTAAGCCCGAGTTGCGCCGCCCGGCCTTGCATTGGGACCGTGAGCTGTTTGTATGTCTCGGCGGTCAGCAGACCGTCCGGCGGGAGACCGTGTCGCACTTGGAAAGCCCGGACGGCATCAACCATTGGATCGTCGTACAGCGGATTGGTAGCATCTTGAATTCCGGTGAAATCGCCAGTCCTGGTCAATACCGCTCGTAAAGCTACGATGTTGCCGGAGGATTGGCCTGGATGCACCGTTCCCCGAAGCGGAGGAAGAATCATCTGAGGTGTATGAGCGAAGTCGAGATACCGACGCAATGCAATCTTTGTCCTCAAGTATCCAGGGGCCGCTGGCTCCAAGGAATCGAACTCTGCTGATGGGTTTTGGCCGCGCGAGACCCTCCAGACGAATTCAGCAGGCTGGAAGCCTTCACAGGAGGAAGGCAGATCGGCATGAAGAACATGGGGATCGATCCGTCCACACCGAAGATCGCTCGCAAGGCGCAAGGCTCCAATACTGAGTTGGAGTTCAAAGTTGGTAAAAGTGGCAACGGAATCTGGTGTCGTGCCCATACTCCCAGGAGACGGAGCTAAAAAAGTGGGATAATCCTTTGGATCTAATCCCCTTCCAGCCACATCTCGGAGGACCTGCAACATGGCGAGCGCCGAAGGGGTAACCTTGCCGTTCGACACCCAGGCGGGAGCATCGTCACAAACTCCATAGAAGGCACCAAGCAGCCGTGCGTCTGATGGGGGCAACAACGATAGGCTCATTGCAATCTTCGCGCTTAGAAGATGGTCTTCTTCGTTTATTGCGGAAGTAGAATGACAATACTCCGGAAGCTCCACTAGGGGAGCAGCCCGTATTTGACTCCGAGTAGCGCTCATTAGAACCAGGATGGATAGCGCAAGTCTTATCGTATGCCGCAGCCTGACTGTGGTTTTCATTGCTTCCCGTCGATGTCTTGTACATCCGGGCCATAAGTTAGCCAATCTTCGCCAGCAGGTGGCGACCCATTGCGCCCTCGGGGCGGCGGTGTCATCATGCTGCAAGCCTAAGGCCAGGATCGATGCCTCGATGTGAGACCTTGTAATAGAAATCGCGCATGGGTCGCACATCTTCCCTTAGCAGGCAGACAATTGTTCGAGAGCTCTGGGTTGGATGATGGTGAGCGCAACTCCGTGAGTGGAGATGATCTTGTCTTTACGAAACCGGCTGAGGGTGCGCGTGACTGTCTCCCGTGTCGTCGCAGTCATCGAGGCAACTTCTTCGTGGGTCAAAGACATCGTGATGAAGGCACTCGAGCTCTTCCTGGCATCGTCCGCCCAATCTAAGATCAGCCGCGCGACTCGCCCTGCCGGTGACGCCGGAAGCCCCATCAGCCTTGCTTCGTCAAAAGCTGCGCGATAGTCTTCCGCCAACGCCTTCGCCGCTCCCATGCTCGCGTCGCTATACTTTTGCAACATGGTCGTTAAATGTCTGAGATGAAGGACACGAACACTGCATGGCTCCAGAGCCTCTGCCGTGACCTCATACTCGCTGTTGGCCAGGGCCGCACTCATGCCCAGCACGTCGCCGGCATTGGCGATCCGCAGAATCATGGTGCGACCGTCCCTTGAGGTCGCCGAAACCTTGACCCGGCCGGAGCACATCACGAACACGGCGCTGGTGCGATCTCCCTCGCGAAAGAGGACGGAGCCACGCGGATATTCCATACGGACGGAGTTGGATTCAAAGAAGTCCCGGGACTCCTGACCGAGGTTGCAGAAGGGGTGCGTTCCGGTTTGTGAGCAATTCAGGCACTTGGACATTTGGTTCCTCCGCAGGTGAAGTCTGCCTACGTAAAGGCAATCTCAATGCCAAATTCGATTCCTCGTGATTCCAATCACTTACAATGGTGCGGTATGCACTTTGAGACATGAGTGTAGAGTGAGGACACGCAGCACCTGCGCCATATCACCCAATGAGTCAACCGGGCTCCAGCGCGATATGATGCGAATGGCCATGCATGAAACTGTCTCCATTGTCGTAATCGACGATAACCCGGGCAGTCTCGAACTCCTATCGGAGGCACTTGTCCGCTCGGACGCCGCGGTTTACACGGCATCGACTCCAGTTGAGGGGCTGGAACTGGTACGAAAGCATCGTCCCCGCCTGGTCATAACCGATCTTGTGATGCCCGGAATGACCGGCATTGAGGTGTTGCAGAATATCGTCAGCTTCGACCCCTCCATCGATGTCATCCTGATGACGGCCCACTACACCACCGAAACAGCCGTCGCCGCCATCCAGCGGGGAGCTGCAGACTACCTGCAAAAGCCAGTCAAAATCGCGGCTCTTCGCGAGCGGGTTGCCGCGCTGATCGAGTCGGCCAATCGCAGAAACAAAGTCAGGTCCGGCATTGCTGACGGAGTACACGACCTGGAGTTCGAGGGCCTGGTGGCGAACAGCAACCAGATGTGGGACCTCTTCGAAATGATTCAGCGCGTGGCTCCGCATTATCGCTCCATCCTCATCCACGGGCCGACGGGTGCGGGGAAAGACCTCGTTGCGAGTGCTCTCCATCGCCGTAGCCGGGTGGCAGGTAAGTTTGTCGTGCTGAACTGCTCCGCCGTGGTGGAGACCCTCTTTGAGAGCGAGCTGTTCGGGCATGTCAGAGGTGCGTTCACGGGCGCCGACCGGGACAAGACCGGCCTCTTCGAACTTGCCAATGGAGGAACCCTTTTCCTGGACGAGATTGGGGACATGCCGCTCCCAACCCAGGCGAAGCTGCTCCGTGTGCTGCAGAATCAAGAGGTTCTTCCTGTGGGTTCACTTACCTCTCGCAAGGTGAATGTCCGGATTATCGCCGCGACACATCGCGATCTGCGGGGAGCGATTGCCAGCGGCAGGTTTCGTGAGGACCTCTACTACCGCTTGTCGATGGTGGAGTTGACGGTTCCTCCGCTGAAGGACCACTCTGAAGATATTCCGCTTTTGGCGCGTTACTTCGTTCAGAAGTTTTGCCGTGAGTACTCTAAGCGGATCGAAGGATTGACTCCTCGGGCTTTGTTGGTTCTACAGCGACACGATTGGCCGGGCAATGTGCGTGAACTTGAACACATTATCGGCCGGGCCTGCATGTTGGCCGGCGGGACCATGCTCGACGTTGAGGATCTGCCGGAGCATCTTGTACACGTTGACGCAACACCGAACGCGAACGTAGCGGACACACCATCTCCCCTGGCAGAGCAAGAGCGGCGCCTGCTCGAAGAGGCTTTACAGGCGTCCAAAGGCAATCAATCGGAGGCTGCCAGACGGCTTGGGATCGGCCGCGATGCTCTGCGCTATAAGATGAAGAGGTACGGTCTTTCGTCTTAGTAGCTGTCCTGAGACTATCCGGCAAACGATTCGATGATTTTCTCAGTTCTTTCCAGTCGGTAGACACGCTTCCGAGGGATCCCCCCTCTCCCCCAAAAGTACGTAAAGTCTTATATTCAAATACTTTAGGTGTAGACCACGGGTGGAGGCGTGTGGCTAAAGTATCTCGATTCAATCACTTACCGTCTAACGTCTTGATAAAGTCTTCATTACAAACAAGTTACTCGCATAATCCTGATCTAAAACGACCTATGGAGGCCTCGCTTGAAAGAGGAAAGCCTCGGCGGTTGGCCGAGGCTTTCTTTAGCTCTCCTTCCATTATAGCCAAGCGGGCAAAACTAAAATGCCAACTTCACGAGGCAAAATATCCTTTTGTTATGTGTAAGTTGTGAAGTTATCCACAGATTGGGGGGCTTGACAACTTTTCGCGTGACGATCTGGGCGAGAAGGCGTACCTCGGCGGCTGAAGCCGTATTGCAAATGCATGACTTGCGGCACGGCTGAAGCCGTGCCCTTAAGCAAAACAGACTTTTTTCAGCACCCTCTGAAGCCCTTTCTGAGGTTGCCTGAGCAAGCACGGTGCTCATCCAGAGCAAATTTCGAGTTGGTGTAGAGGGCCGAAGGACAAACAACGGCAAAAGCAAAGATGAAATACAGGGGTTCTTCGCTGCGCTCAGAATGACAAATGTTTTTCCGACCTCTACGGCATTAGGGGAAATGCTTTAGTCCGCCTATTCCAGCAAACTCGCGATGCATTGACGCAATCGTGCCGGGCCGATGGGCTTCACGAGATAGCTGGTAAAACCGGCCTCAGCAATTTGCTCCGGCACCACATCGGACAACGCGGCAGTCAGCGCCACAATCGGCGTGGTCCGGAACGCCGGAATCCTGCGCAAAGCAGTTGCCGCCGCACACCCGTTCAGTTTTGGTAATTGTAGATCGAGGATCATAAGGTGAGGCTTGAAAACGGTAGCCCGTTCGAGCACTTGTTCGCCATCCTCTGCTTCAACGACTTCATAGCCGCTACCTTCCAGGATCGAGCGCAGAAGTTCACGGCTACTCAACGTATCGTCAGCGATCAGGATGCGCGTCGCGAAGTGGCGCTTGGCCTCTTCCGGGCGATCCGACAGTGGATTGTTCACTCAGTGAACTTAGACGCCGACATAAGACAGCGATGTGACCTCCATCACAGATTGCCGCACGGCAGAGTGAAGTGAAAACGGCTTCCCTTTTTCGGCTCGCTCTCCACCCAGATCTTCCCTCCCTGCATCTCCACCAACTGCTTGCAAATTGCGAGGCCGAGGCCTGTCCCTTCCCGAACTCCAACGGGGGTGAATCCAACCTGATAGAACTTATCGAAGATACGAGTGCACTCCTCGGGTGGAATTCCCAGTCCCGTGTCTTCGACGGTGATTTTTACAGAGGCCCCCTCGACCGCCGCATCGACGCAGACCTCACCACCCGCCTCGGTGAACTTTGCGCCGTTGCTGAGGAGGTTGTAGAGAATCTGGCGAAGCCGCATGGAATCAGCCGACACGTAGACATCGAGGTTGCCGCTTTCGCGAATGGCGACTGACCTCGAATCCGCGTACGGACGAATCGAGTTGACCGCCTCGGAGACGATCGTCTGCAAAGAGAGCGACTCGGTGTGCAGCATAAGACCGCCCGCCTCGATACGGCTCAGGTCAAGCACATCGTTAATTAAACCCAACAGATGCTCCGAATCGGCCTGAATATGATGCAGGAATCGTTGTTGCTTCTCGCTAAGCCGGTCTTCTTCTCCAAGGAGTTCCGCGAATCCGATGATTGTGTGCAGGGGCGTGCGGAGTTCATGGCTGATGCTCGCCATGAACTCGCTCTTGAGCTGGTTCAGCCGTTCGGCTTCCTTTTGCCGCACCTCAAGCTCCGCCATGTAGCTTTCCTGGAGCGCTCGGACCCGATGCTCGATCTGCTTCCGCTCGGTGACATCCCGGATGACGGCGGTAACATGGACTCCGCTCTCCTTTTTCACCGGACTCAGGCTTATCTCCACGGGAAACTGAGTTCCGTTCTTGCGCCGGGCGTAGAGATTAAGACCTTGCCCCATCGGTCTGGCGATTCCCGCGGCCGCGAACGCTTTGCGGTGTTCAGCATGTCCGGCGCGATTCGCTTCGGGAACGAGTACATCCACGCTATTCCCGATCAATTCTTCGCGGGTGTATCCAAACATGGTCTCGGTGGTCTGGTTTGCGATCCCAATTGCACCGGTAGCGTCGACCTGCAGAATGGCGTCGGGAGCATTTTCAATCAGTTCGCGAAATCTCAGCGCTCCAAGCGTTTCCGCACGCGCACTCGCCTCCTGTTCGGTCAGAGCGCGCAAGCGAATCTCGTTTTCGGCTATCATCTCTTCCGCGACCTTTCGTTCGGTCATGTCGCGAGCAATCTTGGCGATACCGATGATCGTGCCCCCCGCATCCACAATCGGCGACAGGCTGAGCGAGAGGATGATCCTCCGGCCACTCTTATGTTTCCGCACTACTTCAAAATGGTCGATCCGTTCTCCGCACCGGACCCGATCGAGAAAGGCTTCGATCCGTCCCTCTTCTCCGGGCCAGGCCAGGAAGGAAATCGATTTGCCGATGGCCTCGCTCGACTCATAGCCAAAGATGCGCGTTGCACCGGCGTTCCAACTGGTGATGATGCCTGACAACGACTCTCCGATGATCGCGTCGTCGGAAGAATCAACGATGGCGGCCAGCCACTGCTCCGCGTTGAGCGGGGGCGGGGTCTCCGCTGGAGTGGAATCGACGGGTTGAATTGACTCCGGGATAGCGTCCCTCACAGACCGGCTGGGTCGATGCAGCCATTCTATCCTTGCCCTCTATACGTCCATCGCCAGAAAAGACACTGCGCCTCACCGCGTGGCGTACTGGAGTTCCGAACTGAGCGACGCTGGAGCCTGCCGTCTACTCGTTTCTGTTGCCGGTTGCGGCTCAAACCGAGGGGCTCGCGCGGAGAGGATGTCTGCGAGGTTGAACGTAGACTGAATACGCAGGCGAATCTGCTCTCCCGGCGGTCGCCATGTCTGGACCGCGTACCGCGACGTACATCCGCCACACAACCAGATCATCCTCTTTGCGACACTGCCATCTTCTCGCGCCACGTCGACCAGATGAAGCGTACCTGAACGCAGGAATCTCTCACGACCGTGGCATTTGGGGATTGCACATTCGAGCATCTCAAGTTCCTCCTCGCAACGAATTTCTACTGTCAAGTGAAAGGGGCACACGGCCTCCTCAATGCCCTCACTTGCGACATCCTGAACAGCTAGGAAGCGCAGACTGCCAGCACAGGACATTCGGCTTTCATGAGCACCTGCCCAACGGTGCCCTCCACTAAGTGGGCGTACCAGGTTCCGCTGTGCTTTGCACCAAGAACGATCAGATCGGCATCGACCTTCTTGGCGAGTCTGAGAATCCCCGGTGCAACTTCTCCGGTCTCGACGACCCGTTCAGGACAGATCCAGTCATAGGTGGATCGAGGAATAAGTTGTTGCAAAGCTTCCTCAAACTTCAGCTCCAGTTCGACTGTTTTGCAGATGTCCTTGCCTGGCCGGTCGAGTACATGGCAGAGGTAAATTTTGGCAACGCTATCCTGGGCAAAGCTCAACGCAACAGCAGCCTCCAGAGCAGCATTGGAGCTGAAATCCGTTGCAAACACGACCGTATGGAATGAAAAACCGCCTTTCGGAGCTGATTTGGCATTTGGCCCGATTGTCAGGACAGGACAACTTGCGTGCCTGATGATCCCTTCGGCACACGAGCCAAGCATGGCCTTGCTGAGTCCATGACGTGCGTTCGTTCCGGTGACGATCAGATCGGCCCGGAGTTCTTTGGCAAAGCCGACAATCGCTGCCGCGGGGTTGTGGGACTCCAACGTGTGCGCCGTCGTTCGTACTCCGGCCGAGGTCATATCGTCGAGAAGACGTTCCTGGTTTTCTGCACTCGTGCGACGCATCTCATCCATGGGCATTCCGACAAGTGCGGCTTCGGGGCGAGTGGCAACGGACAAATTAATCACATGCGCGAGCGACAGGCTCGAAGAAAAGCGCTTTGCTAATCCCTGCGCGTAGTCCGCGGCCTTTTCAGCGGAAGGGGAAAAATCCGTTGCCAGAACGATCCGATCCAGAGTTAGTCCAACTTGATCTCCGATTACCGGCATATGCCACCTCGATGTGTAGAGTTCGAAACCTCTACAAGCAAGGTAGAGCCGAGAGACATAATCCACTGTGTGTATCTTCACGCCCGATGGTGACTAGAATCACAATCGCCATGACCAGCCATTCATCACATTTCCAATGCGACGACGATCCTGTCATGGGCGGATGACTCAACACTCGCATATAAGTTACTGGTCAAGGTAGTGGCTGGCCTCTCACAACTGCCTTCACCGAAGCAGACCGGCTATGTGACTTCCACTCTGCAGAAAGCGAACTAGCGGTCAACCCACTGGGGTGGAGTGATTTGCATCACAGTGTATTCGTACATCCGCAACTACATTTCAGGAAAGTCTTTTACGGAGGCTTTTATGCCGATACCCGAAGCACGAATTGGGATTTCATTTGAGCGAATTATGCTCGCAACAGACTTTTCCCCAGCGGCGACGGTCGCCCTTGAGTACGCTGTTGGCCTATCCCGCCGCTTCTCGTCAACGCTCGAAATAGTAAATGTGATTGACCTCTCTGCCACTACGCTGGCTTTCGACGTAGTTTTACAAACTACGCTGCAATCCATGAGGTACACCGACGAAGAGGTGCTCGGAGACTTGGCCCGGGGCATCCGGGGGATCAAAGTGCGGACGAAAGTAATGGAGGGCTTCCAACCGTCGGCACTCCTTGTCGGCGAAGCGACTCACAGCGATTCTGACCTTATCGTGGCCGGTACTTCATCCAAACACGGACTCGACAGAATCACGCTTGGATCGATTGCGGAAGAGATCATCAGGAAGGCACCCTGTCCAGTGCTTACGATAGGGGCGCACGTCGGCAAACCCGCCGACGGCCCCATATCGTTCCGCCGTATCGTTTATGCAACAGATTTCAGTCCCGAAGCAGCAAAAGCTCACGACATAGCGTTCTCACTAGCCGAGGGTGACGGAGCCGAGATTTTTCTGTGTCATGTCATCAAGGATAAAGATGCCTCAAAACAAGAGGACTCGGACACGAAGCCTCTCGACTCCCTCAGGGCATTAATTCCAGGGAACGCCAGGATGTGCCGTCCTGAATGCGTCGTCGAGCATGGTAAGGCCGCCGAAGCTATCCTCGGCCTCGCAGCGCGAGTTCAGGCCGATCTGATCGTTCTCGGAGCCAGAAAATCTTCGTTTTGGCTTACGTTTGTCAAACAGGGCCTCACCCCTTCTCTTCTTGCCGAGGCCAGGTGTCCGGTGTTAACCGTGTGTTAGAACCTTCAACACGGCATTTTCCCGTCAAAGAGGTAGATCCCATCGTCTTCGGCATTTACAGGCTCTTTCATTGTGACGTTCATCACGTTCCTGCTTGGTTGATGTCACAGAGACATCACCTCACCCGGCAGACGATAAGCACGAGGTCATTACCATGAAAGCCGACGAACATTTTTGGTGGACTACATTACTCCGCGGCTTTATCGCCCTCACTGCGGGAAGCTTAATCATAGTCATTCCCGATATGGCAAGAACACTGTTACTTCTCCCGATGGCGATGGTTATCGCAGTCCTGGGCCTGGCAGTCTACGGAATCCTGGATAGTGTCCTGGTCTTTGTAACAAGTTATATGACAGCCTCCCGTCCATCCCAGATTGCTCTTCGCTTCCAAGGTATCGCCGGCATAATGGTCGGCATTCTATTCATAGGAATGTTCTCAGACTTTGTACAACTGTCTTGGTTCCTCATCCTCATTGCGTTCCAATCGCTGATAGCGGCAATTGCAGAGTTCCTCGTTGCGCGACATTCAAAGGCCCCCTCTACCTCTCACTGGAACTTCGCAGCTGCCGGCGTAGCATTCGTCTTCAGTTGTGTGTACTTCTATATTCTCTTCGGTCGTGCCTCACAGATGGTGCCACACGATATCTCATGGCTTATCTTCGGATACCTTTTGGCATTTGGCATCGCCCAATGCTTGACCGCAGCACGCATGCTCTATGCTGACCAACAGGCAGGGCCTGCGACACACTCCATGCAAGCGTAGGAGGCTGACATGCACGCATCCTCGGTCCCTTCCTGCAGCAACCACGACGGGACTCACCCTACATCGCTCTCGGCGAGCCGCGCAGGCGAGCGATGCTGGCATCAGGACTTTCAGCAATCCTGATGATTTTGAAAATCCTGGTCTTTGCTTCTATCGTGTTGCGGCCTTGGGAGAGCTTGGAATGAATATAACAACGATGCGTGCCGCCGTCTTTCGGAAACCGCCGTCACCCGGGCAGAAGGCCCTTTCAATGGAAGAGGTGCCGATTCCCGAGCCAGGGTCAGGCGAGTCGCTGCTCAGAGTGCTCGCCTGCGGCGTATGCCGAACCGACCTCCATATCGTTGAAGGAGACCTTCCATCAAAGTTATCTCCTCTAATTCTCGGCCATCAGATCGTCGGCGAAATCGTTAACTCCTCATCCACCGAGTTTCAAGTTGGTGATCGCGTAGGCGTCTCATGGATGGGCGGCACCGATGGCACATGCAAGTTCTGTCTCTCCGGTCGGGAAAACCTTTGCGACGCGCCAATCTTTACGGGCTACTCCCGCAATGGCGGCTACGCTGAATATGCCGCCGCGCGCACGGATTTTCTCGTTCCTCTGCCGAGAACACTCTCTCCAATTGTTATCGCTCCCCTTCTCTGCGCTGGAATGATCGGCTTCCGCAGCCTTCGTGTTGCCAAGGTGAAGCCAGGCCAGCGCGTCGGTCTCTTTGGTTTTGGGGCATCGGCTCGGCTGGTGATGCCGGTCCTGCTGTCTTGGAAGTGCGAAGTATACGTCTCGACCAGAGGGGTGCGTCACCAGCAGGAGGCCGCCGCTCTTGGAGCGAAGTGGGTGGGAGACGCCTTCGATCTTCCACCGGAGCGACTCGATGCTGTAGTCATCTTCGCTCCGGTTGGAAGCGTGTTTCTTGCCGGGCTGAAGTCATTGGACAAAGGAGGCATCGTCGCCATCAATGCAATCCACCTGGATCGTATGCCGGCCTTCGACTACGACTCCCTGCTCTGGGGGGAACGGCAGATTCGCAGCGTTGCCAATATGACGCGGCAGGATGCGAAAGATTTTCTTCGGATTGCTGGAGAAATTGGGATCACTCCTGCGGTCAAAACATTCCGGCTTGACGAAGCAAATGAGGCATTGCAAGCGATCAAGGATGAGGATGTGATCGGGTCCGCGGTCCTTGTCCCTTAAGAGTGAGCCGATGACACCACCTCAACCTCAATCCGGCTCTAACAATACGCACCCACCAACGGGGATAAGCTCGGCGGAAGCAGCCAAACGTCTCACAGAGTTTGGCCCAAACGACACGTCTGCGCGACAACAGCGACATCCGTTGTTCGATCAACTTCAGCTCTTATTGAATCCCCTTTCCATCGTGCTTCTCGTTGCGGCAGCAGTCTCGCTTTTTATCGGAGAACAGCTCGACGCCGGACTCATCACCGCAATCATTCTGATCGGGGGAGGAATTGACTTCGCGCAGACGTATCACGCACGGCTGACCGTAGAACGTCTTCGCGCAACCGTCGCTGCTCTAGCCAGCGTCGAGCGAGATGGCGTGTGGAGCGACATTCCGCGCTCCCAGGTGGTTCCAGGCGACCTGATCCGGCTCTCGGCAGGGGACCTGGTTCCAGCCGACGCTCGACTGGTTATATCTCGTGATCTTTCAGTTTTGCAAGCGATGTTGACGGGCGAATCCACGCCTGTAGACAAACAGGCAACCTCGGACGACGTCTCAACCTCGGCCGAAGCTCCCAACATGGTGTTTCTCGGCACCTCGGTGGTAAGCGGAACGGCAATGGCTATTATCACCGCGACGGGCCCTCGTACCGCGTTCGGCGATATCGTCGCGAAGCTCGCCTCGAAGCCTCCTGAGACCGCGTTCGATGCTGGGCTTCGGCACTTCAGCTATATGATCGCGCGCGTGGTCTTCCTATTCGTCTTACTTGTCCTGACAGCAAGCCTTGCCCTGCATCGACCTGCTCTCGACTCTCTGCTATTCGCCGTTGCCCTTGCGGTGGGTCTGACGCCGGAGTTCCTTCCGATGATCACGTCAGTTACACTCTCTCGCGGAGCCGTGTTGATGGCCCGGAAACATGTTGTGGTGAAACACCTCCCGGCAATCCAAAATCTGGGAAGCATTGACGTTTTATGCACCGATAAGACTGGGACTCTTACCGCTGGCATCATGTCACTTGTGTTAAGCGCTGCATGCGATGGAACGGAGTCAGACATGCCACTCCAGCTTGCCGCTCTGAATAGTGGATTGCAGACGGGAATTCGGAGTCCCCTGGATGCTGCGATTCTGGCGCGCTTCAGTCTCCAAACCAATGGAATCAAGATCGACGAACTACCCTTCGACTTTCAGCGTCGCCGCCTGTCGGTGGTAATCGAAGAGAACGGAGAGCGGACCCTTATATGCAAGGGCTCCCCGGAGGGCATTCTTCCCCTCCTCTCCTCATTCAAGACGGCAGGACAAATCCAACCGATCTCTAGCGAAGTTCTTGCGCAAGCTAGAGATTTTTGTACGGCACAGAGTCAATGTGGCCACCGAGTGCTGGCGGTGGCCACTCGCGCTGTTCCCTCTCAGCCGCAGTACAGTACCGCTGATGAATCGGGCCTTACGCTTTGTGGTTTTCTCTCCTTTGCGGACACGATTCTTCCGGACGCGGCCGAAACAATCGTGCGGCTGCAACACGACGGCGTGAGTGTCAAGATCCTCTCCGGCGATAACGAGTTGGTTGCCGCTCACATATGTGCGGAGGCCGGTCTTCCCGTCATGGAGATTGTCTTGGGGGAAGCCATCGAAGCAATGAGCGATACGGCGCTCACGCAGGTCGCGGAACGGGCAAACGTGTTCGCTCGCGTCTCGCCTCCACAGAAACTTCGCATTCTGAGCGCCCTGCGACGCCGGGGGCACACGGTTGGGTTTATGGGAGACGGCATCAATGACGCACCGGCTCTGCACGCCGCCGATGTTGGAATTGCGGCGCCCGGTGCCGTTGATGTCGCCCAGGATGCTGCCGATGTCGTGCTACTCCAACCTGGCCTTTCCGTTCTTCACGACGGGATCATCGAGGGCCGCCGCGCGTTCGGAAACGTAATGAAGTACCTGTTGATGGGCACAAGCTCGAACTTCGGTAACGTCCTCAGCATGGGTGTTGCTGCAGTCGCGTTGCCGTTTCTCCCCATGCTGCCGACACAGGTATTGCTCAACAACTTCCTCTACGATCTTTCACAGCTCGCAATCCCAACGGACCGCGTTGACCCGGAGTATTTCTCAACTCCGCAGAAATGGGACATCGCCGTCATCCGCCGTTTCATGATCTTCATTGGCCCTATCAGTTCGATCTTCGACTTTGTGACCTTTTACGTTCTGCTGCATTTCTTTCATGCCGGCCAATCGGAGTTCCGTACTGGCTGGTTTGTCGAGTCGCTCGCGACGCAAACACTGGTCTTGATGGTCATTCGAACATCCAGATCACCATTCCGTAGCCGCCCAAGCACAGGCCTTCTCGCGACAATACTGCTCATCGTTGTTATAGGGATATGGCTGCCCTACTCCCCCTTTGCCAGAAGCCTGGCCTTTACTCCACTGCCAGCCTCCTACTTCGTATTCCTTTGCGGAGCGACGCTGCTGTACCTTGCGCTCGTTCAGTTCGCGAAGAAATGGATCATGCCGAAACAATCCATGCTTGCCACAAGATAGAGCTAAAGCAAGCTCAAGAGTACCCAGAACAACTGCGACATCGCAGATCGCAGCCCTCCTGCCGTATACGTCCGCCACACAGGACGAAGAACGGGGACCGCAGATAAAACAATAAGTACGTATACGAACGCAATATCGCGTGAAGTGTTCATACTCCCCCCGCCGATATTTAATGTGAATGATTCGCAATCCTCTTCGCTGTGCTGGAAACTGCTTTTACGAGTGATTCAAATCACCGAAGATGTCGACGACAGCTCTTAGGATGCTTACTGCAGTCGTTCGCAGACGCATGACCGAAAGGACCCATGATGAACACAACAGAAAACGCCGCCCTCCCCGAATGCGTTCCTCATCTCGCCACCAGCGAAATCCTTTTACACAAACTCCTTGTGGCCGTCGATTTTTCGGATCAGTCTTCCCGAGCGCTGCAGGAAGCAATCACGATCTCTCGCTGTTTTGGATCTGAGATTCTGTTGGTGCACGCGGTTACATCGACGGTCTACGGGGCGGGGATGGAACCTGTTCCTATCGCGCCCTTCGAGATGGGGCTCGAAGTCGCAACAGCAAGGATGGCAGACCTGATACACAACGAAACGGCGTTCAAGGAGATTCATCACCGCGAGTTTGTCGCATACGCAGGCGCAATCGATCTCGTGCAACGAGTCGCCGAAGAGAACAAGGTGGATCTTGTCGTGGCCGGCTCTCGTGGTGCAGGCGGCCTTAAACTGCTTGCGCTTGGGTCGGTGGCAGAATCCATCCTCAAGGTCGTATCGTGCCCGGTCCTCATCGTCGGACCTCACTGCCATCAGGAGTCGCACCCTTTCCGCTCGATCCTCTTTGCAACTGATCTGGACCCGACCGGGCTGCGCAGCGCTCAGTTCGCAACTTCATTCGCGGAACGATTCCGTGCGAAACTCACCCTGTTACACGTCATCGACAAAAAGTCCCGACGCTCTGGCGTTCAACCGGAACTCGTCGAAGATAACATTCGTAAGGAGTTGGCACGCCTGCTCCCTGCGGATCTCAGCACCTATACTTCTGCAGATATTCGAGTCGAACACGGAAAGGCTGGCGACATCATTCCTTCCACGGCCAGCGCCCTGGGGGCAAGTCTCATTGTCATAGGCTTTGGCCGTCACTGCGCTCTCAGCCACCACTCTCCTTCGTCGACTCTCTCTCAAGTGATCCGAGAAGCCCCATGTCCCGTGCTCAGCGTCAGAAGTCACTTTGTCTAAGAACGATGCGTCGAGATTCCAGGATTTTCATATAAGCACGACGCTCAACAAGTCTTCATTATCGGCGCTGTGACCGGACTTTGCGTTGCTATCCACACGCGGAACCCCTCTCGTCAGATTCGTACCATTCACTCAATAATTGGAGTGCATGGCCTTTTCTGTACCACTTGCCTTCATTCTGGCGATTGCCTGTTTGTATCTCGCATTCCAAAATCGATGATGTAGAGGGTCTTCGCGCTGGTGGACCGGCAACGGGTCTGCCGCCTGAGCCTTGGCCGCTCTATCGAGCGCGGATATGACTTTACGCTTCAAGCTGCTTTCCAAGTTGTTGATTTTACTTAGGTTATGGTGGGCACAGCAGGATTCGAACCTACGACTTCCACCGTGTGAAGGTGGCACTCTACCGCTGAGTTATGCGCCCACTCG
>Ga0070663_100000397_pt1 | contig 22854 bp, 20 predicted proteins | sample KBSC63metaG_FD_65646 | JGI IMG/M metagenome (GOLD analysis project Ga0070663, IMG submission 65646) | Corn rhizosphere microbial communities from Kellogg Biological Station, Michigan, USA - KBS C6-3 metaG | ecosystem: Host-associated > Plants > Roots > Rhizosphere > Soil ...
TTTGGCCGCGTGGCTAGGCGCAAACCGCAGCGATACCTGTGGTATCGCGAGGATTTGCAACGACGTCACGGGGCCAAAGACGCGGTCTTATGTTCCGCATAGCGTGAAACACTGCACTAATCAGGCGCCCTTTGACGTGCTGCTCGGACACGCTCGAAAAACTCTCAGCGTCTCAGGGAACCAACACGGCGGCCCCCTGCAAGCGACCGGCGCGCAGATCCGCCAAGGCCTCATTGGCGCGATCCAGCTGATAGGTCGTCGTTTCGACGTGAAGAGGAACGCCGCTTGCGAAGCGGAGAAACTCCGCCGCATCAGCGCGCGTGAGGTTGGCTACCGACAGCAGTTGCCGTTCTTCCCAAAGCAGCCGGTATGCGAACGACGGGATGTCGCTCATGTGAATGCCGCCGCACACAACGCGGCCACCCTTGCGCACGGCCTTCAGTGCATACGGCACCAGTGAGCCGACGGGTGCAAAGATGATCGCCGCATCCAAGTGATCGGGTGGCGGATCCTCAGAGCCGCCGGCCCATACTGCCCCCAGCGAGCGTGCGAACGACTGTGACGCCTCATCGCCCGACCGCGTGAAGGCGTACACCCGTCGGCCCTGGTGCCGTGCAACCTGGGCGATCAGATGGGCGGCCGCGCCGAAGCCATAGAGGCCAAGGTTCAGCGCCTCGTCGCCTGCCATGCGCAGCGAGCGCCATCCGATGAGTCCGGCGCATAGCAATGGTGCGACATGAACGGCATCCTGTGGCATGTCGAGCGGCAGGCAAAACGCAGCATCAGCCACCACATGCGTCGCAAAACCTCCGTCACGGCCGTGGCCAGTGAACAGTGGCTCGTCGCAGAGGTTTTCACGACCCAAGCGACAGTAGCCGCAATGCCCACAGGTGTGCGCGAGCCAGGGCACGCCGACGCGTTGCCCAGCACGCAGGACGTCGACACCAGCGCCCACGCGGTCGACGACGCCGACGATCTCGTGCCCGGGCACGATTGGCAGCCGGGGCAGGGGCAACTCGCCGTCGACCACGTGCAGATCGGTGCGGCACACAGCGCAGGCTTCGACGCGCAAGCGCACTTCGCCGGGGCCAGGCTCCGGGTCGGGGCGCTCCTCCAGGCAAAGTGGCTGGCCGGGTGAGTGAAGGACCATCGCATGCATCGGCGCAGCCTACACCATGCACACGCATCACAAATGGATCGTCGGTCACTTGCCAAATCGGGTGCAGGTCGCGCAGGAAATCGCGGTCGAGTCGGTGGCGTTTTGCAAGGCGTTCAATTCTTTGATGCGGATCAAACGCTGAGAAGCCAGGCCGCAGCACCATGGCGCATGCCACTCAAACTGGAGATGCATATGAAGATCCTGTTGCCTGTGGATGGGAGCGAATACACCAAGCACATGTTGAGCTACATCGCCGCGCATGACGAGCTGCTGGGCCCTGACAATGAGTATGTGATGGTCCATGTCGTGGCTCCGATTCCAGTTCACGCGTCTCGATTTCTCGACCGAAGCACACTCGACGTGTATTACCGCGAGCAGGCGGAAGATGTCCTGCGGCCGGTGAAGAGATTCGCCGATCAGCAGGGCTGGAAGGTTCGAGCATCCCACGTCATTGGTCATGCGCCCGACGTCATCGCGTCGCTGGCCACCGCCGAGAAGGCCGACCTGATCGTGATGGGTACGCACGGCCACACGGCCATGCTCAATGTCGTTCTCGGATCGGTCGCGACTGGGGTGCTGGCGCGCTGCAAGCAGCCGGTGTTGCTGGTCCGATGATTCCCGCCCACAACGGGGGCGGACAGACGAGCATTGGCTACGCCGTGGCGAGCGTCAACATGCCCGTGCTGCTGATCCGGGCTTGCGATTGCTGTGAGCAGTGCTGACGTGAGCGCACATGCCTCTCTTGCAGCGCGGGTCGACGATCCACTCGAATTCGAAGCGTTCACGCGTTGGGACAAAGGCGTTGCCGATACGCGCATCGCCGAGTCGTCGCTGCGCATCGTCGGCATGCACTGCACGCAGTGCGCCGGCACTGTGGCCCAGGCCTTGCGCAGCGTGCCAGGAGTGCTCGACGCAAGCGTGAGCGCCGCTTCGCAATGCGCGACGGTGCGATGGGATGCGGGCGTGACGCGTCCGTCTGCCTTCGTCCGCGCGGTCGAATCGGCCGGGTACGAAGCCGTCCCCGACACAGCCGCCGCTACTCGGGCGGCGCGCCAGAGAGAGTCGCGCACTGCGCTGTGGCGCTTGTTCGTGGCCGTCTTCTGCGCCATGCAGATCATGATGCTCGCCACGCCTGCCTACGTCAGTGCACCTGGTGAACTGGCCGCAGATCACAAGCGGCTGCTCGACTGGGGCAGCTGGCTGCTCACCTTGCCGGTGCTGTGGTTCTCGGCCGCACCTTTCTGTGCGGGTGCCTGGCGTTCGGTTGCTCGGCGCCGCATCGGCATGGATGTGCCCGTGGCCATAGGGATTGTCGTGGCCTTCATCGCGAGCAGCGGCGCGGCATACGACCCTGGCGGCCTATTTGGTGCCGATGTCTACTTTGATTCTCTCGCGATGTTCGTGAGCTTCCTGCTGGGCGCGCGCTACCTTGAGATGCGCGCACGGCACCACGCGGAGATCTCGCTCGAAGATGCGAGCACGCGCTTGCCGCAAACCGTGATGCGAATCAAACCCGACGGCATGGTGGAAGTGGTCAGTGCCAAGCGGCTCCAATCGGGGGACCTTGTGCGCGTACCTGTGGGCCAGGCCTTCGCCGCCGACGGCGCGATCAACGAGGGCTCCACGCAAGCCGACGAGTCGTTTCTGACAGGCGAGTCGCGTCCGGTGGCCAAGTCATGCGGCGATGCGGTGGTGGCCGGCAGCGTGAATCTGCAATCACCTGTCGTGATGCGCGTGGACCGGGTGGGGCCCGACACGCGCTACGAAGCCATCGTGGCACTCATGCGCTCCGCACGAATGCAGCGGCCCGCCGTTCTCGCCAACGCCGACCGCTGGGCAGCACCTTTTCTTTGGACCGTTCTTTTCCTCGCCGCTGTGGCCGGCGTTGCCTGGAGTTTCATCGAACCGTCGCGTGCGGTGTGGGTGGTGGTGGCCGTATTGATCGTGACCTGCCCCTGCGCCTTGTCGTTGGCGGCGCCGTCGGCTTTTTTGGCAGCCGCGGGTGCGATGGGACGGCATGGCGTGTTGCTGAGGCGCTTGGACGCCATTGAACGCCTGGCTCACATTCAGACCCTTTTCGTCGACAAGACGGGGACGCTGACGGAGGGCAGACTGCATTGCGTTGCGGTGCATCGGCTGGGCGAAGAGGATTCGACGTCGACTGATGCGCTGAAAGCCGTCGCGGCCGCGCTGGCTGCGTGGTCGACTCATCCGCTTGCGACGGCGTTGCGCGACGAGTTCCCGGCGGCACAAGTGTCCTGGCGCGGGGTGCGAGAGCTGCCCGGCCTGGGCCTGGAGGGCCTCGACGAAGAGGGGTGTCATTGGCGACTCGGTTCCGCTGCCTGGACGAACGCGGGCGGCAATGGCAATGCGCGGGCCACGCAATCCTGGCTCAGTCGCGACGGCCTGCCGCTCGCACGCTTCGAGTTCGACGAGCGTCTGCGCGACGATGCCGCTGCCGCGGTGAAGGCGTTGCAAGACGATGGCGTTCAGGTTCACTTGCTGTCGGGCGACGAACCGGCTCGCGTGCGTCGACTGGCATCGGCGCTCGGCTTGGCATCCGCCCGGGGCGCAGTGACACCGTCCGACAAGCTTGCGGCCGTGTGCGCCGTGCAGCAACGCGGCGAAGTGGTGGCGATGCTTGGCGACGGTATCAACGACGCCCCCGTGCTGGCGCAGGCCGACTTGTCACTGGCGATGGGAGAGGGCGCGCAGATTGCACGCACGCAGGCCGATGGCGTGTTGGTGTCTAACCGGCTGCACGACATCGTACGAGCACGCGCGCTCGCGAAGAAGGCCATGCGCATCGTGCGTCAGAACCTCGCTTGGGCAGCCATCTACAACGCCGCATGTGTTCCCTTGGCACTTGTCGGCTTGCTGCCGCCCTGGGCCGCAGGCTTGGGCATGGCGGCAAGCTCGCTCTTCGTCGTGATGAACTCACTGCGGCTGTCGAGGTGACACGAATGGACATCCTCTACCTCCTCATTCCCATGTCCGCCGTGCTGGTGCTCGGCATCCTTGGCGTGTTCGCCTGGGCGCTCGACGGTGGCCAGTTCGATGATCTCGAACAACACGGCGCACAGATTTTCGAGGCCGATGCCGAATCCCTTGATCGGCATCAAGCCCCTTAGATACTTTGCAACCAAGAATCAGCTTGTCGTCAATGTGACGATGAACGGAGGCTCTTGATGGTTGCGAATGCGCAAGCTGCAACGCCGGTGAACTACACCGATGAAACCGTACGCGGCTTTGCGCTGGCCGCTGTGTTGTGGGGATTGGTGGGAATGCTTGTGGGCGTGCTGATCGCCGCTCAACTTGCCTTCCCCGACCTCACCTACGGAATTCCCTGGCTCAGTTACGGCCGACTGCGCCCGCTGCACACCAACGCGGTGATCTTCGCCTTCGGCGGTTGCGCACTCTTCGCGACGAGCTACCACGTCGCGCAACGCACCTGTCAGGTACCTCTGTTTCTGCCTTGGCTTGCCAAGTTCACGTTCTGGGGCTGGCAGGCGGTGATTGTCCTGGCTGCTATCACGCTGCCGCTGGGCTATACGCAAGGCAAGGAATATGCCGAACTCGAGTGGCCAATCGACGTGTTGATTGCCATTGTGTGGGTGGCCTATGCGATTGTCTTTTTCGGCACCATTGGCACGCGTCGCGTGCGCCACATCTACGTCGCCAACTGGTTCTTCGGTGCTTTCATCATCGCGGTGGCGCTGCTGCACATTGTCAATAGTGCCGTGGTGCCCGTGAGCTTCTGGAAAAGCTATTCGGCCTACGCCGGCGTGCAGGACGCGATGGTTCAGTGGTGGTACGGCCACAACGCCGTGGGCTTCTTCCTCACGGCTGGCTTCCTCGGGATGATGTACTACTACATCCCCAAGCAGGCCGAGCGGCCGGTGTACTCGTACCGCCTGTCGATCGTGCACTTCTGGGCACTGATCTTCACCTACATGTGGGCAGGCCCGCACCACCTGCACTACACCGCGCTGCCAGATTGGGCTCAGAGCATTGGCATGCTGTTCTCGCTGGTGCTGCTCGCGCCGAGCTGGGGCGGCATGATCAACGGCGTCATGACCTTGTCGGGCGCATGGCACAAGCTGCGCGACGACCCAATTCTCAAATTCCTCATCGTCGCCTTGAGCTTCTACGGCATGTCGACCTTCGAGGGGCCGATGATGTCGGTCAAGACAGTGAACGCGCTGTCGCACTACACCGACTGGACGGTGGGCCACGTGCACAGCGGTGCGCTCGGTTGGGTTGGATTCATCTCGATGGGCTCGCTTTACTACCTGATCCCGCGCATGTTCGGGCAGACAAAGATGTTCAGCACGCGCGCCATCGCGCTGCATTTCTGGATCGCGACACTGGGCATCGTGCTCTACATCGCGGCGATGTGGATTGCCGGTGTGATGCAAGGCCTGATGTGGCGCGCATTGAATGCCGACGGTACGCTGGTCTATACCTTTGTCGAATCAGTCAAGGCGACTTGGCCGTTCTATTTCGTGCGGCTCATCGGCGGACTGCTTTATCTCGGCGGCATGCTGGTGATGGTCTGGAATGTCGTGATGACGGTAAGAGCCGGTCGCGCCGTGCCCGCTGCGATTCCGCGATTCGCGCATGCCTGAGGGGGTTCATTCAATGGCTCAAGAACACAATGCCACTGGTCACGAACGTATCGAGACCAGCAATTTTCTGATGATTGCGCTCATCCTCGTGGTGATTGCGATCGGCGGCCTTGTCGAGATCGTGCCGCTGTTCTTCCAGCGGTCCACGACGCAGCCCGTTGCCGGGCTCAAGCCCTACGAGCCCTTGCAGCTCGTGGGCCGCGACATCTATCTGCGCGAGGGTTGCTACAACTGCCATTCGCAGATGATTCGGCCGCTTCACGCCGAGACGCTGCGCTACGGGCACTATTCGGTGGCCGGGGAATTCGTCTATGACCATCCCTTCCAGTGGGGCAGCAAGCGCACCGGGCCGGACCTGCATCGCGTGGGCGGCAAGTACAGCGACGAGTGGCACCGGTTGCACCTGTCGGGCCCGCGCGACCTGGTGCCCGAATCAAACATGCCCGCCTACCCATGGCTAGAAAGCGCCGCGATCAATCCAGCCACTGTGCCACCACGCCTTCGAGCCATGCAGCGATTGGGCGTTCCCTACACAGATGCCGAAGTCTCAGCCAGCGCCGAGGCGGTGCGTGGCAAGACGGAGATGGATGCCCTCGTTGCCTACCTGCAATCGCTCGGCAGGCATGTGAAGTGAAAGAAGGGGATTCGAGATGGACGTGAACGATCTTCGAAGCTTGGTGACCTTGCTGAGCCTCGCGCTCTTCATTGGGTTGATGACATGGACATGGTGGCCCAAACGACGCGAGGCCTATGCCGATGCTGCGCGGCTTCCGTTCGAGGGTGAGACGGTCGACAACCAACAAGGGATGCCCCAATGAGCGACTTCTTCAACAGCGGCTGGTCGATTGCCATCGCGGTCGTCACCGTCACCAGTCTGCTCGCATGTCTTGCACTGCTCATCGTTGCCGCACGCCGCCGCGTGATGGCCAACGACAACACCACCGGCCATGTTTGGGATGAAGACCTGCGAGAGCTGAACAACCCGCTGCCGCGCTGGTGGATGTGGCTGTTTGTCCTGACCGTGATCTTCTCTGGCGCCTACCTGGCGCTGTATCCCGGACTCGGCAGTTCGCCCGGCACACTGGCATGGACGAGCGTGTCGCAGCACCAGGACGAGCAGGCCCGGGCGCGGGAGGCGACCATGCCGATCTTCGAGGCTTTCGCCAAGCTGTCAGGGCCCGAGCTCGCCCGCAACCCGCGCGCCATGGCCATTGGTGAACGGCTCTTCGCCAACAACTGCGCCACCTGCCATGGGGCCGATGCTCGCGGCAGCAAGGGCTTCCCGAACCTGACGGACAACGACTGGCTGTATGGCGGCACGCTGGAGAAGATCGAAGAGACCATTACCAACGGCCGCGAAGGCACCATGCCGTCCATGGCGGCGGCTGTGGGCAGCGCCCAGGATGTGCGCAACGTGGCGAACTATGTGCTGAGCCTGTCCGGAGCGCCGGAAGACCCGATGGCAGCTCAATTTGGCCGCTCTAAGTTTGTCGTGTGCGCTGCGTGTCATGGTCCTGAAGGCAAGGGCAATCAGGCACTTGGGGCGCCGAATCTCACAGACAAGATTTGGCTGCATGGATGGGGCGAGGCGGCGGTAGTGTCGATGATCACCAACGGCAAGCACAGCGTCATGCCGGAGCATGCGTCGCGATTGACGCCGCAGCAGATTCATGTATTGGCTGGGTATGTGTGGAGTCTGTCAAATGTGAACCCGTCCCCGTAACCGGAGTGCAACGGCGAACCGCCCCATAGCCACCCTATAGCCCGAGTGCAGCGACAGGATGATTTGCCCCCTCTCCCTCTGGGAGAGGGTTGGGGTGAGGGCTTCCGGCCGCTTTTTGGAGTCAAGGTTTTGATTCTTTCCATCACCGTCCCCCTCACCCCCGCCCTCTCCCGGAGGGAGAGGGAGTAATACACGGCGTGTTGCACTCCCCCGCGAAGAGGCCAGGCTTTCAACCTTATGTCCCGCGTCATCTCCATCCGTCCCGTCCCTTCAGACCCTCAGCCGCAGGCAGACGGACCTGAACTCGTGTCCCTGTACGCCAAGCAGAAGAAGATCTATGCGCGTTCAGTGACTGGCTGGTTTTCGAAATGGCGATGGATACTGGTGTGGCTCACGCAGGCCATGTTTTATGGCCTGCCTTGGTTGCCGTGGAATGGCAGGCAGGCGGTGCTTTTCGACCTGGCGGCGCGGCGCTTCTACATCTTCGACCTGGTGCTGTACCCGCAGGACTTCATCTACCTGACGGGCTTGCTCATCCTCTGCGCCTTTGGGCTTTTTTTCTTCACCACCGTCGGTGGGCGGCTGTGGTGCGGCTACGCCTGCCCCCAAACCGTCTACACCGAGATTTTCATGTGGGTGGAGCGGAAGATCGAAGGCGAGCGTGGCGCGCGCATGAAGCTCGATGCTTCACCGTGGCGATTCAACAAGATCTGGCGCAAGACGCTCAAGCATTCGGTGTGGATCGTCATCGGCTTATGGACTGGCTTCACCTTCGTCGGCTACTTCACACCCATCCATTCATTGGCCAAGGAATCGTTCACCCTCGACTTCGGCCCGTGGGAATGGTTCTGGGTCAACTTCTACGGATTCGCGACCTACGGCAATGCAGGCTTCATGCGCGAGCAAGTGTGCAAGTACATGTGCCCGTATGCAAGATTCCAGAGCGCGATGTTCGACCGCGACACCTTGATCGTGAGCTACGACACCGAGCGCGGCGAGCCGCGTGGCAAACGCGGACGAAACACCAACATGAAGGAAGCAGGGCTTGGCTCGTGCATCGACTGTGGGCTGTGCGTACAGGTCTGCCCTGTGGGTATCGACATTCGCGATGGCCTGCAATACGAATGCATCGCTTGCACTGCCTGCATCGACGCCTGCGACAGTGTGATGGACAAGATGCGTTATCCGCGGGGCTTGATCCGCTACGCGACGCAGAGCAGTCTCGCGAACAAGGCCACACGCAGGCAGATGCTCGAGCGCGTGGCACGGCCGCGGGTGCTGATTTATGGTGGCGTGCTGATCGGGATCTCGGCTGTGTTCATCGTCAGCTTGTCGCTGCGACACACGATCAAGGTCGACGTCGTGCGCGACCGCGCCACGCTCGCACGCATCGTGGACGAGGGCACGGTCGAGAACGTCTACCGCTTGCAACTGATGAACGCGACCGAACAGCCCAAGCATCTTCGCGTGTCAGTCAGCGGGATCCCGGGCATGGCACTCGCGTCGCCGCTGGAACTCGACGTCGGTCCGGCACAGGCACGCTGGATCACACTGGCCGTGCGCGTGCCGTATGCCAGCGCGCGAACGGCAGGGCCTGGAGCACACCCGATCCGCTTTGGTGTCATGCAGGCAGCAGTGCCCGGCTCCATGGTGAGTGAGAAGTCGACGTTTGTCATTCCACGTTGAAGGAGAAGCGATGAACCGGCAAATCAATCAACCCGTGATGCCCTGGTGGCGTGTGCGAATGCTGTGGCTGGTGATCGGAGGCCCGGCGCTGGTGGTGGTTGCGAGCTTCGCGACGCTCTTCGTCGCGGTGCGGGGCGGCGATGCGCCGTTGCATGAAACCGCTGCCACGCAAACCGAAACCTATACCCCTGCCACGCAGGCGCGCAATCATGCAGCCGCACCTCGTCACTAGCCGACCTTGCATCAAGGCGCCGGTACCGCCGCGCTCGCTCGCGACTCGAGCCTTGATGATCCTATGGCCGGCCTTCGTCATGGCCGGCGCGCTGGAGATGCTGGTGTTCGCCGTGGTGGACCCCGACAGCCTGCATTGGTTTGGTGTGGAGCCGCTGCACTGGACGAGGAGCGCGGTTTACTCGGTGACGTTTTTGATTTTCTGGCTGGTCGTCTCGACATCTGCAGCCATCACGCATTTGCTGGAAGAGCCTGGGCATTCGTAGCCAAGGTGAGCCCGGGAACAGGCTTTGACGCCGACGCGCACCCCCGGATTCATCCTCGGGTAGTCTTTTCCAATTCAGGCACGAGCCTGGACTCGCGTCGGCTGCCAAATTCATGGCGTCATGTCATGTGGGTCGGTGTCTAAACCGGTCGACTGAAATGCAGCGTCTGTGGTGTCATGGTCGAATCATCGATTCATCATCACTCCGTTAAGACATGACCTCCATCTGGCAATGAGACTGTGCGTCCCATCAACTCATTCAGGACCAATCGTGTCTGCTTACAAGCTCAAAGGATCTATCGCCATCGCCTGTCTCGCACTCGTCGCATCGAGCGCGTTTGCTAGAACTGCTGCCCCGAGCCCGGCGCCGCAGTGGAACCCCTACCACAGCGTTTACGTGCAAAACTTCGGTGGCGGGTGCGCACGCGCTTACGTAGACGGCAGGCAATTTAATATCGGCGCCGGGCAATCAACAAATATTACGGCGAGGTCTGGCAGTTGGTACTCGGTCACGGTCTTCAGAGGAGCCAATTGCGGGGGAGCCGGTGTGAAGACTTTGGGGTTCAACGGAGGTGCCTCGTGGTGGCCCATCTATTGACCGGGCTTGCAGACGGCCGAGGTCAAGCGTAGCGAGCGCCTCTAGTGTCGCGTCAAGTCCGGCTGCTTGCTTGCCCTCGAAGCGCATTGCGGCGTTGAGCCGCCTCGCCTTAGTGCAGAGAGTCTTTAGCCTGGCGGACGCGGCACCGGGATCTTTGCTGACGGCACGGTCTGAGCGCCGCGGCCGGTAGGCTAAAGATCCCGGTGCACTGAACCGCCCACATGGCGGTCGCGCTATGGGGATTGAACTATTGCTGCATCGCCGAAGCCTGAGCTTGACGCAGCCAGGTTCGGATCCAGATGAGATCCACAGAACATCAAGACGGCCGCGGCCGGTTCCTAGCAAATCCCGACCGGCTGGCGTTGACGATAGTGACGTTCATGTCCGCACCGCGATGCGGCAACTCCTCGGCATGGAGGGAAATTTATCTATTCAGCCTCAGTGTGAACCTGCAATGTCAGTACATAGTGCAGTGCGTCCGCATCCGAGGCGGCTGCGTCGACCGTGAAGCCCTGGGTTCGAACCAGGTCGCGCATGGCGTCGTTTTCCCGAAGCACTAATCCGACCATTCGCTGCGTACCGCGCTGCACGAGAAAGTCGATCATCTTGCGCAGCAGTATGTGACCGAGCCCCTGGCCCTTGAGGTCTGATCGAACCACGATTGCGAATTCCGCGTCGATGTTGTCCGGGTCGATGACCGCTCTCACCACACCCAGCGTCTCTTGCGTTGCGCCAGGCAGGTGTCGCACGGCAATGAAGGCCATCTCGCGTGCGTAGTCGATCTGGGTGAGCCGCGCGAGTTCGCTGCGCGGCAGTTCCCGGCGTGCGTTGAAGAATCGAAGACGGAGGTCTTGCGGCTTCAACTGTTCGACGAAGGTGCGGTGCTGAGGCTCGTCTTCTGGCCGAATAGGTCGCAGAGTGATCGACTCGCCATGCCAGTCGACGTTCTCGACGAGTTCCGCAGGGTAGGGCGTGATTGCGAAGTTTGCGGCGCCGGCCCGCTTCTCGCGGCTGACGCGCAGTCGTGCGTCGAGTGCAATCACGCCATCGTGATCGGCCAACAGTGGATTGATGTCGAGCTCGGCGAGCTCGGGCAGATCTGCCAGCATCTGCGATAGCGAGATCAGCACGTCGCACACGGCATCGACCCGTACGGGCAGATGATCGCGGTAGCCGGCGAGCAGCTTGGCCACCCGTGTGCGCGACACGAGCTCGCGCGCCAGCACTCGGTTCAGCGGTGGCAGCGCGATGGCCGTGTCGGCCAGCACCTCGACGACGGTCCCGCCCTGGCCAAACAGCAACACAGGCCCGAACACCGAATCGATGCTCGTGCCGACAATCAGTTCTTGCGCGTGCGGGCGCTTCACCATGCGCTGCAAGGTGAAGCCGGAAATCTTCGCTTGCGGCCTTAACGCGCTCACTCGGGCCAGCATCTTGCCGACCGCATCGCGCAGATCATTCTCATCGCTCAGGTTCAGGCACACCCCGCCGACGTCGGACTTGTGGCTGATGTCAGGCGACAGGATTTTCAACGCCAACGGGTATCCGAGAGTGCGCGCAGCGGCGCACACCGCGCTTGCGCTGGGCCCCGTTGCCACTGTCTCGACGACCGGAATGCCGTAGGCCTTGAGCACGGCCTTCGCCTCGACTTCATCGAGCATCTCGCGGCCTTCTGCGAGCGCGGCTTCGATGCGCTGGCGTGCAGCAGCGATGTCGGGCTGACCGTTCTCGCTCGCAGTCGGCGCCTCCAACAGCAATGCCTGGTTGCGGCGATAGGTCCTGAGCATGGCAAAGGCGCGCACCGCTTCTTCCGGCGTCGCGTAATCAGCGACTCCGGCATCCTCGAAGATGCGGCGTGCATCGGCCACCGCAGCATCGCCCAGCCAGCAAGCCATCACGCGGCCGGGGCACTCGCGAACAATCGGCACGCAGGCGCGGGCGATGTCGTCGCTTCGCACGATCGCTGTCGGTGCGTGCATGAACAACACCGCGCTGCCGTCGCGGTCGGCAAGCAAGGTCTGCAGTGTCTCGGTGTAGCGAGCCACGGGCGCGTCGCCAATGATGTCGATTGGATTGCCATGCGACCACGTTGATGGAAGCACCGCATCGAGCTTGCTTCGCACCACATCGCTCAAATCCCGCAGGGGGATGCCGGCCAGCGCGGCGGCATCGGCGGCCATCACGCCCGCACCGCCGCCGTTGGTCATCAAGGTCAACGCCTCGTCGCGATTGCTGCCGAATCGGGCGAGGGTCTCGGCGGCCATGAAGAGGTCCTGCAAAGTGTCAACGCGCAGCATGCCGGCCCGACGGATTGCAGCGTCGAACACCACGTCCGATCCTGCCAGGGCGCCTGTGTGCGAAGCCGCTGCCTTCACACCATTTCCCGCGCGTCCCGCTTTCACGACGATGACTGGCTTATTGCGAGCTGCTGCGCGCGCTGCGGACATGAATTTGCGAGGCGCCTCGATCGATTCGATGTAGAGCAGGATCGAACGCGTGCGTGAATCGCTGGCCAGATAGTCGAGCAGATCGCCGAAATCTACGTCGGCGTGTTCGCCAAGCGAGATCATGTGGGAAAAGCCGATGTGCCGCGACTTGGCCCAGTCGAGCACGGCGGTCACGAGCGCACCCGATTGCGACACGAAGGCGACGTTGCCGACCAACGCGTCAGTGTGAGCGAAGCTTGCATTCAAGCCGATCTGCGGCGTGAGCAGGCCGAGGCAGTTGGGGCCAAGTATCCGCAGCAAGTGGGGGCGGGCGGCGTCCAGCGTGGCTTGTTTCTGCGCGGTGCTCAGGCCTGCAGTCATCACGATGGCAGCGCGTGTGCCAATGCGGCCAAGTTCATCGATGAGACCCGGGATCGTCGCGGGCGGCGTGCACAGCACGGCAAGGTCGGGTACCTGGGGCAAATCGGCAGGGCTACCAAACACCGTTTCGCCGTCGAGCGTGGCGTGCTTGGGGTTCACCGCATAGATCGGCCCTGCGAAATGGCCGGCTCGCAAGTTTCGCCACACCGTTGCACCTACGCTTCCCGGGCGATCGGAAGCGCCGATGACGGCGACGGACTTCGCATCCAGCAAGCGATCGAGATGACGAATGCTCATCGCGCGTTCACCCGAGCGCCGTCAGAAGCACGGCCTGCAGCAAGAAGTTGCGGTTTTCGTCTGCTACTCCTTCGCCGAGATGCTCGGCCAGCTTGTCCGTTGGATGGTCCCACGATGCAATGCCGTCGAATACCGGCACTCCAGCATCTTTGCGAACTTGCTGCACGACGGAAGTCGGCATTCCCTGGCACACCACAGCGTCGTAAAGCCGTCCCAGCATGCGTGCCGTGTGCTGCACCTCCTGGGGCGTGCTCAGGTCGCTCAAGCTCGGACGGATTCGTGCGAAGTGGGCGCCGAGGCTGGTGACCGCACGCCGGAACAAGATGGCGTCGTGGTCGTCGTCGGTCTCGCAAAGCAGGCCGATGTTCTTGCCCCGCAGCAATGGCCGCGCCTGGCCTGCTTCGGCGACACGCTGCAGATTGCGCGCGTTTGCCAGCAGGGCTGTCGCGTCGGGTGGCGACATCTCGTCGAGGACGAGGAGGCTGTGGGTTTTGGGTCTGGGTTGCATGAATTGGATGGCGTACTCGCTCGGTGCAAAGCCTAGCCGTGCCTGCCGCGCATGCCTTGACGGGCGTCAAGTCGACGACCTTCGGCACCTGCTGATACGCAGCCGATACACAGCATTCACGCAGCGTTACCGAACGACTCGCGGCGTTGTCACTGGGTTATCCGGCGCCTCCTAGGATTCACCCATCGAAAACGCGAACCCCACGTCCAGGAGCCCAAGATGATCAGCGCTGCCACCCCCACCGTCGCAAATGCTCTTGCCCACCAGATGCCTGCGCGCGCCTTTGATCGAAGCAAGGACGATGCCGCCAACCAACGCAGCAGCCAGCACATTGCCGACACGCTCAAGCTGCTCGGCGAGACGCTGACGCCACAGCGGCGCGTGGTGCACGCTGGTGACGTGATCTATCAGGCTGGCGAGCGCTTTGCAAACCTCTATGTTCTGAACTCAGGCTTTTGCAAGATCGTCAACCTCAGCGTCGATGGGCGCGAACAGGTGGTGGGCCTGAAGTTTCGCGGTGACTGGCTTGGCTTCGACGGCATCGCCAACGCCGAGTACGCGTGCGACGCAGTCGCGATGGACACGAGCGACGTCTGGGTGATTCGCTACGACGCTCTGCTTGCCGCCTGTGCCGCCACGCCTGTCCTGCTGACGGTGCTGCACGAAGCCATGAGCCGGCAAATCGGGTGTGATCGCGACTCGCTGATGTCGGTGTGCACCCTGCCTGCTGATGCACGCGTCGCTGACTTCCTGCGCTACTGGGCCGATTCGCTTGCCAAGCGTGGCATGCGTACCGACCAAATCACACTGCGCATGACGCGCGCCGAGATCGGAAACTACCTCGGGATGACGCTGGAAACGGTGAGTCGTGCACTGTCGCGGCTGGCTCGCAGCAAGGTGATCCATTTCTCGGAGAAAGGGCGTCGTGACATTCACATTCCTGAAGTCAGCGCGCTTGTCGATTTTGTCCAGCGCTGTCTCTCACAGGCGCGCACAGCATTGCAGTGATGAGCACCTGAGATGCATCTGAAGATGCATTCATCGGTAGCGTTTGACGATCGCACCGTACGAGCCATCTGCCCTCATCTGGTCAATGGCGTTTGCAATTTTCTTGGCGATCTCTTTCGGAAATTCATGGGACGCAGCGACATAGGAAATCTTGACCGGCCCTAGGTTGGGGCCGTACTTGAGTTCGGCAGGGTCGTAGCCTGCTTGCCGATAGACGCCATGCGCCATCAGATCCGTGGTAACCCATGCGCCTATGCGCCCCAGTTTTAATTTCTTGGCGTTTGTCAGGTCGTCATTGGTTTCCTCGACATACGGGAATCCCGCTTGCTCCGCCTCATCCTTGAAACTGGTGCCGCGAACATACCCAATGACCAGCGTCCTTGCTTCTTCGATTGACGACGGTGGGGTGGCGAGCGTGACCAATACCGTGTGAAATTCCAGCACTGGTGCAACCCATTGATATTGGGCCTCCCTGCTGGGCGTGCGGGTGAAAGGAATGATCAGCATGTCCTTTCTGGTCTGGGTTTCCAGTTGCGCCCTTTGCCAAGGGAGGAAACTGAACTCGAGCGCAATTCCCGCTCTCTTGCCAGCCTCGCGGACAACTTCCAGTACAACGCCGCCTGGTTGACCTCCCTCATTGGTGGTGAGCGGGGGGAACTCTGAAGCCACCACCTTGATGGATTGCTCGGCCATACTCGGCGGCGAGGGAAGCAAGGCCAGCAGCGCGAACATCCCAGCCCAGATTGTTTGTCGTCGCATACGGGTAAATCCTTTCAGCGCTGTGGCGCACTCAAGGTTTGGTCTGGTCGTAACATATACACGATACCCGTCGTTCGCAAGCGAGGAATCTGTCGCAAAGCACTTGCCGCTATTGCTTGGAAGGAGCGACGAAGTGATTGACTTCCGCGAGCAACTCCGTGGCCCGTGCGATCGAGCCGCGACGGATTGCTTTGTCGGCAATCGCTCAGAAGGGGCGCTCGGGCAGCCGGCGCAGCCTCAGCCAGGGGCTGCGGCCGAGCGAAGCGCGATGGAGTAGGAGAGATGGCATTGCCCTTTCTACTAAGGCTGCGGGCAACCAGCTTGCACACCAAGCTCATGTCGACACTGGCGATCCTGGTCACGCTGGTGGCTCTCGTTTCATCCTATGTACTGGTCGAACGCGAGCGCGAGCGCCGGTTTCTGGAACTCGAAGGGCGAGCGGCGCGCATTGCTGAGCTATACAGCCGCTCGCTGGCCTATCCATTGTGGAACCTGGACCGCGCTGCGATCGAAAGCCAGCTTGCTGCGCTGACACCAAATCCCGAGGTTGCGCAGGTCAGCATCACGGCGGTCGGAGATAACACCGTGTCCGCGGTGACCAAGGTCGCAGAGAAAGATCTGTTCGATCCGATCGTGTGTGTGCAGTCGATCGACTATGAGCCACCAGGTGCGAGCAAACCCCAGAAGGTCGGAGAAATTCGTGTTGTGCTGACACGTGCGGTGGTCGAGGAGGGCATCGCGATGGCACGTCGAACCATCGTTGCCCTGGTGGTTGTGATCGTGGCTTTGCTCTATGCGGCAACCTTTTTGCTGCTCAGGCGAATGGTGAGCTTACCCATCAATCGCCTGGAGGTGACTGTCGATCGAATTGCCGACGGAGATCTGGACGCCCGATGCGTGATCGAATCCGGCGATGAAGTGGGTCGACTCGCCGTGCGCGTCAACGCGATGGCGGACCGGCTCTTCGACTCCGCCAGGCGATTGCGCGAGAGCGAGGCGACGTACCGTGGAATCTTCGAGAACTCTCTGGAGGGCATTTTTCACCTGGATCGATCCGGGATCTTGCGAGATGCCAATGCAGCATTGGCTCGGCTGATGGGCACGCAACGCCTGCCGAACTGATGGCCGCAGTGAACGTTGACGGCCGAAACGATTCGGTGCCCGGCCGCCAGGTTCTGTTCACGCCGACGCAAATAGCAGCGCTGTTCGCCGCACTTGAACGTGACGGCGAGATCGCCGGCATGGAATTGCAACTGACGCGCGTTGATGGCAGCCCCATTTGGGTCCAGATCAACGCGTGGCAGCAAGGCGGCGTCCGTCCCAACGAGGGCGGACCGGCCGAATTCGCCGGGCTGGTCACCGACATCACTTCACGCAAGCAGGCACTGGAGGATTTGCGCAGCCACCGTGACCATCTGGAGGAAGCAGTGCGTGAGCGTACCGCCGAACTAGGAGAGGCGATGAAGCGCGCCGAGGTTGCGAACCAGGCAAAGAGCGAGTTTCTCGCCAACATGAGCCATGAGATCCGTACGCCGATGAATGCGATTCTTGGCATGTCATACCTGGCGCTGCAAAGTGAGCTGAGCCCGCAGCAGCACAACTACATCCACAAGGTGCACGCCTCGGCCGAGGCGCTGCTGGGCATCATCAACGACATTCTCGACTTCTCGAAGATCGAAGCCGGCAAACTCGACATGGAGGTCCTGACCTTCAGCCTCGGAAGCGTGATGGACGATCTTGCGAGCTTGGTAGGGATGAAGGCTGAGGAGAAGGGGCTGGAACTGGTGTTCGCATTGCCGCCGGCTTTGCCAAATGCGCTCGTGGGTGACCCCTCTCGGCTGGGACAGGTGCTGATTAACCTAGGCAACAACGCAGTCAAGTTCACCGAACGGGGCGAGGTTGTCGTCTCCGTCGAGATGCTCGCGCGCGATGCCAGCTCTGTGCGCCTGCGCTTCGAGGTTCGCGACACCGGGATCGGCATCTCTGCGGAAGAGCAACAGAGGTTGTTCAAGCCCTTTTCGCAGGCTGACTCATCGACGAGCCGACGATTCGGCGGCACCGGACTGGGCCTTGCGATCAGTCAGCACCTCGTCCGCATGATGGATGGAGAGCTCGGCGTGGACAGCTCACCGGGACGCGGAAGCCGGTTCCACTTCAGCGCAAGCTTCGGCCTCGCACCTGAATGCGCGACCAAAGACGCAGCTTCGTCCGATGGTGATCTGCATGGCGCCCGAGTGCTTGTCGTAGACGACAACGACGCCGCGCGCGAGGTGCTGGTGCACATGGCTGACTCGCTCGGGTTGAGCGCGTCGGCGGCCAATGGTGGCCACCAAGCCATCCAGGCGGTTGTAACGGCGGATGCGCGTCATGAGCCCTTCGACCTGCTCTTGCTTGACTGGAAGATGCCGAGCATGAATGGCGTCGACTGTGCAAAGCAATTGGCCCTCATGCCGCTCAGCCACCCGCCACCGACTGTGCTGATGCTCACTGCATTTTCCCGCGAGGAGGTGACCAACAGCCTGGCGATCGAACAGGTCGCCGTCGCGGCCACGCTGACCAAGCCGGTAACCCCTTCGATGCTGTTGGATGCATGCCTGCAGGCATTCGGCCGGCCGCTGCAGCGTGCCTTGCGAGCTGATCTTCGCGAGGAAGAGCTGCAGGCGCATCTCGCCGTCCTGGCTGGCGTGCATGTTCTGCTGGTTGAGGACAACCCCTTCAATCAGGAGCTGGCGCGTGACCTCCTGGGCCGCGCGCAAATAGTGGTTCGGGTTGCCAACAATGGTCGCGAAGCCATTGACATGTTGGCGCGCGAACGCATCGACGCGGTGCTGATGGACTGCCAGATGCCTGTTATGGACGGTTATGCCGCTACGCGCGAGTTGCGCGGCGACCCGAGGTGGCGCGATCTGCCGATCATTGCAATGACGGCCAACGCGATGGTCGGCGACCGGGAAAGGGTGCTGGAAGCCGGTATGAATGACCACATTGCCAAGCCGATCAACGTTAACGAAATGTTCGCTACATTGGCACGCTGGGTCCGGCCCGACTTTTCTGCGGACATTGGCAGCATCGCGGGCATCGAGAGTACGACTGCGTTGGCCGGGATGATGGGCAATGAAGAACTCTATCGGCGCTTGTTGGGGCGGTTCCGTGATCGGGAAGCTGATTTTGCGCTCCGATTCGACGCTGCTCGGAAAGCGCACGACATGCTTACGGCCAAGCGCCTGGCGCACGATCTGAAGAGCGAGTCTGGCACCTTGGGGGTGACTGCCGTTTGCGAAGCAGCCGAGGCACTGGAGCACGCGTGCGCCAATGCTGCGGGCTCGGCTGAAGTCGACGCGTTGCTCGTGACGGTGGTCGAGCGTCTCGACCCTGTGATCGCCGGCTTGTACTCGCTCGATGGCGCGTCAGCGCAAGTTAATTCGGAGGCTCTTCCCCGCGACTTGGTGAAATGAGGTCACCTTCGCAATTTCGAGCGCAAGATCTGTACGCGTCCAGGGCTTGCGCAGCAGTTCCCAGCTCAGAGGCTGAGAGTTTTTCGATCATGCCCGCTCATCACGCCAAAAGACCCCTGCTCGTCGTTCCAAGCTATGGCTGCGCTTTGCGCCTAGATCAGGCGCCTTTTGACGTGCTGCTCGGACACGCTCGAAAAACTCTCAGCCTCTCAGTGGCGAATCGCGGTCGGCATCGAGCGGACCGGACGAGTAGCCCGACATCAGCAGGATCGCCATGCGCGGGAATCTGGGCTTGTGCCTCGGTCGCCAGTTGCGTACCGCGCATGCCCTGGCCGAGAGCAATGTCGGTGAGGAGCAGGTCGAAATCGGCGGTCGGCCCCAGCTCAAGCAGTGCCTGTTCGGCGCTTGCGGCCGTGCTGACTTCGCATCCGAGCGAATACCAGAAAAGATTCGTACAACACTGCGAACCTCGGCGTCGTCTTCCACGGCAGCACTCTCTGTCGGCAGCGGCGTGAATATCGTCTAAATGCAATGGGGTGAACGTCGTCATCTGGAGCTCCGGTTTGATCCGGTTTGTTGGTGCGCTGCGCCCCCGGTGGAACCAGACAGGTCCCCAACAAGACCGCCTGGCGGCGAACCAGATGCAAACCGTTGATGACCTGAAGGTGAACCAGACAGAACCAGCCGGCCAACAAGACGACGTTCAGACCGTTGGATTTACACGAGATTCAGGTCGGCGATGACACAAGGGCCAGCTGACGCCGGCCAGCCGGCGCGTGGCGCTGCATTCGCTGTTCGGCTGGCTTGTGCAGGCGCGCTACCTGGCCAGCAACCCGTGGGTGCTGGTGAATCGCAAGCTGGGCGACGATCCGATTGCGACGCTGGGGGAGGGCGACGATGAGGGCGACAGTCCGGCGACCGCGAACTGCCCCTTGGCTCAACCCACCATCTGATGGACAAGGTGGTTGCCGGCAAGCTGCTGGTGATGGACACCTGAGCCCGGCACTTTCGGGCACTCGCGAATGCCCGCTTGACAGCGACCCAATGACACGAGATGCATATAGGAGTAGCGGATGGATATGCGCCGGCTTTCGCCTTCTGCGACACATCTTCCGTTCGTCCGGGCGAGAAAGCGTCGGGGCAGGCAAATTCGGCCGCTGTTCCCATGAGAGGTGGAGTGATGAACGGAATTCAAGGCGATGGCAGCGGCGCGGCGCGTCATCCTATGCGTGCGCGAGAGGACGAGGGCGAACGCCCGGCGCGCCGGGCACGCCTGGAGGACTCCCAGACACCGGCCTGGCTAGGTGTGTCTCCCTCCCGCCCCAGCGGCTCCTCGACCCATACCCTGGCACCCCGAACGTCCGCCTTCCCGGCACGCCTGGGAGTGACTGACCCGCTGCCACCTTTTACGTCCGACTCCGGCGCGTTTGCCGTCCGTCCCGGCATGACCGACATGCCAGGACCCCATAGTTACTCGATGCCCGTATTCCCGGCCCGGCTGGGCTTGACGCCAGTGTCCGACGATCTGCTGCCACGCTCGGCGGTATTTCCGGCCCGCTTTGGGCTGACGGAGTCGCCGCCGCAGTCGGCGTTGTCGACGGGGCCGGCCGAGATCGATCAAATGATCCACGAGATCCTTGGGCAGCCCGGCGAGCCGCACTTCGTCGCAGAGGCCACGCTGCCGCCTGGGGCCTCGAACCCTGAATCCGCGCTGCTGGCGCAGCCACAAACAGGGAAGCCTGCGCTCGCTGTACCCGCAGCCTTGCTGTTGCGGGCCAACGAGCGCGACATTGAAGCCGGCATTGCTGTGATGCGGCAGCGGGGCCTGCCTCAGGATGCGGCCGAGCGCGCCGTGGGCCTGCCGGCCGGCGTCCTGTCGGCTGTCGTCGACGGGCAAGGGCGCTGGCTGGATGAACAAGCGCAAAGCCGCGCCGCCCTTGGATTGCCGGCGGAGCATCTGCAACAGCTGGCGCTCCTGCTTGGCCGCATGCGCGACCACCTACAAGATGTGCCTGGACAGGCCGTGCAGGTCTCGGCGAGCTCCTCTTCGCCGATGCAGCCGCTGCAAGAGCATGAGGTCGACGACTTCGTTCGCGAGACGTCGCAGCAGCCGGAGTCAGATCGTGCCAGGGTGCAGCAGGCGAGGCAGTACCCCGGGTTCGCCGCGACCGTGCAGGACATTGCCGCACGGTATCCGCGGCAGGAGCGCGAGTCCATGGCGGCATGGGCCAGGCGGATCCATGCGAGCGAGGCGCCATTGCGGGCGCGCCCGTTCGCACAACGGATCGCGGTGCTGGAGGCCGTGACCGGGGCCAGGGCCGTGGACCTCCGCAAGGAATCGGTCCTGCAGGATGTGGACCCGAAGTTGGCAAGTCTCGCCCAGGCCATCAAGGCCCGGGTGCCGCGACAAGAGTCCGAAAGGCCATCGGTGCACGCCTTGCGCATCTACAAGGCGGACGGCACCGTGCGAGCGCTGCCAGAAGCCACGCGAATCGCCGCGCTGGCCATCGCCACTGGTGCGCGTGAACAAACCTTGCGCAACATTCCCGAGCTGCGCGACATCCCGGCGTCGATGATGTCATTGGTGGAGAGTATTCGCAGCCGCGTGCCGCAACTTGAGTATGGCGAAGGGCGAGGTGTCTGGGCGCAGCGGATCCATCGCACGGACGCGCAGGTGCAAGCCCTGCCGTACCCCGAGCGAATCTCTGTGCTGGCGCTGGTCACCGGTACGCGAGAAGCCGATCTGCGATCCCTTCCGTCTCTGCGAGATTCCTCCGGTCCCCTGGGACGTCAGGCCGAGGACGTCCGTGCGCGAATACCTCGCCAGTACAACGAGTCTGGACCCCGGTGGGCGCGACGGATTAACGAGACCGATCTCCTGGTGCGTAGCCTGCCCTACTCACAGCGCATCGCCCTCCTCTCTGCGGTGACGGGCGTGAAAGCAAGCGATTTGCGCCGGGCCGAGCGTCAAACGCCCAGCGGGCCGAGACCACGGCCGCATTCCCGCCCGACGAAGGATCGGGAGACCTCCCTGCCCAGCGTGCGAGTCATGGGCCAGCGATTGGATGCCGTGGCGCGAGCCATCCTGTCGGTTCAAGCGTGCCGCGAGTCCCTGGAAGCCATCAATCGCGAGTTCCCGGGTGTGTCGCGCCTGGTGAATCCCTCCGGACGGTGGCGCAGCGGGCCCGAGCTTGGCCAGGTCTTAAACGAATTGGACTCCGACGCCGACCGCCGTGACTTTCGCCGGCTCGTCTTGGCTTTGACCACCTTGGTGGACCAAGGGCAGCCAAGCCGAGCGGAATCGTCGAGGGCCGCCGAGCAACCGGCAGCCCCGGCGCTCGGGACGCACGATACGCCGCTCGGGCCGAGCCCCGCCATCGGCCTGCGAGCGCACGGCGACGAACGGCCGACCGCAGCGGCTACCCATCCGGCCGAGCCCGCGCCCCCCGCGGCTGCAGGCACGAGCGCCGAGGCCCACGTGCCGCGAGAACCCCCGCCCCTCGCGCCCCCGCGCCGCGCCGACTCGGGATTCAGCCATCTTTCCGACCTGCCCGAAGCTCGCCCGTTCCTCGACCTCAACGCGCAGGCCATGGACATTCCACCGGGCGTCAGCCTGTCCGGCCTCCGCAGCGAGCGGCGGCGACCGGGACCGTCATCCGCCCAAGCAGAGGAGGCGGAGGTGTCGTCGCACCCGCGTGGCGCCCTGGCCGCCCCGGCCGCGATACACCCC
>Ga0070663_100000399_pt1 | contig 22797 bp, 19 predicted proteins | sample KBSC63metaG_FD_65646 | JGI IMG/M metagenome (GOLD analysis project Ga0070663, IMG submission 65646) | Corn rhizosphere microbial communities from Kellogg Biological Station, Michigan, USA - KBS C6-3 metaG | ecosystem: Host-associated > Plants > Roots > Rhizosphere > Soil ...
GTGCTCGGATTGCCGACTATCATAACACCCGTCACTCGCACTTTTTGGTCGAAAAGGGGGAAGGTCGCGCTCACTTAGGCTGCGCTGCCGTATCCGGTTGTGTTCCACCTTGTGCAGCACGCTGCTTGGCCATGTCCGCCATCTCGGCCGCTGTCCTGAAATCCAGAAGCTCGACCTGGAACACCAGATCGGAATTGGCGGGGATCGGTCCCGAGGCCTGCGCGCCATAGCCCATGGAGGCCGGGATACAGAGTCGCACGATACCACCCTTGCCCAACAACTGCAGGCCCTGTCCGAAACCCGGAATGACCTGGCCGACCGGCATGGGGGTTTGCATCCCCTGATCGAACACCGCCCCGGTCGCGGCGAGGTAGCCGATATAATTGACCAGCACCGTGGCGTCCCCGGCGGGCTTGGTGCCGGCACCGGCACGCAGCATCGTATAACCCAGACCGGAAGGCGTCCGGGCGGCGCACATGCGCTGTGCCGCCGGCACGATCGGCGCCAGGGGCAGGGGAATGATGGCATTGTCCGCCGCGACCGGCTTTGGAGCGGTGAGCCTGGTTCTATGGGCTGTTGTTCCGCCGGCAAGCAGCGGCGGCGCCGCCAACACCAGAGCCATCAGGGGGGCGGAATAGCGGATTGCGCGCGAGAAGGAATTCATGCGCGCGCTTATGCAGGATTGGGACGGCCGAGCAAGCCAGATGCTTATTGCGGGCCTAACCGAGCGCCCGCGCGACCGCGATGAAATCCGCCACGTTCAGCGTCTCCGCGCGCCGGGTCGGGTCGATCCCGATCCTTTCCAGCGCCTCCAGCGCGCGGGGCAGGCCTTTCAGGCTCTGGCGCAGCATCTTGCGGCGCTGGCCGAAGGCGGCGGCGGTGAGCCTCTCCAGCGTGGCGAACTTCACCCCCTCGGGCTGCACGGCGGGCACGATATGCACCACCGCCGACATCACCTTGGGCGGAGGGACGAAGGCGGAGCGGTGGACGGGAAGCGCGATCCTGGGCGTGGCGCGCCATTGGGCTAGCACCGCGAGCCGGCCATAATGATCGCTGTCGGCCTTGGCGACGATCCTCTCGGCGACTTCCTTCTGGAACATGAGCGTGAGCGACGCCCAGAAGGGCGGCCAGGTTTCGCCGCTTAGCCAGCGCACCAATAAGGCGGTTCCGACATTGTAGGGCAGGTTGGCGACGATATGCGCCCCCTTGCCCACCGTCGCGGCCTCGTCGATCTCCAGCGCGTCACCCTGGATCACCTCGAGCTTGCCTGGAGCGGCTTCGGCCAGTTCGGCCAGAGCGGGCAGGCAACGCCGGTCGCGCTCGACCGCGGTCACGTGCGCCCCGGCACCGATCAGCGCGCGCGTCAGGCCGCCCGGGCCGGGGCCGACCTCATAAACTTTCTCGCCTTCGAGCGAGCCAGGTACGCGTGCGATCCGGTCGAGCAGCTGGCCGTCGAGCAGGAAATTCTGGCCGAGCGCCTTCTCGGCGGAGAGGCCGTGCCGCGCGATCACCTCGCGCAGCGGCGGCAGATCGAGCTTCATTGGAGCCAAATCACTGGAGGCGCGCCCGGTTCTCCGCGCATTGATGCGCAAGCCGGATCGCCGCGATGGTCGCGCCGGGATCGGCCGCGTCCTTGCCCGCAATGTTGAACGCGGTGCCATGGTCGGGTGAGGTGCGGACGATCGGCAGCCCGAGCGTGATGTTCACGCCTTCATCGAAGTGCAGCGTTTTCAGCGGGATCAATGCCTGATCATGATAGAGGCAGAGCGCCGCGTCGTAACGCGCCCGGGCGCGGGGATGAAACATTGTGTCGGCGGCAAGCGGGCCCTCGATCATGATCCCCTCCTCGCGTAGCCGCTCGATCGCGGGAATCACGATATCGATCTCTTCGCGGCCGAGCGCGCCGCCTTCGCCCGCATGGGGGTTGAAACCCGCCATTGCGAGGCGCGGGTGGGCGATGCCGAAATCGCGCGAAAGGCCGCGCTCGGTGGTCCGCGTGCGGGAAATGATGATCTCCACCGAGATCAGGCCCGATACGTCTTTCAGCGGAACATGCGTGGTGATCGGCACCGTGCGCAAGGAGGGGCCGGCAAGCATCATCACCACATTCTCGCGCGCGATGCCGCAGCGCTCGGCGACGAATTCGGTCTGGCCGGGATGCGTGAACCCGATGCCGTAGAGCTGCGCCTTCGAGACGGGACCGGTCACCAGCCCGCAGGCGGCGCCCGACCGCGCGAGCCCGACCGCAAGCTCCAGCGAGTCCAGCGAGCAGCGCGCGCCCGCGAGATTGGGGGAACCGGGAATGATTTCACCCGCATCCTCAAGCTGGATCAGCGGCAAGGCCTGGTCGAATATCGCGCTTGCGTCTTCAGGGTCCGAAATGCGTACGACCGGCCCGCCCCAAACCGCCTCGATCGATCGTACGTCACCGACCACGAAGAAGGGGTGGAGCCCCTCCTGCCGCCGTCTTTCCCACGCCTTGGCCGCAATTTCGGGGCCGACGCCGGCGGGGTCGCCGAGCGCCACCGCGAGCGGGGGCAACCCGTCAGCGATATTCGATGACGGCATCGCGCCTTATGTCTGCCAGGTAGCGCCGTGCGCGCAGATTCACGCGCTCATCCGACATTTGCGAGGAGATTTCGTCGAACGAGGGCGCGGTCTTGTCGGCTGGATCGTCACGACCGCAGACCACCAGGCTATGGATTCCGCCTTCGGACCCGCCGAACGGCGGCGTCGCCTCGCCGACGCGCATATCGACCAGGATGGTCTGCAGCTGCGGCGGGAGATCGCGGATCTTGATCTGGTCACTGTCGACGACTTCCGCGTTCCATTTCTTCGCGAAATCCGCGACCTGGCCGCAGCCCTTAAGCGTTTTCAGATCCTCGGTGAAGGCAGTGACCTTGGGCTGCGCCTGGGCCTTGTCGACGTTCGGAGGGAAGGTGATCGTAAGCTGCTTCAGCTGGACCAGCGCATCACGCGGGTCGCTGGTCAACACCTGGCGCTTGTCGACCATGGCGATGATCGAATAGCCGCTGCCGACCGGGATCGGGCCGCCGACCTGGCCGGGGCCCATTTCCTTGACCGCGCTTGCCAAAGCATCGGGCAATTGCTCGGCGCGGACCCAACCCAGATCGCCGCCGACCGCGGCGGTCGAAGCTTCCGAATATTGGCGGGCATAGGCCGCGAACGAAGCGCCTTGGCGGATCTGGTCCATGATACGCTGGGCGTTGGCCTGGACCTGCGTCTGGTTTGTCGGCGTTGCGGACAGGTAGATTTCCGAAAGATGATATTCGGGTGCGCCCTTGGCGGCCTGCATCCGGGCGATGACCTGCTTGACCTCTTCGTCGCTCACGCTGACGAACGGCTCGACTTCGCGGCTGAGCAGCCGACGCCAGGCCATTTCGCCCTCGATCTGGCGCTTCAGCGAAGCCTCGTTCGAGCCCAGCCCGCGGATCATCTTGCTGAACTCGGCCGGCGTCTTCTTGAACTGGCCTGCAGCACGGGCAAAAGATTGCTCGAGCTCGGCCTTTTGGATCGTGATCTTGTTGGCCGAGGCCTCCTGGATCTCCAGCGTTTCGTCGATCAGGTTCGACAGAACCTGCGCGCGCAGCCGCTCTTTCTCTTCCTGGGAGATGCGGCCGTTGCTGGAGGCGAGAACGAGGGCCAGGCGCTGATCCACGTCGGTATCGGTGATGATCGCGCCGTTGACGATCGCGGTCGCCTTGCGGATCGACGGATCGCGCGGCGCAAGCAGGTGGACATCGTTCGGCAAGTTGAGCCCGTTGGGCGCCGCCTGGTCGGACTGATCCGCCTGAGCGACTGCCACGTTCGGTACCGCCGTCAAAACCATGGCGGCGAGAATACAGCCCGCACGCCCCATCATCCGTCCCGTCACGCCCGCTCCGTCACTTGTCGCTAAGGGCCCAGACTGGCCCAATATGGCTGAACCCACGCTTAGCGGCCTAAATTCTTCAAGGCGAGTCGCAAGCTGAAGGTACTGCCGCGGCGGGCATCGCCGGTCTCGTCATAATCCTTGCGCCAGGTGACCCCCAGCGACATGCACTCATTCTCGTAGAGCAGACCGAGCCGGTGCCGCACCGGCTGGTAGCCATCCGACAGCGAGAGCGGATCTTCCTTGTGCGTGGTCAGGTCGACCACGGTCGAGCCGAAGATCGACCAATAGCGCGCGATCTGCACGCGCGCGCCCAGCCTGATTTCGGACATGTCGCGCAGATCCTCGATCGCGGTGTCGATCTGGCGGTGCAGCTTGAGATAGCCAATCTCGGCATAGGTATTGCGGCTGCCGATGGTCGCATCGACCTCGTTGCGGCGTACCGCGAGATTGTCCTTGTCGAGCCGGAAGCGCTCGGTGATCTCCAGGAAGCTGCCATAGCGCACGCTCACCCGGCCGACATAATCCGAAAACCGGTCGGACAGGCCGGTGCCCGGCGGAAGGATCGTGGGCTCGGTGCTCAGCCGGTAGGATTGGCCGACGATGGCCCGCACATCCAGCTTGGGCCGGCTGTAATTCCATTCGGCGCCATAAGTGACGCGGCTGGAATCCTCCCATCGGTCGTATCCGGAGAAGCGATTGAGCGCGAACAGATTGGAATCCTCAAGATCGACCGCGCGGCTATCCTCGTCGGGAAACTGGAGATTCTTGATCTTGGGCTCGGCCACCAATTGCACGCGCGGCACGATTTGCTGGATGCCGCCGAACAGGGACCCGACGAAAGGCCAGCGCATGTCGGCGGCCAGCGCGGCGATGCCGCGGCCATGCCAGCCGTCGACACCGCGGTAGAGCCCCGTCGCCGTCGCCGCGCTGTTGTCGGTGTGGTAGAGATCGGCACGGCCGTAAGCGGTGAAGGTCACCTCCTGGCCAAGCCCGGTCAAAGTCCGCAAATCCCAGCGCAGGCCTGCGAAAGCGCGTTGCGTGTCCTGTCCGTCGGTACGGGTCAGCGCCAGACTGTTGATCTGCGCAGTGAAAACGCCACCCAGCCACGGATCTGCGAAGCGGCGGCGATAGTCGATTGCGGGCAGCGCGATCGGCTGTTGGCCCTCGACATAACCGGGGCGCAGATCCTGCACGAACCACCCCGCGATCGAGAGATAGGAATCCGCGTCGATCCGTTCTGCCTTGACCGTCGAACGCAGCCGGTCGTCGTTTGAGATATAATAGCGCTTCATGAAGGTGCGGTCGGTGGTGAGCCGGATCGCGCCGTGGATCGTCCAATAAGGATCGAGCTGCCAGGAGCCGTTGGCGTCGAGATAGCCGCGGAAACTGTCGCTGCCATGCACCGGCACCGCCGCCTGATCGGTCGTGGCGGGCAGGCGCGAGCTGTAGGTGACCATCCCGCTCACCTGATACGCGCCATTGCCGGTCAGCGCGCGATATTGCGCTTCCAGGCCCGGCAGCACCGCAGTGTATAAATGCGGGGTGATCGTCAGGTCCCGGTTGCGCCCGATCTGCAGATAATAAGGCAGATCGATCTCGACGCCGTTCGATTTATTGACCTGGATATTCGGCAAGAGCAGGCCCGAATTGCCCGTATCCGAACCGTCGGGATGCGAAAAAGCCGGCAATGCCAGGATCGTCCGGCCGAAGACGGTCAGGCGCGGATCCTTGTAGCTGATGCGATGCGTGCCTTCGTCGACGACCACCTGGACCGCATTGATCTGCCACGAGGGGCGCCTGGGGCAGCCCGAATCCGTCTCGACCCGGCACGGCGTGTAAGCGGCATTGGTGAGCGTGGTAATATTACCCTTGCGCTCGCTACGCATCGCGGCGAGCCGGCCGCCATTGGCCAACACGAGCAGCATGTTGTCCGCAACGCCGTCATGCAGCTCGTCTGTCAGCGTGATGTCGTCGCCATAGGCTTTGTCGCCGTTGGCGTTGACCACCGCGACATTGCCGCTCGCGCGCACCACGCCGGTCTGGCGATTCCATGTGACCTTGTTCGCGCGCAACCGCGCGCCGTTGCGGAACATGCGCACATCGCCTGTCGCCGTAACCACGTCGGCATTGTCGTCATAATCGAGCGTCGCGGCCGAGAAGGTGACCTCGTCCTCCGGCGCGCTAGCGGATTCCTTGGTGGGAGCGGGGGGCTGTGTCGGCCGATCCTGCAGGCTCTGCGCCTGCGCGGCCGCGCAGCCGGCCACGGCAATCGCCACCAGCGACGCCATCGCGGCGCCTGCCCTTTTCCAGCTTGAACGCCGCTGCATGGGGCCGGCCCTATCCCGGCTTGTCCGCCGCCGCAATCGCCGAAAACCACGCCTCGTCGCCGTGGATGTCGCCTTTGACAGCTTGAGGGACGAGCCTAATAGGCAGGGCAACCTAGCTCGAAAGGCTTGTTCCTTGCTTACCATCAAATTCAGTGCCGCCCGCCCCTCGGACGCGCGCCCGCTCGCCCTCCCGATCGCCAAGGACGAGGCTGTCGACGCCCATGTCCCGGCTGCCATCGCCGACATCGCAAAGGCCGCGGCCGCCAAATTCACGGGCGATGCAGGCAGCCTCGTCGAGCTTCATGCTGCGGTGGACGGCACCGTGCGCCATATCCTGCTGGTCGGCACCGGCGCCGATCTCGCTGCCGAGAAAGCGGGCGGGGCGCTGGCCGCCAAGCTGCTGACCACCGAAACCGGTCTGGTCGTTGACGTGACGGGGGTCGAAGAGCCGCAGCGCGCATCGTTCTCGGCCCAGCTGGCCCAGGCCGCGATGCTGCGCAGCTGGCGCTACGACATTTACCGCACCAAGCTTCCCGAGAAGCAGAAGCCGATCCTGACCGAGGTCGAGATTGTGGTGGGCGACGCGCTCGAAGCGGCAGAAGCGGCATTCGCGCCCTTGAAGGCGGTCGCGGAAGGAGCGGCGTTCACGCGGATGCTCGTCACCGAGCCCGCCAACATCCTCTACCCGGAAACGTTCGTCGAACGGTGCCAGGAGCTGAAGGGGCTCGGCATCGAGATCGAGGTGCTCGACGAAGCGGCGATGCGCAAGCTCGGCATGGGTGCGCTACTCGGTGTTTCACAAGGGTCCATTCGCGAGGCGCGCTTACTGTGCATGAAGTGGGATGGCACTGGCGGCAAGGCGGATCCGGTCGCCTTCGTCGGCAAGGGCGTGACCTTCGACACCGGCGGCATCAGCCTCAAGCCCGGGCCGGGCATGGAGGATATGAAGTGGGACATGGGCGGCGCGGGCGCGGTCGCCGGCGCGATGAAGGCGCTCGCCCTGCGCAAGGCCAAGGCGCACGTGATCGGCGTGTGCGGACTGGTCGAGAATATGCCTGACGGTAACGCGCAACGCCCGGGCGACGTCGTCACCACTGCATCGGGTCAGACGGTCGAAGTGCTGAACACCGACGCCGAGGGCCGCCTCGTGCTGTGCGACGCCATCTGGTGGGTGCAGCAGAAATATCATCCCAAGACCGTCATCGACCTGGCTACGCTCACCGGCGCGATGATCGTCAGCCTCGGCCATGAGCATGGCGGCATCTTCGCCAATGACGACGGCCTCGCCGAGCAGCTGCTGGCTGCGGGCAAGGCCGTCGGCGAGAAGCTTTGGCGGATGCCGATGGGTGAGGTTTACGACAAGCTGATCGACTCGCCGATCGCCGACATGAAGAATATCGGCCCGCGCGAAGCCGGATCGATCACCGCTGCTCAGTTCATCGCGCGTTTCGTCGATCAAGGCGTGAAGTGGGCGCATCTCGACATTGCCGGTATGGTCTGGGCCTCCAAGCCCGCCACCCTCTGGGACAAGGGCGCGACTGCCTATGGCGTGCGCCTGCTCGACCAATATGTGAAGGACGCGCTGGAGAAATAGGAAGGCCGTCACCCGGACTTGTTACGGGGTGTACGGCGCCTCGCGCGACGTATGTGTGGATGGGTGGATGCCGGAACAGGTCCGGCATGACGCCCCTTGGCCGGTAACCTCCGGGTTGCAACGCAGCATCCGCACGGCTAGAGGCGCGCCAACTTCGGACAATCAACCAACTGGGAGCAATGGCACAGCCATGGCGACGACTCGCACCTTCTCGATCATCAAGCCCGACGCCACGCGTCGCAACCTGACCGGCGCGGTCACCAAGATGCTGGAGGAGGCCGGCCTGCGCGTCGTCGCGTCCAAGCGCATCCAGATGACCAAGGAGCAGGCCGAGGGCTTTTACGCCGTCCATAGTGAGCGGCCTTTCTTCAACGATCTGGTCAGTTTCATGATCTCCGGCCCGGTCGTGGTCCAGGTGCTCGAGGGCGAGGACGCCGTGAAGCGCAATCGCGACATCATGGGCGCGACCAACCCGGCCAATGCCGACGCCGGCACGATCCGCAAGGAACTGGCCGAATCGATCGAGGCGAACTCGGTCCATGGTTCGGACAGCGACGAAAATGCCGCGATCGAGATCGCCTATTTCTTCAAGCCGGGAGAGATTGTCGGCTGATAAGTCGGCTATCTTCCAGAAGAATCGAAGGGGCTGCCGAAAGGCAGCCCCTTTTTGTGCCGTGCCGTGAGGTTCGGCCTGCTTTACAATCCGGGCTCTCCGCGACAGATACGATCTCACAATTCTCCCGGAGATCGCCTTTGCTCACCGCCATCGCCTCTGACCGCTGCTGCGGCCGAGCGTCGACGCGCGTGACATGCGTGCGGAGCTGATCGGCTGAAGCGGACCGGCGTCCCGGCGACGCCGCTTCAATCGAGAGATACAATGATCGTAGAAACAACGCGCGAGGATCACGCCTCGCTGTGCCAGGGCCGTGCGCCCAGGCGATTTGAAAATGCCGACAGTCCGATCGCACCGGTAGAGGTGCTTCAGATGTTGGCCGACCTGGCCGAGGTGGTGCGCGAGAGTTTCTCGCCAGCCGCTTGGCTGATTGTGGAAGACAACGAAGTCGTGGGCTTATGTTCGGTCAAGGCCCCACCGTCGGGGGGCGTGATCGACATCGGCTATGGGGTGGCACCGACCCGGCAGAACCGCGGCATTGCGGGTCGTGCTATCGGTGAGATCGTGGCCTGGGCGCGTAAGGTGCCGCAGGTTCGGGCCGTGACTGCCGAAACCACCCCTGCGAATTTCGCCTCGCAACGCGTGCTGGAGCGGAACGGCTTCGTGAAAGTAGGCAAGCGTGTTGATGAGGAGGACGGGCCGGTCCTCTGCTGGCGATGCCCGACGGATTGAGTTGGAAGGGTTGCTGGAGTGGGCGGTCCCGCTCCAGCAATCAGCTATTTCTTCGCTGCCATCCGCGTCGCCCAGAGCGCGTCGATCTGTTTCTGGCCGGCATCCGCATTTTTGACCGCGCCGGTGCGAGAAAGCCCGCGCAGGTGGACATCGGTTCCGCTCAGGAAGCCATGGCTCGTGGCATAACCCACCTCATAGACCGCGCGATCGACATGTTCTGCACCGTCGACCAGAAAGTGCGTCTCGATCATCACCGGCATACGCGCATCGCCGAGCACTTCGGGCGCCCCCGCCCCCTTGCGCGCGCTTACCAGCGCGCCCGCGAACCAGTTGCGGTCGATGCGCGCGTCGCTGCTCGTCTCGGCGGGTGACAGGCCGAGCTTGCTCGGGAAGGAGATTTTCTGGCTCTGGATCGCCTGGTCGTCCGATCGCGGCGTAAGGCTGAGCGTTCGTCCCTCCTTGTCGGGCGCGGCCTTCAGGATCAGGATCTGCGCCTTCTTGGCGGCCTGCGCGCTCTCCTGCGCGTGTTCGGCTTCGGTCGTGGTGCGCTCGCGATAGCTGTTCCACAGCGTGAGTGCCGAGATAATCAGCGCGAGCACCGCGACGAGCTCGCCCAGATTGATCCAGCGGCGGCGGACGCGCGCGGCCTCTGCACGCTCCTGCGGTGTTTCGGACATCAGCCTTTCCCCTTCAGCTTTGGCGGCGCCACATAGTCCCAGCTCAAAGCGATGCGGTCGGCAATATGATCCCAATCTGAATGGGGCTGGTCGGTACGGATCGCGACCCAACCGAACGGGCCGATATAAGCGGGCCGGTAATAGAGATCGGGATCCATCTCGATCAGCATCTCCTGCTCTTCGATGCCGGAGGTCTTGACCATGATCGCGGTGCGCCCGTCACGATGGTGGTCGTGCCAGAACCAGGCGAAGATCTTTCCCTTCTCGATGTAGAATGCGGGCTGGCCGTGCGAGAGCTTCTCGGCGGCCTTGGGCAAGGCCATCGCGATCGCCCGCAGCCGTTCGAGATCGGCTTCGGGCTCGGGGCTCATTTTCCCCGCACCAATTTGGCGAGAGCCGCGGGATAGAGTTTGTGCTCTTCCACCAGCACGCGCGCGGCGAGACTGTGAGCGTCGTCGCAGGGCAGCACCGGTACCTCCGCCTGCGCGACGATTTCGCCGTCGTCCAGTTCTTCGGTCACGATATGCACACTACAGCCATGTTTGGCGTCGCCCGCGTCGAGCGCGCGCTGGTGCGTGTCGAGACCCTTGTAGAGCGGCAGCAGGGAAGGGTGGATGTTGATCATCCGCCCAGCCCATTTCTGGACGAAGCCGGGGGAAAGTAGCCGCATATAGCCGGCAAGTGCGACATATTCGACGTTCGCTGCACGCAGCTGTGCATCGACCAGCTCGTCGAAGTCGGCACGCTTCATGCCGACATGGCTCTGCGCCCAGGTCGCGATGCCCTGCGCCTTGGCAAAATCGAGACCGGGCGCGTCGGTCACGTTCGAGGCTACCAGCACCACTTCATAAGGGCAGTCCGGCGCTCGCGAGGCTTCGACCAGCGAGGCCATGTTCGAACCGCGGCCCGAAATCAGGATGCCGACGCGCGCCTTCATTCCCTCTCCCCTTCAGGGGAGAGGGTTAGGGAGAGGGGGACGTCGGTCGAATTGGGGCACTGAATGGAAAGAGCGGAAGTCCCCTCTCCCAACCCTCTCCCCTCGAGGGGAGAGGGCCTTAGAATAGCCTCACCCCGCATGCGTCGCCGACCAATCAGCTTTCGCGCTCCAGGTGCCCTTAGAGCCCCTCACGGTGCAACCCCGCAGCCCGTCCGTGATCGAGCCGACCCTGAACACCGTCTCCCCTGCCGTCTTAAGCGCGGCGGCGACCTCGGCCACGTCCGCAGCTCGCACGGCCACGACCATGCCGACACCGCAATTGAAGGTCCGCGCCATCTCCTCGGGCTCGATCGCGCCTTGCGCCTGGAGGAAGGCCATCAGCCGCGGCTGCTCCCAGGCGTCGGCGTCGACCGTCGCATGCAGCCCGTCGGGCAGCACGCGTGGGATATTCTCCAGCAGGCCGCCGCCGGTGATATGCGCGAGAGCGCTCACCTTATTGGCGCGGACCAGTGGCAACAGCGGCTTCACATAGATGCGCGTCGGCTCCATCAGCGCGTCGATCAGCAGGCGATCCTGATCGAAGAGAGCGGGGCGGTCGAGCTTCCAGCCTTTGTCCGCCGCCAGCCGCCGCACGAGCGAATAGCCGTTGGAATGAACGCCGGACGAAGCGAGGCCAAGCAGCACGTCGCCGGCTGCAACCTTGGTGCCGGTCAGTGCCTGCGCGCGCTCGACCGCGCCAACCGAGAAGCCGGCAAGATCGTAATCGCCGTCGGCGTACATCCCCGGCATTTCGGCGGTCTCGCCGCCGATCAGCGCGCAGCCTGCGATCTGACAGCCTTTGGCGATACCCGCGATCACTTGCTCGGCAATGCCGGTGTCCAGTTTGCCGGTCGCGAAATAATCCAGGAAGAAAAGCGGCTCCGCGCCTTGCACGATCAAATCATTGACGCACATCGCCACCAGATCGATCCCGACCGTGTCGTGCTTGCCGCTATCGATGGCGAGCTTCAGCTTGGTGCCAACTCCATCATTGGCCGCGACCAGCAAGGGATCGTTATAGCCCGCCGCCTTGAGGTCGAAAAAGCCACCGAAGCCGCCAATCTCCGCATCCGCACCCGGCCGCCTGGTGGCGCGCACCAAAGGCTTGATCGCATTTACCAGCGCATTGCCCGCCGCGATCGACACGCCAGCCTTGGCGTAGCTGTAGGATTCGGTCATTCCATCCTTCCGTTCGTGCGGGGCGAAATCGAAGCACGTGGGGCGCGATCCATAGCGTCCTTCGACTGCGCTCAGGACGAAGGAATGCTGTTCGAGGGCGCACTATCCATATCCTGCTTGGAAATCCACGGGGCTTTCGCCACAAGGCGCAACCGTGACGCCCGTTCGCCGCAATTCCCTTATCGCCGCATCGCTGGCTGTGCTTGGCCTGGCCGGATTCGCTTATGCCCAGATCGAGGGCAATGATCGGGGCGTGCCGCCGATCGACAGCTCGGCCAATTACGAGGTCGGCAATGTCGCGGTCGATGTCTCCGCGAAGAATGCGGATCAGGCGCGCACCTTCGGCTGGCGGCTCGCGCAGCGCCGCGCGTGGAAGATGTTGTGGGCCAAGGTGAACAATCAGCCAGAGGCCGACGCCCCCAATCTGTCGGACGGCGCGCTCGATTCGATGGTCGCTGGAATCGAGGTTGAGGACGAGCAGATCGGCGCGCATCGCTATATTGCGCATCTGGGGGTGCTGTTCGATCGCAGCCGCGCGGCGCAGGCGCTCGGCCAGGCCCAGGCGGGCATTCGCTCCGTGCCGATGCTGGTGATCCCGGTCATGTGGTCGGGCGGCGCCCCGCAAAGCTTCGAACATCGCACTGAGTGGCAGAAAGCCTGGGCGCGCTTTCGCTCGGGCGGCAGTCCGATCGATTATGTACGCCCCGTCGGCAATGGGCTTGATCCGCTGATTCTCAATGTCGCTCAGACCGGGCGCCCCGGCCGGGGTCTGTGGCGCGGCCTGCTCGACCAATATGGCGCGTCCGACGTGGTCGTTCCGATCGTGCAGATCGTCCGCCGCTATCCGGGCGGACCGGTGCTGGCGCATTTCTCCGCGCTCCACGGCCCGGATGGCGAAGTGGTCGCGCGCTTCGATCTGACCGCGAGCGACAGCGAAAAGCTGCCGCAGATGCTGGATGAGGGCGTGCGGCGGATCGACGAGGCTTATGCTCAGGCGCTTCGTGACGGACGGCTGCGGACCGACCAGTCGCTGGAGGCACCTGTGCCGATCGTGCCCGATTTGCCCGAGGAAGCCGTTGTCGAAACCGATGTCGGCACCGGAATCGCCGTACCCGGTGCCGCCTCCACCTTTCTGGTTCAGGTCGATACGCCCGATGATCCCGCTTTGGTGCAGATCATGGCCAGCCTGCGCGGGATAGCCGGGGTCAAGGCGGTTGCGACCAATAGCGTCGCACTGGGCGGCGTGTCGGTCTTGCGCGTCGGCTATGATGGCGATCCGCAGACGTTTCGCACCGCGCTCGCGACCGCGGGATACAGCGTCCAGGATACGGGCGGAGGGCTCCGCCTGACGCGGCCAAAATGAGCCAGATCGCGCTGCCCCTCGATTGGCCGGCGGGCAACAGCGAACAGGATTATCTCGTCTCCGACGCCAACCGGCCGCTGATCCGTCATTTCGAGCATTGGTCGCTATGGCCCGTGATGGCGACGATTCTGACCGGCCCGCGCAAATCCGGCCGCTCGCTCCTCGGCCGGATCTTTGCCGCAAAAACGGGCGGCGAGCTGATCGATAATGCCGAACTCGCCGATGAAGAGGCGATCTTCCACGCTTGGAACCGCGCGCAGTCCAACCGCAAACCGCTGATCCTGGTCGTCAATGCGCCGCCCCCAACCTGGAACGTGAAGCTCCCCGATCTGCGCTCGCGCCTCGCGGCGACCCCGGTAGTGCGGATCGAAGAGCCTGACGACATGCTGGTCGGCCAGCTGATCGAGAAGCTCTGTCATGCCCGTGGGCTGGCGGCTCCGCCTGAGCTGGTTCGATACCTGGTCCCGCGCATCGAACGGTCCTATTTCGGCGTGCACCGCGCGATCGACGCGCTCGACGAACTGGCTTATGCCCAGCGACAGCGGCTGACCGTGCCCTTGGCGCGCAAGGCGCTCACCGACCTGGGAGTCATCGACGAGTCACAAAACGAGGCGTAAGCTTCCGCACTATGGATCAAGCGAGCGCACCCGCACCTCAGAACGATGACGACTTTGTCGAAGGATCGGTCGATCGGATCGCGCCGGGCGAGCGCTATTTCAATCGCGAGCTCTCCTGGATCACCTTCAATCAGCGCGTGCTGGACGAGGCCTGCAACCCTGCGCATCCCTTGTTGGAGCGGCTGCGCTTCCTTTCCATCTCGGGTAATAATCTCGACGAATTCTTCATGGTCCGTGTTGCCGGTCTCAAGGGCCAGCAATTGCAGGCGATCGAAGACCGTTCGCCCGATGGCCTGACGACCGGACAGCAACTGGCGGCGATCGCCCAACGCGCCGACGAATTGACCGACGTCCAGCAAAAGGTCTGGACCACGCTGCGTGCCGATCTGGCCAAGGCGGGGATCGAGGTGCTGGAAGGGGAGGATATCACCGGCGACGTTGCGCAATGGTGCGAGGAACATTTTCGCCAGCAGATTTTCCCGGTTCTTACGCCGCAGGCGCTCGACCCGGCGCATCCATTCCCCTTCATTCCGAACAAGGGCTTCACCTTGTTGTTCGATCTGAAGCGCCTCTCCGACGGCGAGCCGACACAAGAGCTGGTGATGCTTCCGGTGACGCTCAAGCGTTTCATCCGGCTCCCGGGCAGCCGCGCGCGCTATGTCACGATCGAGACGCTGATCCGCCGCTTCACCGGCGTGCTGTTTCCCGGATATCAGATGCTGGGCGACACCGCGTTCCGCGTCATTCGCGACAGCGATATCGAAATCGAGGAAGAGGCGGAGGACCTGGTCCGCTACTTCCAGTCGGCGATCAAGCGGCGCCGCAAGGGGCGGATCATCCGTCTTGAGCCGACTCCCAACATGCCCAAGTCGCTCGCCCGCCTGGTCAAGGAAGAGATTGGCGGCAGCGAGGACGTGATCGTCGATACGTCGGAATTCCTTGCGGTCGGCGATCTGGCCGAACTGGTCGACGAGGATCGCCCCGACCTCAAATTTCCGCCTTTCACCGCGCGGTTCCCGGAACGGATTCGCGAGCATGGCGGCGATTGTTTCGCGGCGATCCGGTCCAAGGACATCGTCGTCCATCACCCGTACGAGACGTTCGACGTCGTGCTGGCCTTCCTCAAGCAGGCCGCCGCGGACCCCGACGTCGTCGCGATCAAGCAGACGCTTTACCGTGCCGGTAAGCAGTCGGCGGTGATCCGCGCGCTGATCGACGCGGCTGACGCCGGCAAATCGGTCACCGCGGTGGTCGAATTGAAGGCGCGCTTCGACGAAGAGCAGAATATCAACTGGGCCGCCGAGCTCGAGCGCGCGGGCGTGCAGGTCGTCTATGGCTTCATCGACTGGAAGACGCACGCCAAGGTGTCGATGGTGGTGAGGCGCGAAGGCGATGCCTTCCGCACTTATTGTCACTTCGGGACCGGCAATTACCACCCGATCACCGCGCGCATTTACACCGACTTGAGCTTCTTCACCGCCGATCCCCGCGCGGGCCGCGATGCGGCGCAATTGTTCAACTATATCACCGGCTATGTCGAACCGGCGGGGCTGGAACTACTGTCCCTGTCGCCGCTCGGCTTGCGCGACAAGCTTGGCGAGATGATCGATGCCGAGATCGATCATGCTCGTGCCGGTCGACCGGCGGCGATCTGGGCCAAGCTCAACAGCCTGGTCGATCCAGCGATTATCGAGAAACTCTACCGCGCCAGCGCCGCGGGGGTGGAGATCGATCTCGTCGTGCGCGGGATTTGCTGCCTGCGGCCCGGCGTGCCGGGGCTGAGCGAACATATTCGCGTCAAATCGGTAATCGGCCGCTTCCTCGAGCACAGCCGTATCATGGCGTTCGGCAATGGCGAGGAGCTGCCCAACCCGAAAGCCAAATTGTTCATCTCGTCGGCCGATTGGATGCCGCGCAACTTCGACCGGCGCGTGGAATATCTGCTGCCGATCGAGAATCCGACCGTGCATGCGCAGGTGCTCGATCAGGTGATGGTTGCCAATCTGATCGACGACGAGCAGAGCTGGCGCCTCCATCCGGACGGCAGCTACGAGCGGATCGTACCGGGCAAACGGCCTTTCAACCTCCACCGCTACTTCATGACCAACCCATCGCTTTCCGGGCGCGGTCAGGCGCTGAAGGGCTCGGGATCGGTGCCGCGGCTGACGTTCAAGCGCGGTTGATATTCCCGCTCCCACGACTGGAGAGGGCTTTTCTGGGCCTCTTCACCCTCTTTTCCCTTGCGGTCGGGGGCCAAACGACCATTTAGGCGCCATGCCTTTTAGTAGATTACCCGCGCCCCTCTCCGAGGCGTTGACCGAGCGCGGCTATGCCACGCCCACCGCCGTCCAGGCCGCTGTCCTCGAAAATGACGCGGATGGCCGCGATCTTATCGTTTCCGCGCAGACCGGCTCCGGCAAAACCGTGGCCTTCGGTATGGCGATCGCGCCGCAATTGTTTGAGGGCGATCAACTCCCCCGACCGGGCCTGCCGCGAGCTTTGGTGATCGCGCCGACGCGCGAACTGGCGCTCCAGGTCGCGAGCGAACTGCAATGGCTCTATGCCAAGGCCGGCGCACGCGTTTCGACATGCGTCGGCGGGATGGATCCATCGCGCGAGCGGCGCCAGCTTTCGCACGGCACGCACATCGTGGTCGGGACGCCCGGTCGCCTGCGCGACCATCTGGAGCGCGGCGCGCTTGATTTGTCCGGGCTGGGGGCTGTCATTCTCGACGAAGCCGACGAGATGCTCGACATGGGCTTCCGCGATGAACTCGAGGAAATTCTCGACGCCACCCCGCAGGGCCGACGTACCTTGCTGTTCTCGGCAACCATGCCGAAGCCGATCGTCGCGCTCGCCCGGCGGTATCAGCGCGACGCTCTGACCATCTCCACCGTCGGCACGGAGCGGGGCCATGGCGACATCGCCTATCAGGCGCTCGCGGTTGCACCGTCGGACGTCGAGAATGCTGCCGTAAACCTGCTGCGCCTGCATGAGCCGGACACCGCAATCCTGTTCTGCGCCACGCGTGAGGCGGTGCGCCGCCTGCATGCCAGTCTCGTCGAGCGCGGATTTGCCGCCGTCGCCTTGTCGGGCGAGCATAGTCAGAGCGAGCGCAACCATGCGCTTCAGGCCTTGCGCGATCGCCGCGCGCGGGTTTGTGTCGCCACTGACGTAGCGGCGCGCGGCATCGACCTTCCGTCGCTCTCGCTCGTCATCCATGTCGAACTGCCGCGGGATGCCGAGGCATTGCAGCATCGGTCCGGGCGGACCGGCCGCGCGGGCAAGAAGGGCGTCGCAGCGCTCATCGTGCCTTTCATGCGCCGGCGCCGCGTCGAGGGGCTGTTGCGCGATGCCAAGATCCAGGCCGAATGGATCGACCTGCCGACGCAGGCGGTAATTGCCCAAGCGGATCGCACGCGCCTGCTCGCGACTTTGAGCGAGCCGGTCGAGCTGGATGAAGAAGATCTGGCGCTCGGCGCAGATCTACTCGCCGATCGCGACCCGCTCGAAATTGCAGGCATGCTGGTGCGCGCGCACCGGGCCAAATTGCCCGCGGCGGAGGAACTGCTCGAAGGCGCCGCCCAGCGCCCGGTTCGTCCCGACGGCCCGCGCCCGGGATTCGAAGACACGGTCTGGTTCAGCATCAATATCGGTCGACGCAACAATGCCGATCCGCGTTGGCTGCTGCCGCTGCTTTGCCGTCGCGGCCACATCACCAAGCAGGATGTCGGCGCGATCCGCATCGGCACCGCCGAAACGCGATTCCAGATACCGCGTGCCGCCGCCGGCCGCTTTCAGGCCGCGCTCAAGCGGACCGCGAATGAGGAAGACGGCGACGTGCGGATCGAGCCGTCCGAGGCCCCGCCACAGGGTGGTGGTGGCGCGCGCGGGCCGCACCCCGGCGCACGTCCAGGCGGGCAGCGCTTCCAGCCGCGTCCAACCCGTCCTGCCGGGCGCACGCATCGTCCGCCGCGCGCTTGATCCGTTTCGGCCGATAGGCTGAGCCCGGACCATGGCATCAATCATCGTCGACCGTCCGCTCCGCACGCCATTGGCGGCGGGCGCGTTCCCGGCTAAACATGGCATCCGGATGCGCGCGACAAACTTCTCCAAGCAGGACGCGCAGCTGCTCAGCCAGCCGATCGGTATCATCGACATCGGGTCCAATTCGATTCGTCTCGTTATCTACGAAGGCGAGGGACGGATCCCGTCGATCCTGTTCAACGAGAAGATCATGGCCGGGCTTGGCAAGGGGCTGGGCAAGACCGGGCTGCTCGATCCGGGCGCGGTTGACCGGACGCTTGCCGCGCTGGGGCGTTTTCGCCGCCTGGCCGAGGATATGGGCGTGGTGAAACTGCGCACGGTGGCGACCGCCGCCGTCCGCGACGCGAGCAACGGTCCCGATTTCATTGCCCGGCTCACCGCTATCGGGCTGCCCGTCGAACTCTTGGCGGGCACTGCCGAAGCGTCGCTTGCCGGCCATGGCGTGCTGGCGGCGATCCCGGATGCGGACGGCATCGTCGGCGATCTTGGTGGCGGCAGCCTCGAACTGGTGCGGGTCGCCAACGGACGAGTGGGGCGGGGCGTCTCGATCCCGTTCGGCGTGTTGCGCCTTGCGCAGATGAAGCTGGGCTCGGCCCGCGCGCTCGACCGCGCGCTCGCCAAGGCGCTCAGTAAGGCAGGCTGGAAAGACAAGGTCGCCGACAAGCCTTTCTACATGGTCGGCGGTTCGTGGCGCGCGCTCGCGCGGCTCCACCAGACGCTGACCGACTATCCGCTACCGATCGTCCACCAATATGTGATGGCACCGTCGGAAGGCCAGCGTCTGGTCCGCGCGCTCGGCCAGCTCGATCCCAAGCGGATTAAGGCAGTGGGCGGCATCTCTTCCTCGCGCGTCGCCTCGCTTGGCGACGCGGCGACTCTGCTCGCCTCCTTGGCACGCCGTCTCAGTCCCTCGGCCCTGGTCGTGTCGGCCTATGGGCTGCGCGAAGGGTTGCTCCATTCGAGCCTGCCCGAGGCAATCCAGACGCTCGATCCGCTCATCGAAGCCGCGCGGGAAGAAGGCTCGCGCCAGGGTCGTTTTCCCGAACATGGCGACTTGCTCGACCGCTGGATCGCACCTTTGTTCGCGGACGAGCCCGTCCAATTGGCCCGGCTGCGTCATGCCGCCTGCCTGCTGGCCGACGTGGGCTGGCGCGCGCATCCCGAATTCCGCGCGGAACGCGGCCTCGACGTCGCGTTGCACGGCAATTGGGTCGCGATCGATGCCGCCGGGCGCGCCATGCTCGGCCAGGCGCTCTTCACCCATTTCGGCGGCGAGGGGGTCTGTCCGATCGTCAACCAGCTGATCGGCTACGATCTCGCCGCGCGCGCGATGCGCTGGGGCTATGCGATGCGCCTGGGCCAGCGCCTGTCAGGCGGCGTTCCCGAACCACTCGAATCAAGCAGCCTGTCTTTCGGGGACGGGGTCATACTTTTGACCTTACGCGGCGAGGATGCCGCGCTCTACGGCGAGGCGGTCGAGCGGCGGCACAAGATGCTCGCTGACTCGCTCCAACTCAAGATCGCTGTCACGACCGCCTGAGCCGATAAAATTACGGCGTTGCGGGTGTGCTCGAACCCGGAGCGATAATCTCGCTCATCACCATCTTGCCGTTGACGACGCTGAAAGCTGTGCGGCCTTCACACAGGTCGAGGGCGTCTTTGCCGAACACGTCATAGCGCCATCCCTGCAGCATCTGCAGTCCGTCGCGCTGCCCTGCGGCCATGGCGTCGATTTCGTCGCCGCGCGCAATCAGCCGCGGTGCCACGTCGGCGTCGCGCGAACGGATTTTGAGCAGCAATTTGAGCAGGTCGGCGACCAGTGCGCCTTCCTTGCCCAGTCCGGGCCGACGGTCGTCGCGCGGCGGCATTTCGGATTCGCTCAGCGGCGTCGCGCCTTCGAGCGCGCCAATCAGCCGCGCGCCGATATCGTTGTTCGCCCAGCTTGAGGCCAGCCCACGCACCTTGGCGAGATCGGCCTGCGACCGCGGCGGATGAGCGGCCAGGTCGGCGAGCGTCTCATCCTTAATCAGGCGGCCACGCGGCAGATTCTTCCGGCGCGCCTCGCGCTCGCGGAACGCGGCAACCGCCTTCAGGCGGCCCAGCACCTCGGCCTTGCGACTCGGCACCTTGACCCGTTGCCAGGCGAGATCGGGATCGTTCACGTAATTGGCCGGGTCGGCGATCCGCTCCATCTCGTCGTCGAGCCAGGCGCCGCGGCCGGTCTTGCGCAGCTTTTCCAGCATGCGCGGGAAGATCTGAACGAGATAGGTGACGTCGCCGATCGCATAGTCGATCTGACGCTTGTCGAGCGGACGGCGGCTCCAGTCGGTGAAGCGTGCGCCCTTGTCGAGCTTCACCCCGGTCATGCTCTCGACCAGATTTGAGTAGCCGACCTGTTCGCCCATCCCCAACGCCATCGCCGCAATCTGCGTATCGAAAAGGGGGTGCGGGGTGCGCTGGGTCAGATTGTGGACGATCTCGATATCCTGGCCGCCGGCATGAACGACTTTCAGCACATCCTCGTTATCGACCAGCAGGTTGAGCAGGGGCGTGAGATCGATGCCCTCCGCAAGTGGGTCGATCGCGGCCGCTTCATGGTCGTCGGCAATCTGCACCAGGCACAGTTCAGGCCAATAAGTGTTTTCGCGCATGAACTCGGTATCGACCGCCACGTAGGGGCTCTTGGCGAGCCGGGCGCAGAGTTCGGTGAGCGTCGCCGTGTCGGTGATCAGGGGATGAATAAGCATTGAGTCTTGGCCCATAGCGAGAGCGGGGCGGGTTGACAAAGAGGGGCATGGATTCAATGCGCATCGCTCGCAAATAAAACCGTCACCCCAGCGAAAGCTGGGGTCTCAGGAGAAGGCGCGACCTTTCTCATGAGATGCCAGCCCTCGCTGGCATGACGAAAACGGGAAAATCACAATGCACGCCTATCGCACCCACACCTGCGCCGCTCTGTCGGCGGCCAATGTCGGCGAAAGCGTTCGCCTGTCGGGCTGGGTTCACCGCAAGCGCGACCATGGCGGCGTATTGTTCGTCGATCTGCGCGACCATTACGGCCTGACCCAGATCGTCGCCGACAGCGATAGTCCCGCGCTCCCGATCCTCGAACGTCTGCGTGTCGAATCGGTCGTCACAATCGATGGCCTGGTCAAGGCGCGCGCCGAGGGCACGAGCAACGCCAACCTCGCCACCGGCGAGATCGAGGTGTTCGCCAAGGGCGTCACTGTCCAGTCCGAAGCACAGGAGCTGCCGCTGCCGGTCGCGGGCGAGGCCGATTACCCCGAGGAAATCCGCCTCAAGAACCGCTTTCTCGATCTCCGCCGCGAGACGTTGCACGCGAACATCATGCTGCGTTCGAACGTGATCGCGTCGTTGCGTCGCCGCATGATCGACCAGGGCTTCACCGAATTCCAGACCCCGATCCTGACCGCGTCGTCGCCCGAGGGCGCGCGCGATTATCTGGTCCCGAGCCGCGTCCACCCCGGCAAATTCTACGCGCTTCCGCAGGCGCCGCAGATGTTCAAGCAATTGCTGATGGTCGCGGGCTTCGACCGCTATTTCCAGATCGCGCCATGCTTCCGCGACGAGGATGCGCGCGCCGACCGCTCGCCCGGCGAATTCTACCAGCTCGATTTCGAGATGAGCTACGTCACGCAGGACGACGTGTTCGCGGCGATCGAGCCTGTTCTGCACGGCGTGTTCGAGGAATTCGCCAACTGGCAAGGCAAGGGCCGCACCGTCAGCCCGCTGCCGTTCAAGCGCATCCCCTATCGGGAATCGATGCTGAAATATGGCAACGACAAACCCGACCTGCGCAATCCGCTGCTCATCTCGGATGTATCGGAAGCCTTCAAGGGCTCAGGCTTCGGTCGCTTCGCCTCGATCGTCGAGACCGGCGACGTCGTTCGCGCCATTCCGGCGCCGAACACGGCCGACAAGAGCCGCAAATTCTTCGACGACATGAATAGCTGGGCGCAGTCGGAAGGTTTCGCCGGCCTTGGATACGCCACCCGCAAGGGCGGCGAATGGGGCGGCCCGATCGCCAAGAACCATGGCGAGGACAAAATGTCCGCGCTCGCCGACAGCCTTGGCCTCGGCCCGGACGACGGGCTCTTCTTCGCCGCCGGCAAGGAAGCGCAGGCCGCCAAGCTGGCCGGACTTGCCCGCACCCGTATCGCCGAACAGCTGGAGCTGATCGACCAGAAGCGCTTCGAATTCTGCTGGATCGTCGACTTCCCCATGTTCGAATATGACGAGGATGCGAAGAAGGTCGATTTCAGCCACAACCCCTTCTCGATGCCGCAGGGCGAGCTGGAAGCGCTCCAGACCAAGGATCCGCTCGATATCCTCGCCTTCCAGTATGACATTGTCTGCAACGGCGTGGAGCTGTCGTCCGGCGCGATTCGGAACCATCGCCCGGACATCATGTACAAGGCGTTCGAGATCGCCGGTTACAGCCAGGCCGATGTCGACACCAACTTCGCGGGCATGATCAACGCTTTCAAATATGGCGCGCCGCCGCACGGCGGGTCGGCGCCGGGCGTCGACCGCATCGTCATGCTGCTCGCCGATCAGCCCAACATCCGCGAAGTCATCGTCTTCCCGATGACGCAGAAGGCTGAGGATCTGATGATGGGCGCTCCCGCCTTCGTCACCCCCAAGCAGCTGCGCGAGCTCAATATCCGCGTGGTCGATCAGCCGGGTGCCAAGCCCGCCGCGCAGCCTGTCGCTGAGGCGGTCTCGCCGAAGGCGGGATGACACCTTTGCCGTCATG
>Ga0070663_100000410_pt1 | contig 22525 bp, 21 predicted proteins | sample KBSC63metaG_FD_65646 | JGI IMG/M metagenome (GOLD analysis project Ga0070663, IMG submission 65646) | Corn rhizosphere microbial communities from Kellogg Biological Station, Michigan, USA - KBS C6-3 metaG | ecosystem: Host-associated > Plants > Roots > Rhizosphere > Soil ...
CTCGGACGTCCGGGGGGACCGGCGGGTTCGGCCGCGCGGTCACCACCACCCGCATCCCTGCTGCCAGCCGGGCCGGCAGCAGCCCGGCGATGCTGTGGCCACCGCTGCTGTGGTCCTCGTCCAGCCCGTCGACGACCAGGATCAGCCGTTCCGCTCGGCGGTGGCACTGCTGTGCGGCGTCGGTGAGCATGGCCAGCAGGTGCGGCTCTCGGGTCGCCTCGGTCAACATGGCCGGCACCGGCCGGTCCAGCAGTCCGGCCAGCTGCTCCAGCACCACCTCGATGAACGCGCTGCGGTCGCTTTGACCGGCCAGCCGTGCGGTGACGAAGAACGACACCACCCGCACCCCGGGTGGAGGATGCAGTACGAACCAGGACATCAACGCCGACTTGCCCGCCCAGGCCGGGGCCCGCCACCACCCGTACCGGGAGCCGTCGCCAGTGGCGCAGAACGCGGCAAGCTCAGCCAGCTCCCTCTCCCGGCCGACCAACTCGGCCGGGGCGATCCGGCGCACCTGCTCGATGTAGGCCGAGCGCGGTGCCACCCCCACCGACGATTGCCGCAGATCGCGTACCTCGTCCAGGATCTGGCCCAGCGTGGCGGGACCACCGTTGCCGGCGCGGGCGTTCCCGTTCGCGGTCCGGTCGGCGACGGCTCGTTCGGCGTGATCGCGGGCACGAACCTGCTCGTCGCGGGTGGCACGCAATGCCCGGGCGATCGCCACTGCCGTCTGCGGGGTAGGCACCGTCTTTCCCCGCAAAACCTCGCTCAAATAGCCGTGCGACACCTTCGCCGCAGCACTGATCGTCCGCAACGACGGACCACCCCGACGGCGACGCAGATCGCTGAGCAAGTCCAGCAGTTCCCCGTGACACCCTCCGGGACTCTCACCCACGGTGCTCATCCCCGCACCACGCATCCACGAAAGCAGCGTAGCGGCCGACGCTCCCGGTGTTCACCCTGTTCGCTGACCAGCATCGCCAATTCACCCATCCAGCCAGGCCACCCGGTCCAGGCCGGCACCGCGGTCGCTGTCTGCCCGCTGAACACCACGACCGGAGTCTTCTGGACCCATCAGCCCAGGGCTGGTGAACAGAAGGGACAGGGGCCCAATGGACATGCGCTATGAAGCGTTTTGCAGATAGCCGCAGGTCACGGGCGAACCGCACCACCATGCCGTTCCCGCCCTCCAGCGGTCGCTCGCCACGCGGCACTGCCACCACCTCCGACAACCCATCCGACGTACACAGGCGTGGCAAGCCGCCGTCCGCACAAACAACACCTGAGGAGAGAACAAAATGTCTTCGAGGAATCGGTCTCTCGGCTCGACCGCGGCACGCGCAGGGGTCCTGGCCGCGGGCATGATCCTGACCAGCGGACTGGCCGGTTTTTCCGTCGCCGGCGCGGAAACCCGGGCTACCTCGTCCGATGCCATCGGCTTGTTCGCCAGCTCCACCTGCTTCGTCGGCAGCAGCGGCAACTGCACGACGGCTGCGGTCACCGCGAACGCCGGTGGACATTTCGTGGACATCGGCATCAACAACCGCCTGCGGCCGTCGCCATGCCCTTGGCGGGTCCGGGACGTCAACAACGGCGTCGTAGTCCGGTCCGGCACCGTCGGCACGTCGAGCAGCCACGGCGAACGGATCGGCGGCTTGTTCAGCGTGTACCAACTCGAGCTCAGAGGCTGCTCCGTGTCGGCTCGCGGAGACATCGACAACACCTGAGAAAGCCTGGCTCGACGACGATGATCACCTGACCGACCGGCGTCGAGCATGCGAAGGGGGCCGGCCGGGTCGTTCCTCATGCCCAGTTCTTCTCGAGGAACGATCCGGCCGGGGACCGCATTCCATAGGCGGCGGCCGGGCGGGCACACGACCGGCCCCGTCGATCAACACCAACAGCACCGCGGCGATCTTGACCGCAAGGTCGGCTATGAGCGAGGGCCGGTCGAGGTCAACGCCAGTTCGGCAGCCGCCGCCACCGGCAGCGAACCAGCGGAGGCCGACGGGCCGGGCCCAGATCACCGAGGCCGGCCGTGCGGACACCAGGAAATCGCCGCGTGGCCACCGCTTTCGCTACCGCCACCGCGCCCACGCGAGCACCGCGAACACGCACCGGAGACCGCGCAGTTCAGAGCGCGCTCATGCCGACGAGCGGGCAGCCGGGCTTACACCGATCCTGGCGTCGTCGAGCGCGATAACCCGTTGCCCGCACGAGCTGGTCGTTTCTATGGTCGGTTCCATGGCCGACCTGTTCGACGCCGCCGGAATGTACGACGAGGACTACCTGCACTTCTTCGCCTCGGACGGCGAACCCGAGCACCCCGGTCGCGAACCTGCCACCCCCATCGCGGCGCTACCGGGCGAAACCGCTGCGGATTTGACCTGGCGGTTGCTGGACCTGCGACCGGACATGCGAGTCCTGGACCTCGCCTGCGGGCACGGAGACCTGGCCAATCGCATCGCCGCACGCGGCTGCCGGGTGACGGGCCTCGACTCTTCGACCGTCTTCCTGAACCGGGCCCGCGCCGACGCGGCCACTGCCGGCGTCGACGTCGAGTACGTGGCCGGCGACATGCGCCGACTACCGTGGCGCGCCCACTTCGATCGAGTGATCAACTGGTCGACCGCCTTCGGGTACTTCGACGACGACACCGACCGCGCCGTCCTGCGAGGCATCGCCGGCACTTTGCGGCCAGGCGGACGGCTGGCCATGGACCTCGACAACCTCCCCGCGTTTCTCGCCGCGTACTCGCCCTCGCGGGTCGTGGCCCCCCGCGACGACGGCGACATGCTCGTCGACCGCTACCGGCTCGACCCCGTGACCGGCCGGCTCGAGGCGGAACGCACGATCGTCCGCCACGGCCGGACCCGCCGGACGCACTTCGTCAAGCGGCTGTTCGCCTTCCCCGAACTCCGCGACTGGCTACTCGCCGCAGGATTCGCCGCGGTGTCCTGCTACGGCGAAGACGGACGGCCGCTGAGCGCGGACCACCGACGGATGATCGTCGTCGCCGCCCTACCGGCGTAGACGCGGGGTCGCCACCCCGCCCGGCACGCAGGTCAAGCGCCGGGCCCGGCCAGCAGGCTCGTGGACTGCAGATCCGGCGGAAGGCCCCAGCACCCGCCACACCAGCTCATCGGCGATCGGCGACTCGATCCGCATACCAGCTGTCGAACTCCTCGGCACTCCTCGCCACCCTCCGACCATCTCATATCCGTCCGTGCCGTCCGGAACGCCCAGGCTCCGGCCGATCGGGTGCGAAACTGCCGGGATGGACATCGAAGGAGCGGGTGCACGGCTGGTGAGTCGATTCGGTCCCGCTGCGGTGGGATGGCTCGACGGGGTTGCCGCCCTCGCCGCGCGGCTGGCGTCTCGGTGGGGCCTCGTGCTCGGTGAACTGTTCGCGAGTGGAGCGTCCTCGGTCGTCATGCGATGCCGATGGCCGGACGGAACGCCGGCGGTGCTCAAGCTCAGTCCGGATCGGACGCTGTTGGCCAAGCAAGTGGAGATGCTGCGGGTGTTCGCATCGTCGGGTCGGGTGCCGGCGGTGTTGTCCGCGGACACGGAGGCAGGCGCGATGGTGCTGGAGGAAGTCCGGCCCGGTACGGAGGCCGGAGACCTTCCGCTGACGTCGTTGCCGAAACTGTGGGGCGAGTTGCTTGCCGCGCTGCACGCGGTGACCCCACCCGCGGGCTGGAGTCGGGACCTGCGTGGCCGGTGTGACGAAGCCTTCGCCCGGATCGGGGGGCGGCTGGCCGAGCCGGCCATCGCCGCCCGGATCGACGAGGCCACGTGGCGGCGGGCGATCGAACGCTGCGAGGCACTGCTGGACACCCAGGCCCGGCTCGTGTTGTTGAACGGCGATCTGCACCTCGGAAATGTCCTGGACGGGGGCCTCTCGCGCGGTCTGGTCGCGATCGATCCCAAGGCGTGCATCGGCGATCCCTGCTTCGACGCCGTCGACTACGTGGTGGCCGGCGCCGGACATGAGGGTGTCGAGGTCCGCTGCCAGCGGGTCGCGGTTGCGTGCGGGCTCGACGGTGACCGGCTCCACGCTTGGAGCCGGGTGATCGCTCCCATGTTCGCCATCGCGTATCTCACCTATGACGGTCCGGAACCGGCGATCGATGAACTTGTCACCCTGGCCCGGTGATCCCACACGAACATCCGCACATGCCGCTGACCGGCACTTCGCGTACCGCACCCACATGCCGAAGAGCGGACGCGTGGTCCTCGATGTCAGCTCGTCTCGGCGTCTTCCAATGTGGGGATCACTGGTGACAAAAGGTGGTCCGGGTGCTCGGTGACCATGCCCCGGACCAGCCGGAAGACACGGAAGCTCAGCGTGTGCTCGGCGTCGTGGACGTACAGCAGCCCGTAAGATCCGGGGGCAAGCTGGCCGACCTTGGCGAACAAGTCGACTACCGCAGGTCCGTGCTGCCCGCTGCGATTCGGGTTCCCGCCCAGATGGATGTAGTAGGTGCCATTCATCGGCTGAAGATCCATCAACGCGTAACCAGCGAGCTCGTCGAGCAAGAGGTCGCCGATCTCCTCAGCCTGACAAAGGGTGCGGTCAGGCCGACACGTCGAAACCGCCCGGCAACGGGGATGGTTGGCCGTCGTGGCCCCGTTCGCGTCCTGTGGTCAGGAGTCATGACAATGGCTTTCGCACCCACCCCGTCCCGGCCTGTGCTGTCCGAAACCCGCGATCACGACCGTCGGTGCGAGTACATCAGCGGTCTCACGGTCCCATTGGGTTCAGTCGGATGGCGGCAAGCTTCAGCATCCGGGACATGTCGTGGAAACCCTCCAGGCACGCGGCGCGGATCTCCGGGTAGCGGTCTGCGGATTCGGCGTAACTCAGCAGGAACCCAGGGTCGATCGCATCAGGACGGCCGGTGTGTACCTCGACTTCGGTTCCGCTCTCGAGACTGGTGAACAGGCAGTGCTCCCCGTGGATGTGCAGCGACCACGTTTCACCGTCGTCCTCGACGAGTTGGTCCGGGTACCAGTCGCCTTGTTCGTAGGCTGGCTCGACGTGCCGCCGGAACTGTATGGCGAGTCGGTTGCTGAGCTCGCGGAACTCCGCCACCAGCGACTGGAGTTGATCACGTAGTCGTAGGCCATCGGCTTCGTCGATCAGCCTCAGGGCCGTGAGCAACGGCGACCGCGCCGAGCCGGCGCCCGGCGAGACGATGACGAGCAGATCGTCCGGCAACTCAGCCCGCAGCCTGTCGGCCGCAGCCCGAAGCTGCGACCAGCTGACCTGCCTGGACAACTGGAACTGCGCGCGCTGGCCGCGTGTCGTCAACCGACGCACCGCGGTCGGCGTCGGAAGATCGTCGGACGCCCCCTCTGGGACGGGATACAAAGGCGACATGCCGGCAGTATCCCCGGCGGGCACGCCCGCGCGCCGACATCCGCACATGCCGCTGATCGGTCGTCCGTCCGTACGAACGCTCATGGCGATGAGCGGACTTCACCCATCGCGGCTTACCCGACCGACGCCGTGACGCTTTCGCCGTTTCATATTGGCTTGCCGCCTCGTGGAGGTGGTGTCTACGTTCCGGTGATGCGTTCTCGACTGCTGGCGGTAACCTTCGAGGCGGGCAACCCTGCTGAACCGGCACGCTTCTGGGCCGGCCTGCTCGGCCGGGAGGCCACCGAGGATGCCGGCGGTCTGCTGCTCCCGGGCGGGGACGCCCAGCTCGGCCTGCGGTTCGTACCCGGCCGGGACGGCCGGCTCGGCGCGAACCGGATGCACCTGCACCTGACGAGCGCCGACCTCGGCGACCAGCAGCGCACGGTGGCCACGGCGCTCAGGCTCGGTGGCCACCACGTCGACGTCGGGCAGCGACCCGAGGAGGCGCACGTCGTCCTGGCCGATCCGGCGGGCTACGAGTTCTGCGTGATCGAGCCCGGCAACGGCTACCTCGCCGGGTGCGGCCCGCTGGGCGAGCTCACCTGTGCCGGCACCCGGCAGGCCGGCCTGTTCTGGAGCGAGGCGCTGGGCTGGCCCCTGGTGTGGGACCGGGGCGAGCAGACCGCGATCCAGTCACCGCGCGGCGGCACGAAAGTCGCCTGGGACACCTGGGATGGCACGCCCGTGGTGCCGGAAGCGGAGCCGAACCGGCAGCGCTTCGAGCTGCTCCCGGCCGACGGCGGCCAGCGGGCGGCGGTCGACGCGCTGATTTCCCTCGGTGCCGCACGGCTCGACGCCCGCAACGACGGCACCGTCGTACTGGCCGATCCGGACGGCAACGAGTTCTCCGTGCGACCGACCTGACCGCGACCGTCGTCGAGGACCGTGCGGAACACGCTCGGTCACCGCGGCGGCGGGCCGTACCGGTTCTCCCCCGGTTTGGTCCGCTCACTCCAGAAGACGGTCAGGATGATCCAGCCGATGCAGGAGATGACGCCGACGCACCACCAGCCGGACCGCCCGGTGTCGTGCAGGCGCCGGACCCCGACGCTGACGAACGGCACCAGAAACGACAGGTAGAGCAGGGTGCCGACGGTGCGCACCCACTCGTCGTCGACGGCGGCTCCGATGATCGCGATGACCATCACGAACGGCACGTAGGCCAGGAAGAAGTACCAGAACTCCGGCCGTGACGCCCGGCCCCGCTTCCGGAAGCTCAGCCGCACCGCGCGGACCACCGCGGCGCCGAAGCCGATCCTCTCCTGCCCGGCGACGGCCGGCGCACCCTCGAGCTGCATGTGCCGAAGTGTGGGCGGTGGGCCCTGGGACCGGTCCCGGCTCAGCGCGGTGTCCCGCTGACGAACCCGGTCAGGTGCGCGCCGAGGGTCTCGGGGTCGGGGAGGTCGTAGTCCTTCCGCAGTTTCTCGCCGGCCTTGTCCGACGGTACGAGAAGTCGCTCCCCGCAACCGCGGTCGCGCCGGCCGCCCTCGATCGGGAACGACCCGGCCGGGCGGCCGGTCCGGGACTCGACGACGTCGACCCGGTACGTCCCGCGGAAGGCCTCGGTCCGGTAGCCCCGCTCGTAGTCGCAGTGCTCCACCGCCACGCCACCGGTGATGACGACGCAGCCGACCAACTGCACTGCTTCCGGGTCGCCGTGGGGGTCGGAGGAGTAACGCTCGGCCCCTTCGGCGAACACGACGACCGGGTGCGGCGCGGGGCCGGCGTAGGCGGCGGTCCGGCCGAACGGACGGCCGCCGTCGCACAGCCTGCCCAGCTGGTCGGCCTTGGCCGGAAGATCACCCACCAGGTAGTTCCGCGCGATCGGCACGGCGGTGAACCAGACGGCGGCCGCGCCGAACAGGGCGAGCGAAGTCAGGCTCGTGACCCGCCGGGGCGTCCAGGCGCCGACCGGAGACCGCCGCAGGCGCGCGTCCGCGAGATCGCGGCCACCGCACATGGTGCCTTCGTCGAGCTGCGGCGCCTCGGCCCAGGTCGCGGTCCACCCGGCATCGCGCTGCCAAACCACCACGCCGCCCTCGGCCGCGGCGATCCAGTGCCGCCCGCCCGGCACCGGACCGACGTGCGTCGCGAGGACAGTCAGCCCCACCAGCGCGCTCGACCCCAGCAACGGCCACTGCCAGATCGTGGAGTCTTCGGAGCGGAGGACGATCGTCGCCATGACGGCGGCGATCGCGGCCGGGACGGTGAGGCACCAGAGCGCGACGGCCACCCCCACGCTGTGGCTGCGGTGGATCCGGACGACGTTTCCCAGTCCGGCGGCGTGCGCCGCGTCGCGAATGGCACGCCGTCGCTGCGCCGGCCCCATGATCCCTCTTCCCGCAGGCCTCACGGCGACGCCCGCGGTGGAGTTGTAACCGGGTTCCTCGGGGACCGGTCCCGGCCGCGGTGGGTCCGGTTGCGAGGCGGTTCGTGCCGAGGTGTGGCTCCTGATCTAGGGTGGGCGCATGATTCTGCGGCGTAGCCTGCTCGCGGTGGTGGCACTGAGCGCGGCGATCGTCACCGGCTGCTCCTCGAGCGGTGACGCGTCGCTGCCCGACGCCGGTGCCCTGCTCAAGGACAGCGCGTCGGCGGCGGGCGGCGTCACCAGCACGCACTTCACGCTGAAGGTCAACGGCACCGTGCCGGGCCTGAGCGTGCACAGCGTCGACGGCGACCTGACCAAGGCCAACGGAGGCGGCGCGAAGGGCACCGGCACGCTGGAGCTGATGGGCCAGGTCGTCGACGCCCAGTTCGTCCTGGTGAACGGCTCGCTGTACATCAAGGGGCCCACCGGCGGCTTCCAGAAGATCCCCGCAGCGCTGAGCTCCTCGATCTACGACCCGTCCGCGATCCTCGACCCGCAGCGCGGCATCCCGAAGGTGCTGTCCTCGGTCCAGGGCCCGAAGACGGACGGGACGGAAGACGTCGGGGGCACGCCGGCGTACCGCGTCACCGGGACGGTGCCGAAGGACGCGATGGCCGCCCTGGTTCCGGGGGTGTCCTCGGACGCGAACGCCACCTTCTGGCTCCGCCAGGACGGCGGCCACCTGCCGGTCAAGGCTTCGCTCGGGTTCCCGGGCGGCGCCAGCGTGGACGTCACGCTGTCCGATGTGGACAAGCCGGTCACCGTGACCGCTCCGGCGTGACCGGGCAGGTCACCTCGCGCGGCGGCCGCGCGCTCGCCGTCGGCGCCGGTGGTCTCGCCGTGCTGCTCGGCGCGCTGGACACCTATGTCGTGGTCGGCCTGCTGCGGCAGATCATCGACGACCTGAGCGTTCCGGTGAACCGGCTGGAGATCGTCACGCCGGTCATCACCGGCTACCTGCTCGGCTACGTCGCCGCGATGCCGCTGCTCGGCCAGTACTCCGACCGGTTCGGCCGCAAGCTGCTGCTGCAGGCCTGCCTCGGCGGTTTCCTCGCCGGGTCGGTGATCACCGCGCTGGCCGGCTCGGTGCCGCTCCTGGTCGCGGGCCGGGTGATCCAGGGGACCGCCGGGGGCGCGCTGCTTCCGGTGACCCTCGCGCTGGCCGCGGATCTGTGGCCGGGGAACCGCCGCTCCGCCGTGCTGGGGGCCGTCGGCGCCGCGCAGGAGCTCGGCAGCGTGCTCGGGCCGCTCTACGGGATCGGGCTGGCCGCCGCGACCGGCTGGCGCGGCGTGTTCTGGGTGAACGTCCCGCTGACCGTGCTGGCCGCCGTCGCGGTGCAGGTTTCCGTCCGGGGCGGCAAACCCGCCGAGCGGCCGCGCGTGGACCTCGTCGGTGTCGTGCTGCTGGCGCTCACGCTCGCGTTGCTCGTCATCGGCCTGGACAACCCGAACCCGCGCGAGCAGGTGCTGCCGCCGTGGGGAGTGCCGTTCCTGATCGGCGCCGGGGTCAGCCTGGTGGCGTTCCTCTGGTGGGAGTCGCGCGCCGAAGTCCGGCTCATCGACACGGCGAACGTGGCACTGCGGCCGTTCCTCACGGCGCTCGGGACGAGCGTCGCCGCGGGGGCGGCGTTGATGATCACCCTGGTCGACGTCGACCTGTTCGCGCAGACACTGCTCGGCCGCGACGACGGCGGCAGTGTCGAGCTCCTCCTGAGGTTCCTGGTCGCGCTGCCGGTCGGCGCGCTGCTCGGCGGCCTGCTCGCCACGCGGATCGGCGAGCGCTGGATCGCCGGCGCCGGAATGCTGATCGCCGCCGGCGGCTACCTGCTGATGTCCCGCTGGCCGGCCGACGTTCTCGCGGCCAGGTCCGTCCTGGGGCTGCCGCGCCTCGACGTCGACCTGGCGCTCGCCGGACTGGGGCTCGGCCTGGTCATCGCCCCGCTGTCGGCCGTCGCGCTGCGTGCCGTGCCGCGCGCCCAGCACGGCGTCGCGTCGGCCGCGGTCGTGGTCGCGCGGATGACCGGCATGCTGGTCGGCGTCGCGGCCGTGTCCGCTTTCGGCCTGCACTACTTCCACACGCTGACCGCGTCGCTGAACCCGCCGCTCCGGATCCTGTTCCCGTCCCAACCGGCCTACGACCGCGCCCTCGCCGGCTACCTCGGCGCGGTTCGCGAGGCGCTGCTGACGGAATACCGCGCGATCTTCCTGATCACGTCCGTGGTCTGCCTGGCGGGCGGGGCCGTCGCCGTGTCCATCGGCGGCCGGACGTCCGCTACCAGGTGACCGGGAGCCGGTAGAGGCCGTAGATGTTCGCGTCGTCCTTGAACGGCAACTCGTCGACGTCCACCGCCAGTTCCAGCGTGGGGACGCGGCGGAACAGCGTGTCGAACACGATCTGCAGCTCCATCCGGGCCAGGTTCTGGCCCAGGCACTGGTGCGGCCCGAACCCGAACGCGACGTGGTGGCGCGCGCCGCGCTCGATGTCGAGCTCGTCCGGGTGCTCGAACGCCCGCGGGTCCCGGTTGGCCGAGTAACCGAGCGCCAGCACTCCTTCGCCGGCGCGGATCAGCTGCCCGCCGACCTCGGTGTCCTCGACGCACAGCCGGGCCGCCGCCGCGTCGATGATCGTGAAGTACCGCAGCATCTCCTCGACCGCGTTGAGCGTGTTGCCCGGGTCGGCCTTGATCAGGGCGAGCTGCTCCGGGTTGCGCAGGAACGCCACGGTCGACAGCGAGATCATGTTCGCCGTCGTCTCGTGGCCGGCCACGAGCAGCAGGAAGCCCGTGCCGGCCAGCGCGGTCCGCCGGTAGGTGCCGTCCGCGCGCAGCTTGACGATCTGCCGCCCGAGCAGGTCGTCCGGCGGGTTCTTTTCCTTCTCCGCGACGAGGTCGGCCATGTAGCCCTGGATGGCCCCCATGGCCGCCCACCGCTGTTCGGGCGGCGTCGACTGCTTGAACATCTTCGCCGTGTGCTCCTGGAAGAACCCATGGTCGGCGTAGGGCACACCCAGCATCTCGCAGATCACCAGGGACGGGACCGGCAGCGACAGCGACTCCACCAGGTCACCCGGCTGCGGCCCGGCCAGCAGCGCGTCGATCTGCCCGTCGGCGATCTCCTGGATCCGCGGCCGCAGCGCCTCCAACCGGCGCACCGTGAACTCGCCGAGCACGGCCTTGCGCGCCGGCCCGTGCTCGGGTGCGTCCATCTCGATCAGGGTGCGCTCCTCGTCCGGCCGCCGGGCCGCGGCCGCGCCCTTGACCAGCTGCGGGAAGTCCGGATGCTGCCGGTCGGCGCTGAACCGCCGGTCGTTCAACACGGTTCGCACGTCTTCGTGGCGGCTGACCACCCACGCCCACCCACCGTCGGGCAGACGAACCCGCGAGACGGGCTCTTCTTCGCGGATCTCTTCGTACGCCGGCGGCGGCGCGAACGGGCACGTACGGGCCATGGGGAACTCGTGCTTCTCGGCGGTGGTCATGACTTTCCTTCCACGACGTCAGGGGCAAAGTACGGTTCCGCCGCTTCCAGCCGCGGTACGGAGATCTCCAACCGTCGTGCTTCGGCCAGGGTGTCCCGGCAGACCTCACGCGGTTCCTGAGCGTCGGGATCGGAGTGTGTTTGGAGAGTCGTCCGCGCCAGCGCGACATGAGCGGTCAGCCAGGCGAGCACGGGGGCTGCCAGCCAGGTGGGCGTCCGGAACAGCAGGACACCGCCCCGGTGACGTCGCAGGTCGACGCCGCGCGCCTTGAGGAGCGGCAGCAGTTCGCGGCCGGTCAGCAGTGCCTCGCGCAGGTCGCCCGTTGCCCCGGCCAGCTTGGACAAGGAACCGAGCCGCAGGGCCTGCGAGTGCAGGCCGGCGTCCGACACGAAGTGGACCCACAGCCAGCCGCGGAAGTCGGGCTGCTCCCTCGGCCGGAGCCCGGCCTCGCGGAACGCCTGGCGCACGGCCCGTTCCCGGTCGGCCGGGGGCCGGCCGAGGGTGCCGAACACGACCGATGGCAGCAGCGCCCCCCGGAGCACGCCGTCCGCGTCGAAACCGCCACCGGCCTGGGGAAAACCCCAGGCGATCCGGTCGGGCGGGAGTGCGCCGATCGCGGCGAGCGGCTCGGTCCAGATGTTGCCGAAGACCAGCACCGTGGCCTGGCCGACCCGCGGGGCCAGGAAGGCCGTCGCCTCCGCGAGGCGGTGGTGCGACACGCTGAGCACGATCAGGTCGAAGTCGTGGTCCGGCTCCAGCGCCTCGCGGTAGCGCACCGGCCACTTCTCGACGACGCGCTGCCCCCACACCCGGCGCCGCGTGTCGAGCAGGTCGAGGTCCACCGCGTCCCCGTACGTCGCCGCGCGGCCCGGCCGGACGTAGAACTCGACGTCGTGCCCGGCCCGTTCCAGGGCCCAGCCGTAGATGGTGGCGATCACGCCTCGGCCGAACATCAGGATCTTCACGCTGCACCTCGTGGGGTACGATCGATTTGGAGGTCATCTCCACTTTTCAAAATATGGAGGTCATCTCCATTTGTCAACGAGGGGTAGCGCGTGACCGCCGACAAGCCGCTGCGAGCCGACGCCCGGCGCAAGCGCGAGGCCCTGCTCGCCACGGCCCGGGAGGTCGCCTCCGCCGGCGATTTCTTCGACCTGCGCTTCGATGACTTCGCGCGCCTGGCCGGGGTGGGCACGGGCACGCTGTACCGCCACTTCCCCACCCGGGAGGCGCTGGCCGAGGCGGTCTACCACGAGGAAGTCGCCACGCTGTGCGACCGCGCCCGCCGGCTCGAGGCCACGCTGCCCGCCGCGGAGGCGTTGGCGATCTTCCTCCGCGACATGGTCGACCACATGGACGCCCACCAGGGCCTCGCCCGGACGCTGGCCACGCTCATGGCCGATCGCTCGGAGGTCCTCACCGAGGGCAGCCGGGCGCTTGAGCAGGCTGTCGCCGACCTGGTGGCCGCCGCCGTACAGGCGGGCGACGTCCGCGACGACGTGAACGCCGGTGCCGTCATGATGGCGCTGCACGGCATCGGCGCGGCCCATGACCGCCCCGATTGGCGAGCCGAGGCCGACGACGTCATCACCCTCGTGCTGGACGGACTGCGCCGGCCGCACCCGGCCGGATAGCTCGCGCGATTCGCCCGCCGACGACGACCGGGCGGGTCCCGTGGCGAGCCGTGGTCAGCCGGGCTGTGCGGCGTCCCGGCGGGCCACCACCCGGTACGCGTTCGACCACCCGCGCCGTCGGCCGAGCGGTGCGGTGATCCGGTCCGCCACGGAAGCCAGGACGAACAACGGCACGCACACGACGAACGTGGCCTTGCGCAGGATCCGCCGCCACCGCGTCGGCGGGGCACTCCGCCACGGAAGATCCTCCCCGGCGATGGTCAGGGCGTTGACCACCATGAGCGAGGCAGCCAATACGTCGATCGCGGAATGCGGCTCGGCACGTTGCTCGGCGACCACCGTGAATCCGAGGGCCGCCAGCTCCGCGCGGAGGTTGGCGATCGGCATCAGGTTCAGATGCTGGGGTTGCAGCCAGGGCATCCACCACCGGCCGAGCACCTTCGCCCAGCGACACTCCGGATCGGGCAGCTCGATCGCCAGCAACCCACCGGGCCGCAACACCGTCATCGCCGCCGCCAGCTCCCGCTGGGGTTCCGTGGTGTGCTCCAGGTAGTGGTACATGCTTACCACGTCGTAACGCCCGGCGAGCTCCTCGGCCAGGTCCACGAACGAGCCCCGGTAGCCGGTACGGATCCGGCCCTGGCGACGCGCCAGCTCCACGGCGTCGCCGAGATCGAGGCCGTCGAACTCGACGCCGGGCAGCACCGCGGCGGCTTCCTGGCAGAAATGCCCGTGTCCCATGCCGACGTCGAGCCACTCACCCGACGCGCCGACGTCCCGGGCCAGCTCGGCCCGGGAGCGATAGCCCGCCCGGTTGCCTTCGAACATCCCGGTCATGTTCTTCTCGCCGAGCCCGTCGTAGCAGTCCCGGTAGTAGAACTCGAGCCCGGCCGGTTTCAGCCTGGGGTTCTGGAAGACGTGCCCGCAGTCCCGGCATTCGTCGAGGACGAACCTTCCTGGCTTGTGCTGCAGCAAGTCGGTCGTGCGCAACCGGGTGCGAAGGGCCTCGGAGTCACACCACGGACAGCCGGCACGGCGCGGCTCGAAGAACCGACCCACACCGTCGGCAAGGTCGTTCAGGTAGGCCGGGCGGCGGGAGGCGACCGGATCGGCTGGTGCGTCGTCCTCGATCATGGAGGCGGAGCCTAGTGCGCGAACCACCGGAAGGTGCACCGTCGAACGGACGAAAAGTGCGTGCCGACCGAGCGGCCGTTTGCAGCGCTCGGTCAGGCACCGAAGAGGGCGCGGATTCCGCCCAGGGCGGTGAATCTGGCCCACAGGTCGTTGTCGGAAGAGTGCAGGATGTGGCCGGTGATCAGCAGTTCGAGGAAGGCTGAGTGCAGTTCTGACCGGTCGTCGCGGCCGCGCCCCGTCCGAGCCGTGGTGATTCGGTAGCCACCTTCACAAGGAGTGAAGACGGCGTCGTAGACGCACTGCCCGCCTCCGGCGCGATGGATGGACAGCTGGTCACCTTCGACCAGCGCCACCCATTTGTCGTCCATGTCCTTCTCCTGCAGTCCCAGCTTGATCCGCTCCCATTCCGAGTCGGTCCACAACCGTTGCGGAGCGGGCAGCTCGCGGGGGTCGGCGATGGGCAGCAAGGCGTGCTTGAACGAGGCACGGGTTACGGGACGGGACATGCTGTGAGGATACTTCGGTGACACCGTGGAACGTCCGCTCAGGCCGCGAGGCGGTTGTCGCGGTCTGAGCGGAATCACCCCTGGAGCCGGTCGAACAGTTCTTTCCAGCAAGCACAGGCGCTCCAGGGCAGGCAGTTCGGACGCCGATCCGGTGAGGCTGAGCAAGGCGGCGAGGCCGATGTCCGGGCCAGGCGCGGCGGCGAGCAGCCCGAGGACACGCACCTGCGTCCCGGTCAGCGCGCGCAGCGACCACGACAGCGCCGCCGGCACACTGTCGGCCGGGTCCTCGTCGTCGAGCCGGCCCAGTTCGTCGGCGATCCGGGCGAGGGGCAGCTCAGGACTCATCTCGCCGCGGCTGGCCACGATCGCAAGCGCCAGCGGCAGCCCCGCGCAATACGTCACGATCCGCTCGACAGCAGCAGGATCCGCGGCCATCCGGACGTCTCCGAGCCGCGCGGCCAACAGGTCATGGGACTCGGTGTCGCGGAGTACGCCGAGTCGCAGGTGGCCGGCGCCGTGCCGGGTGTTCAGCGAGGTGAGCTGACGGCGGCTGGTAACCAGTACGGTGCAAGAGGCCCCGCCGGGCAACAGCGTCTCCGCCTGGGCCGCGTCGGCGGCGTTGTCGAGGACCACCAGTAGCCGCTTGTCCGCGGTCAGGCTTCGGTAGAGCGCGACTTGGGCATGCGGATCAGGTGGGATGTCGACGGCTCCGAGAGCGTCGAGGAATCCCCGTATCGCGGCCGCGGGAACCATCGGCTGATCCGGGGAAAACCCGCGCAGGTCGACGAACAGCTGACCGTCCGGGAACCGGTGTTCGTTGGTGTGGGCCCAATGCACCGCCAGCCAAGTCTTGCCGATGCCACCGTTCCCCACCACCACGTGCACCCCTGGCCGGTCTGCCAGACCGGCCAGGTCATCGGCCCGGCCCACGAAGCGTGCCGGCGAGGCGGGCAGTTGCCGAGGTGGCGGCCGCACGTGCGCGAACACGACCTCTCCGGCCTGCACGACAGTTCCTGTCACATCGCCGTTGACGACGTTGTGCACCCCGGACCGGTCAGGCATGCCGACCAGCATGCACCGGCCGGCGCGGTACCACCAGATCTCGATGGCCGTCGCCGGCTGCGGGTGGTTGGGCGAATAGTGCACCCCGGCCCGGATCCCGGCGGCCTGCAGCTGTTCGTCGGTGTGACTGGCGGACGCAAGGACGAGGAGCAGGTTGACACTAGCCAGTCAGATAGAACTGTGCCCCGTTGAAGTCACCGTTGCCCTCGTACTGTCCGCCGGATGTCCACTCGGTGGCACGGACATCGAAACTCTGATTCGAAAAATGCCGGTAGAAGTCCTTCTGCGGAATGGGAAGACTCACCTTGAATGCGCCGTGGCAGTCAGTGGCCGCCTCGCCCATCTGGCTCGCGTGAAACTCAATGTTGACACGCCCGCTCGGGATGAAACCGACCCCGCTGACCGTGATCTTCGTGCCGACCGGTCCCCGAGCGGGAGACAACGACAACACCGGTCGCTCGGCGCGGCCGCAGTCGCCGCTCGCGGGCGGATCGCCGTCAGGCGGCACAACCCCTCCGCTGGGTATCGCCGCGACTCCCGTCCCGGATCCCGACTCCGGCTTCCCGGATACGCCGAGATCCTTGCCGATCACGTTGATCGCCACAACGATCGCGGTCGCGCCCACGCCCAACGCCAGAAAGATGATCAGTACGAGCCCACCGAAGTTGATGCGCGTCCGACGACTCTTGTTGAGATGTTGACTTTGGTCGATATCCCGGCCGATCGTGGAACCGCTGATCGAACCGGCTTGTACAGCCGCTCCGGTGATGCTTCCATCGATCGTGTTGTGCGCCAGGGGATCCCTTGCCGGCATCGACAGCAGGGTTTCGCGAACGGCACGCCCCAGATCGGCAGCGAACTGACGATCCTCGTCGACCAACTCGATCAGCTTCGCCGCGGCGACTCGCCGTTTTCCCAGAGCATCGGGCGCGCTTTCCAGTTCTCCGAAGATCGCGAAACCGTCGGGAGATCGGTGCATGTGTTCGGCAAGCAACAGATACAGCCGGTCTTCCGGACCGTCCGGAATGCGGGCTACCGACTCAGCCAGGTATTTGCCAACCAGACTGACGGCTCGCGTCGAGAGTTCCTCAGATTCCAAGGTGTCTCCAATGGATCGGACGGCAATCCCTCACCACCCGGTGCAACATATCCCTTTGCGTCGTCCGAACCAAGACTGCCGATTGGACAGAAGAGTGACAACCGAAGGTGGGGCACGGCAGCAAACCGCTGCACGGACAGCAGCTCAACTGCGACGAATATCCCTTCGCCACCACCCGCGAAGGCACCGGCAAGGCCGCCGGGAACCACTCGACCCGACTGATCGACGCCACCGACAACCAGAACGCCGGGCGCCGGCTCAGTAGCGGCTACATCAACAACCGCATCATCGACGGCGACGACTTCTACATCACCCCTGCCCCCCGACAGCCGGGCGAACCCGCCGGACGAGCCATCTTGGGCATACCCAACGGAATGCCGATCATCAGCGAAGTCACCCGCGGCGCCCCGACCTGGCGGATCGACGCCCCCGGCTCCGGCACGCGTCACAGGCCCGCCACGGCGTCGGGACGAGGAAAGCCGGTCAGGGCGAGCGCGGCCCATTCGCGCACGGTGTCGTGCTCGCTGGCCAGCAGCGCGATCAACGACGGAGCGGCCCGGGCGCCCGCCGCCGCGTCGCTCCGGACGTGCCCGGTGGTGCCGTAGCACCGCCGTAACGGCAGAACGGCAATGACAGACGACAGGTCAGTGCGCCGTCATCGCGCCACGAACAGAGCTACTTCGATGATGAGCAGCAGGTAGCCAAGCACGAGCGCGGTGGTCGAGCGGCCGCGGCACCTCGCGCCCGCGTGGGCCCTCCGCAACCCGAGATGACCGAAGATGATCGAGAGCAGGGGCAGGATTACCGGGCCCAGGACCGAAAACGGGTGGTAGTACAGGGCTTCGCCGACGTCTCCGTTGAGGCCCGGTCGGCCGTTGGCCCCGAGGAAAGCGATCCAGCCGAGGATGCCGAGTACCAGCGCTGCGGTGGCCACCTTCGTCGACGGCAGTTCGTTCATGATGTGACCGTAGCCAGCCGGTCGCGGGACCGGTCCCGCGACCGACCCGCAGCTGAGGCTCCCAACGTGACCGCTTCGCAGCAAGGCGCTCGCTCACGCCCACCCGTGACGCGCACACCGCTGGCGTCCGCTCATGCCGCGGCGCGGGAGCGCCACAGCCGCGCGAAGCCGTCGTCCCCCGCGACCCACTCACTGCGCTTCACGTCTTGCCCTGATCCTGTGCTGCCGGCGCCTTTGCCTGCACCCGGAATTCGGCAACGGACCGGGGGCGATCGAGGTAGCCCGGGGGCGAACCCGGCGCGGGTGCTCGTCAAACGGCTGTCCGGTGTGCCGGCCGATGCCGTTGCCACCTTCCACCGCCAAACCCGGTCGCTGTGCTGCCGGCCCAGCTTGAGCATCGCGGCGTAGCCGTCGCGGTCGGTGCCGAACCGCCCCTTGGGCCAGAACCTTCTCCCGGCTGTTGATGATCTCGATGGTCGCGGACCGCTTGTGCGGGTCCAAAAGAGAGCCACACCAACCAGCAGCGGACAGCCGATGAGAGCGACCCCGCCGATCGCCTCGACAAAGCCTGGCCCGGCTGCGGTCGTGCCACCAGCAGACAAGAAGCCGATGCGCTGCAGGCCGCCGCGGACGCCGGCGGCGCCGCCTGGGTTACCGGCGTCATCGGGGACCAGCAACAACTGTCGGCCGTCGGAACGGCCGGTTATCACGGGCCTCCCGACACGGCTGGGATGGTGGAGATCGGCTACGCCGTCGACCCGGCACATCGGCGACGTGGCTACGCACGGGCGGCGCTGGAATCGTCGAGGTCGACGAAGGCCCGCAACCCAACCACGGCCCCACCTCGCCCAGCCGGGGTGAATCTGGGAAAATCCCTCCAACGGTGTCTGGGGGACGATGACGCGAACGAGCTTGCCCGTACTCGCCGGCGTGGATCTGGGAACGGAGTTCCGCGCACTGGTCGACGCGGTCGCCGTACTGGTGCCGCCGCAGGAGCGCCGGCACCGGATCGAGGTGTTCCTCGACGATCTGCCGGACTCCTCCGCGCGACTGGCTCTGGTCCGGCTGGCCGTGATCGTGGCGCTGGAGCGGGCAGCCGAGAGCATCATGACACTGCCGGTCACCGACGGCGACCGGTACCGAATCGGCAGCGAGTGGCTAATCTCGCGGACCGAGCCTGCTCCCGGCTTCACGTTCCGCGGCGGCGAGGAGCAGCCACCCGAGCGCACGGTGACCTTGGCCGACGGCGACGACGGGATTGTGCGCGTCACGGTGAACGGCGCGCGGATCGAGATTTCCCCGCCGTCCGAACAGGAGTGCCTTCGGTTGCTGGAATCCGGGGTACGGGGCACGACGCTGCGGTTCCCGATCTTCCCGAGCTCGGGTCCCTCCATGCTCGCGCGCGGCGATGGACCGTGCGAGCTGGTGCTGTGGCGGTGCGTCACGCCGACAGTCAAATTCCGGCTGCCGGGCCCGGTGCTCGCCGCGATCTACGTGTCCGACTCGTTCTGCGAGTCGCTGATCACGTTGATCGAGGTCGACCGGGAACTGGTCGTGCACGTGGAAGGCACCCAGGACCTCGACGTGCGCAAGCTCCACACGCCGATCGATTTCAGCGTCGCCGACGAGGCCGAACACGACCTGTCGCCGCTGTACCTCGACATGGACGAGGCCTGGCGATTCGGCGTCTACTTCCGCCGCGCCGGCGTGTGGTGGTATCTGCAGTGGTCCGCCGGCGACCACATCACGCTCGCGCGGTCGAACGCGGTCGTGCACCAGGCCGGGCGCTGGCACTTCCACACCAACACCGACGGCGCCGGCCACTCGCTCCTCGGGGCCGACTACTGGTACGCCACCCCGCAACGGCGCACCTGGAAGACGTGGCGGCACGGATCCACGTGGAAGGCATGGCGGCACAGCAGGCCCGACGCGTTCATCACCGCCCCGCGGGGCGAGGAGGTGCTGGGTTTGACGTACATCGGCGAGCGGCCGGCGCTGCTGACCCGCGAAGGCGCCACAGTCCGGGCGCGGACAGCGGAAGACGTCCGCACAGTCGTCGAGTTCGCCGGACCGGTGGTGCGTCACGACGAGCTGCCGTGGGTCGCGGTGCAGCGCTCGGCACACCTGATAGAGATCCTGGACATCGCCACCGGAACGGTCCTGCACCGCGTCGGAACCGAGGGCGCGACCACTGCCGGACCGGACCGGCCACACCTCGACTGACTGCTGACCGTGCTCGGCGCCGCCGCCACCGTCAGGTCCGGGCGGCGGCCCGTTTGACGGTCTTGATCACCGGTGCGGTCTCGACGTGGGTGATGGCGGGCAGCGCGGCCACCCGGGTGGTCAGGTAGCGGTACAGCTCCTGTTGATCCGCGCACACCACGCTCGCATACAGGTTCGTCGGCCCGGTCGTGGCGGCGGCGAACGCGATCTCCGGGTGCCCGGCCAGTGCCGTGCCGGCCTCCTCCAGGTGTGCGGGGGCGACCGAGAGCCAAAGCATGGTTCGAGGGCCGACACCGAACAGATTCCCGTCGACGTCGATGTCCAGGTACAGCACGCCGCGTTCGCGAAGCTCGGTCATCCGGCGCCGGACCGTCGTCGGCGACCAGCCGGTCACTGCGGCAAGTTGCTCGAGTTCGGCCCGGCCGTCGGCGGCCAGCGCGGCGAGGAGCTTGCGGTCACCGTCGTCGAGCCGCACCGGCCCCGGCCGGTGTGACACCGGGGGCGGGCGCAGCCGCTCGATCTCCTCTTCGCTCAGCGAGCCGAGCTTGGCGATCAGGCTGTCCGGGCCGCCGTAGTACGCGTGCAGCACGGAGTGGGCGGTCACGCCTTCCACGCGTGGGGTGCGAGGGAGCTTGGTCAGCAGGAGCGCCTCGCTGTCGGCTTCGCTCTCGGTGCGGACCGTGCAGGTGATCTCCGTGCCTCCCGAGGTGATGCTCACCCAGGAGGTGTCGGGGCGGCGGGCCAGCGCCTCGGCGACCGGGACCGACGCGGCGGGCGCGCACCGCACCCGCAGGAACCACAGCACCGCGCCCAGCGCCGTCGGGTCGACCCCACCGAGCACCCGCACCGCCCCCGCCGACCGCAACCGGGCGTACCGGCGGGCGATGGTGCGATCCGACACGCCGAGCACCTCGGCGATCGTGCTGAACGGGGCCCGGCCGTTGACCTGCAAGGCGTGCGCGAGCCGACGATCCAGCTCGTCGTAGTCGGATTCCACCGGCTTCAGTTTAGTGAGCGTCGGATATCGACGGACTCGCGCCTGTTTCTGGCGCGGCAGCGTCGGAGGGCGGAGCGTTGCTCTCGTCCCGATCGACACAACCAGGGGAGACACCATGGACACCGATGTGCTCGTCGTCGGCGCCGGACCGACCGGCCTGACACTGGCCAACGAACTGCGGCCGGCGGGAGTGTCGGCCGTGCTCGTCGACAAGCTGCCGCAGCGCAGCACGTTGTCGAAGGCAGGCGGCGTGCAATCCCGCACACAGGAGGCATTCGACCAGCGTGGGCTGCTGGAACCGTTGCTGGCCACCGGGAACCACCCGGACGGCACCGCCCACTTCGCCGGCATCACGCTCCCGCTCACCCGCGGCCGGCACCGGCATCCGTGGCGGTCCATCCCGCAGGTGGTGATCGAGGGATTCCTCGAGGAGCACCTTGCCGCACAAGGCATCCGTGTCCGGCGCGACCGCGAGCTGACCGGCCTCACCCAGGACGAGAACGGCGTCACCGCGGCGTTCGCCGACGGCGGTGTCCTCCGCTCCCGGTACCTGGTCGCCGCCGACGGCGGCCGCAGTACGGTGCGGTCGCTGCTGGGGGCCGAGTTCCCCGGCAGGCCGGGCACGGTGAACACCGTCGCCGCCGACGTGCGGTTGGGCGGCGACGTCCAAGAGATGACGCACGCCCGGAGCGAAGACGGGCACTGGGCGGCGGTGTTCCCGCTCGGCACCGATCCGCGGGGCAGGCCGCTGCGCCGGCTCTCGCTGGGCGGACCTGGCCGGTCACTGCCCCGCGAGGCCCCCGTCACCGAAGACGAGATCCGCGAGGGGCTGCGTGCGGTCTTCGGCTCCCGAGTGGAACTGCTCGAACTGCGTTACGCCCGCCGCATCACCAACGCCGCCCGGCAGGCCGCCCGGTACCGGCACGGGCGGGTGTTCCTGGCCGGCGACGCCGCCCACGTCCACCTCCCGATCGGCGCACAGGGCATGAACACCGGGATCCAGGACGCGCTCAACCTCGGGTGGAAACTCGGTGCCGCCGTGCACGGCTGGGCCCCGGAGCACCTCCTCGACACCTACCACACCGAACGCCACCCCGTCGCGGCCGCCGTGCTGCGCAACGTCCAGGCGCAGAGCCTGCTGATGGACCACGAAGGCACCGGCAACCCGGACCTGGCGGCGGCCAAGGACCTGTTCGCGGACCTGGCGCGACTGCGGGCGGTGCAGTACCACCTCGACGACATGTTGTCCGGGATGGGCATCCGCTACCCCATGCCGGGCGCCGAGGAGCAGCCGCTCGTCGGCCTGCCCGCGCCGGACCTGGAGCTCGGCCCGATCCGGTCGCACGAGCTGCTACGGCGCGGACGCGGCGTCCTGATCGACCCGGCCGACAGGTTCGCCAAGGTCGCCGCCCTCTGGCCGGACCGCCTGGACCGCGCGGGTCAGGGCACCGACGCCGAACCGATGCTCATCCGACCGGACGGCTACGTGTGCTGGGCAGGCAACCCGGACAACCTCGAACCGGCGCTCGGCCACTGGTTCGGCGAACCCCAGTGACCGTAGGCGGCCAACGGCTGCATCACGCCGGCGCCTACGCCGCCGAGATCAGCCGCAGAAATCCCTACACTCCAGTCAGTTCC
>Ga0070663_100000412_pt1 | contig 22459 bp, 17 predicted proteins | sample KBSC63metaG_FD_65646 | JGI IMG/M metagenome (GOLD analysis project Ga0070663, IMG submission 65646) | Corn rhizosphere microbial communities from Kellogg Biological Station, Michigan, USA - KBS C6-3 metaG | ecosystem: Host-associated > Plants > Roots > Rhizosphere > Soil ...
CGCGGCTTCGACGTGCCCCAATCGAGCGGCAGCGCGTAAGCCAGAAAACTGTACTCTGACCCCGGTTTTGGACCCGGTTTAGCGGCCCCCGGTTTGGCGACCTCTACGTCGTCATTCGCTCAGCAACGCTTTGAAGGCGGCATCGTTTCGAATCGGGTCCCACACCGGATCGATGTTCAGCAAGGCGCGGGTGGTGTTGCTGCCGTTCGTCGTCAGCAGGTGCCGGATCAGCGGCACGGCGCGAGTGGCGTCGCCATTGGTTGCGTAGATCCGTGCGAGATAGTCTGACCAGTACGGTCCCTCGAAGCGATCGTTCGACTCGGGAATCAGATCGACGGCACGCTGCGCCTCGGTCGCGGCGCTATCGCTTTCGCCGAGACCCGCCTCCGCGACGGCGAGCGTCACGTGCCAGGCCGCTTCGATGTTTCTGTTCAACGGTTGGGCGGCGAGTGCGTCTTGCGCTTGTTTGCGGACGGATGAATACAGCGCCGCGGCCGCGCTCGTGGCTCCCGCACGCTGCTCGCAGAATGCCTGCGCCAGTTGCCAGCTGATCGTCGTCTGCAGATTCGCGATCACATACTCGGATTGATACTGCGGCTCGGCCGTCGCGCGGGCGATCGCCTCGGCGTATAGCGATGACGCGGCCTTGAAATCGCGCTGCAGAAGCGCCTGCCACGCGCGTAGTCCGTAGGTCGGCTCGCCCTGCGCCGCGAGCCGTGCGACGAGCGCGGCGCCCGCGTCGATGCCGCCATGGTTGAGGGCGGCGAAGAACTTGAAGTCCCGTCCGGAACGCTTCGTCGGGCCTTGCGGCATGGTGTCGACGATGGCGGTGGCCGCATCGAAGTGCCGCTGCGCCATCGCCGTTCGCGCCAGTTCGAGCTGAATGTTCTGGTCGGCCGGAGCGAGCAGCTGCGCCTTGCGCAGATTTTCCGTCGCCTCGTCCCAACGGCCGGCTCGTCGATCGACCAGCGCGCTGAAGAACCATGTCCGCATGTCGTTCGGCAACCCACGCTGCACCTGCTGCATCATCGCCAGCGCGCCCACGAAATCGCGTTGCGCGAAGTAGAGATACTGCGCACGCGCGCGCCGCACCTGAGGCGCGTCCGCAGCAAGCGTCGTCGCGCGATCCAAGGCGACTTTCGCGGCGTCCAGATTCCCAGGCGTCGCGTCGAAACCGAACCAGAACGCACGCAGGCGCTCCCACACCACTTCGGTCCAGGCGAGGGCGAACGCCGGATCGAGGTCCACGGCCTTCTGGAATTGCTCCAACGCCTGCGTCCAGTCCGGGCTGGGATTCAACTGCAGCGAAAGCCCGCGCAGGTACGCATCGAGCGCGCGCGCATTCTGCGTAGGCCAGGTCGCCAGCGCAGTTCGCTCGTCGCGCGTCAGCACCACGCGCAAGGTCTGTGCGACTTTTTCGGCTACCTCGCCCTCGACGCCGAACAGATTGTCGAGCGTGCGCTGGTATTCCTGTGCCCAGCGGTGATGGTCGTTGGACGCATCGATCAGCTGCAGGTTGATCAGCACCTGGTTGCCGGCCTTCTGCACGCTGCCTTCGAGGATCGAGGCGACACCGAGTTCCCTGCCGATGGCGGCGAGGTTTTCCGGATGGCTCTTGTACTTCTCCGTGGAAGTGCGGGAGATCACTTTCAGATCGCCGACGCCGGCGAGTTTCGTCAGGATCATGTCCTGCATGCCGCTGGCGAAGTACGCGTTGTCCTTGTCCTCGCTCATGCTTTCGAACGGCAGAACGGCGATCGACTTGGGATCGACGGACGCCAGCGAAGGCGACGCCTCCGTGCGAGCCGACTCGGGCGCGAATCGCCACAGCGTGATGCCTCCCGCCGCCAGCAGCGCGGCTAGGATCGCCACCTCGGTGCGCGTCACGCGCTGCTCGCCGCGCTCGCCGTGATACCAGGCGAGCACCAGAGTCACGAAGAACCCGATCGCCGCCAAGAGGATGAACAGCCGAATCGTCTGCGCCGGCCAGCCGAACCGCTGCGCGACGATGTCCAGCACCTGGATCAGCGCGAACGCCGCGGCGACATAGGCCAGCGCCCATTGCACGATCTTCCGCTGTTTCAGGCGCTCGAACAGGTCGGCCACGAGGGTCCTTGGGAACGTGTCGCGGGCAGTCTAGCGCAGGGCTTCGTTCAGGCGGCGAGGGCTTCGCGCGGCGGCTCGATCGATTGGGTCGCTGCGATAGGGGACGGAGGAACGGTCCATGGACTCGACCGTCGCTCGGGTCCTGCAGCGACGTATCGATGGTGTCGAGGAACAGTGCTGCGGCTGCTGAAGTCGTGGGCGCCGATCTCGCTGTGCGGCGTCGACCAACTCCGGCCCCGTTGTCGCGATGAGCGAGTCGTTGCTGCATGCGAAAGTGCACTCTGACCCCGGTTTTTTGCGCGCAACGCGCAACATTCGAGACCGTCGAAGGCGCCGGCATGTGATGCAATGGCGCCTGGCCCGCGTGGGTTCTGGAATCGGATTAGATATGGCAACACCGTCCTGGCAACTAGGGCCGACGCTCTTGCGAGGCGTGGCTGCGCTACTGCTCTGCTGGAGCACAGCCGGTATCGCGGGCACGCCGTCCACTTCAGCGACGGCGTCGACGGTGGACACCCCACCCGGCGATACATCCTTCCGATGCACTCACCTCCCACGCAACGGCGACGAGGTCGTCACGTTGGAGACCACGCTCGCCGGCGTGCCCGCCATCCTCCGCGTGCCCGCGCACGTGACGCGGCCGCCCATCGTGTTGTGGCATGGCTTCGGTGCGCCCGCGAGTCCGCACGCGTTGATGGAGGCGATGCCGCTGGATGACGTGGCGGCGGTCAAGGTCTATCTCGGTCTGCCGCTGTTCGGAACCCGTGCACCCGCCGGTGGCAGCCAAGAGCTGGCGCGCCGCCAGACGCAGGACTTCGCGATGCTGTTGTTCAAGCCGGCAGTGGTCGGCGCGGCCGACGAGTTGCCGTCGGTCGTCGCGGCGCTCGAACAGCATGGCTGCATGACGCCGGGCCAGCGCATCGATCTGTTCGGCTTTTCTGCCGGCGGCACGGCAGCGCTCGTCGCGATGATGCAAGGCAAGGTCGCGGTCGGCGCCGCCGTGTTGCTCAACGCATCCACCGGACTGAACGCGTCCGTCGATGCCTGGCAGCGCGCGTTGGGACAAAGGTATCCCTGGACGCCGGCCTCGCGCGCACTCGCCGAAGAGACCGATGCCGTTGCACATGCCGCGGATGTCGTACGCGGAAAGACACTGCCCGCCATCCTGATCCTGCAGGGCGAGGGCGACACCGTGCTGACGACGGCGCCCGCGATGGCGCTGCATCAGGCGTTGCTTCCGATCTACCGCCGAAAGCATGACGAAGCGCGGCTTGGCATGATCATGGTGCCTGGCATGCCGCATGGGTGGACTGATGACCAGGCGGCTGCTGACGGGGTGCGGAGGGATGCGGGGGCGTGGTTTGGGCGGTACTGACGAGCTCGGAGGTTCAGCGACAGGGGGCGGGGAACAACTCGTTTGAATCGATTCTCCCAGGGGCGCCAGGCGATTGTGGGGGACCCCCAGCTGCGGAATATATTCTGACTGCGACTTTTCAGATGGACTTCCGGGATGACAACGCCCTTACACGCGCTCCTCCACAAGATTGCCTCGACGGCGGACTTCTCCGAGATGACATTCGCCGATGTCAACGAAGCGAATGTGCTCGGAGACAACGCGCTCCACTGCGTCGCGGTGTGGGGTGACCTCGGTGCCGCAAAACTACTGGTCGAAGCCGGCGTCGACGTTAACAAGTTTGGCGAGCGCGGCTTCACGCCGCTGCACGTTGCTTGTGCCTTCGGTCATATGGAGCTGGTGCGATACCTTGTCGCGAGTGGCGCAGACCTGCACGCGCGCAGTGAGGGAGATCTGCCATTCACGACTGCTCGTCTCTCAAGGCAAGACGCGATCTGCGACTATCTTGCGCCGCTCATGGTGTCCGCCCAAGAAAAGGACAGGGACATATACATCAAGTCTCGGATTGGCCAGCTGAAGCGCGAGATTGCGGCGCTGGAGGCAAAACTTCAGTCTTGAGGCAAATTGAGGCGGAAGAATCTTCCATTTGAATTGGTTCTCCCCCGCAGCGCACTCTGACCCCGTGTTTTCAAGAGCAGAGCAAACCAGTCGTAGGTTGCGCGTCGCTGATGTGGGGCCACTGCCTCTCACCGAGCGCGTAGTTCGCAAAGAATTGCGTCCGTATGGAGTTCGTGCTTGACGCCGGAGGTCAGTCGGCGCAACTTCTTGTCGTCGCTGCCAATTCAGCGATCGGGGATGAGAGCCCGAGAACGGAGGCGCCGAAAGCGCCCATCGTCCGATGCCGGCGTTTTTTTGTTGCCCGCGCGTCGGTACGATGCGTGCGTTTGCCCGTCCTATGGCGGGCGGCGCCAGGAGGCTGCAAAGCCTGCCGGTTCCTTCGTTCCGGTCTCTCAACCTCGCGCCGTCCGTCACCTCGTTTGAGAGCGTGGTGCCGGACTTCCATGGAACGAAGGAGCCCCACCGTGCCCAAGTCATCTCAGCCCGCGCGTGCCGCAGCGTCGCTCGAATCCAGTCCCGTGAATTCCTCCGAACGCCTCGACGCGATCGGCCGCTACCTCGACCTTCGCGACTGGTCGTTCGCCGTCATCGATTTGATGGAGGTGGCGGGCAAGTCGATGACGAGGAGAGATCCGGTTGCGATGTGCGATCAGACGTTGACGGGGCTCTCCGGGTTGCTCCGTCATCTGGTGCAGGAAATTGATGGGCGTGTTGACGTCATTAGAGAGGTGGGGCCGCGAGAGGCCTAAGGAGGGGCGCAGCTCAATGCAGGCGTATTCGCTGCAGACAGTCAGGGGGCGGTGGTCAGAAAAATGCACTCTGACCCCTGTTCTTATAGTAGGCGGTCATAGTCGTCTGTTTACGCGGAAGATCGATGTTTTAGAGCCTATGGCCTTGCAGCAGCGCGGTAGGCGTGAACGCATCGCAGAGCATCAGCACATGATGCCGGGCGCGAGTGATTCCAACCCGCATCAGCTTCCTACAACGCAGATGAGGGGCGGCTTCTTGAGTGAAAAGCAGAGGACTGCTGTTCGGGTCATCGAAAAGGATCGCTGCGTCGAATTCCTTGCCCTTCGACTTGTGAACGGTCATGACGTGGATGCCTCTTAGGTCGTTTCCGCCAGACAAGAGCTGGTCTTCGGCAATGGCCGCATCGAGCGCGCTGCGAGCATGTCGATACGCACCCTGCGTCTGCCAAAGCTCCGTCAATGCTGCGGCAATGCGGCGGCCGCGTTGTAAGGCGACAAGCTGTTCGGCGTCTTCAGCTATAGATTGAAATGGGTTGGCGCCCGCATTGCGGAGGATGCTGCGCGCGTCCAGCCAATCCCGTTTCGGGTCTCCGGTGAACTCCTGTGTACGCAGTTTGCGCAATGCATCCAAGAGTTTGGACGCCACGCCGTTGGCGCGCGGTGGAGTTCCGTTACGGCCTTGTACCGCGCTTGTTGCCAACCGTTGTGCGGTCGCAAGGTTGGTTTGTCCGCCGCGCGCCCGAAACACCGTCGCTGCAAGATCAAGCCCGTCGGCCAAATCCAACAGCTCCTCCGCCGCCAGCCTGCGCGGCTCGAGTATGAATGCCACCATGCGGCTCGAGAGCAGCACCGAAGCCTCGTCGATCATCACCCGATGCGGGATCAAGTTCGTACCATCGCCGCTTAGCGCGCGGGAGATGACGTTTACACCACGCCCCCATGTTGCCAGTACGGCCAGACTCTCGATGTCGCCTTGAGCGGCTTCCTTTGCGCGTTGAATGGCAATGCCGATTGCTTGGCGGATGGCGCGATCACGGTATTCTCGGTTGGCGCGATAGTTCATCCGCGATACGCCGCGGTACGCCGCACCTCTCGGTGTGTTCAATAGCACGTCGTTGGCGAAGGCAACGATTTCCGAATTAGGACTTCGGTGATTCTCGCCGGCCAGATCCACGCGCAGCGGTTGCAACGCAGCCATGATGTGAGTCACTCGGTCGGAACTTACGCCCGGCCGGAAGTCGTAAATCTGCTGGTCCAGGTCGGCGAGGCACATCATTTGCGTGCCAGCGGCTAGCAGTCGTACGCACTGCCACTGATCTTCTGCGGTGTCTTGCGCCTCATCAACCACGATCAACGGATAACACGACGAGAACAACTCGCGCAGGCGTGTGCTTTGAGACAGTAGTTCGTGAGCCTTCGGAGCGAACAGGTCGAATGCGACCCGGCCTGTTTCTCGAAATAGTCGTTCGCGCTCGACGCTCCAATCGCCGCCATTGTTTTCGAACTGGTGGCGCGTCGCCACCTCATCATGAGGCATTAGCAGACGCAACGACCTTGGCGCACCCAGCAGGTACCCGAATGCCTGCAAGATGCGCCAAAAGAATGAATGGAACGTCTGAATTGAGAGCTTTCCTTGCAGAGCAGCAGGTAACTGCGTCCTACTCGCTTCGGCGACACGTGCAACGGCAGCACGAGAGAAGCTGAGAAATAAGACGGATTTACCAGGCGACAGGCCCCGTTCGATGACGAGTCTGGCCTTGGCCAAAGCGATGGTTGTCTTGCCGCTGCCTGGGCCGCCCGTGACGAGGATCGCACCATCCTCGTCGAGAATGCTCTGTCGCTGCGCACAAATGACCAGGGCCACGATTACGAGTGCTCGGGACCATTGGCGGCGGCCACGTTGCCACCTGCCGCTGCCGCATCGGCGCCGGCTGGCGTGGTAATCGCTTGCCTGCGTTTGGGCTTCGGGTAGCGTTGATAGATGTCAGCCAGGAAGTCGGTGATGGTTTTGGGCAACTCGACGACAGCGCAGAGTTGCAGGAGCTTTGCTGCGCCACCTTCACCCTTCAGGCCTTTCAGCGTAGAGGTCGTTAACTTTCGTAGATCGCCATCAGCGGGCCGAGTGGCCGGAATCCCGAATCGGCCCTCGGTGTCCTCCGCACGCAGGGCATCCAAGTATTGCCACTGGCGGTCCAAGGGTGCTTCCTCAGCCATTAGCATCTCGGCACCTTTTTGCTGAATCTCCTTGGCGACAACATAGCTGCCTCGGAGAGCGGTGACTTCCGCGTCTGTACGCTTTTTGCGATCGAAGAAGGCGAAAGCGGGTGTGCCGATCTCCTGAAAGAAGGCCCCAAGCTTCTCTAGGTTCCCATCACCGTCAGCGTTAATGACAGATAGGCCGGCCACGTCCAAGGGGAATAGAGTCGGATCGTTGTCCTCCATCTTCTGTGCGACCACTAGCAAAGCATCCTGTTCAGTGATCCCTTCACCGACGATCACGCCTTGTCCGAGCATGGCTTCCGCAATCGCCCGGCGAAAGTTCTGTCGATAATTCTTGGCCTTCATGCTGACAGGTAACTTGATTGGTGTGCCAGCCAATACTCCTTGCTCGTCACGGTTGAGCTTCAGTATCCCGTCGGGCTCGAAGCGTTCGATGACATAGGGAGAGTGCGATGTGACGAAGCACTGCGACGTTTCTTTGAGAAGGTAGTTCGCAATCCGCCGCTGGGTGTGAGGCGGAAGGGCAATCTCAGGTTCTTCCATCGCAAAGATGACGTTGTCCTTCTTGAGGTCGGCGACGAAGGTCAGCAGTGCCAGCAAAAGCGTATTCAGCGTTCCGCTGCCGGCCTGCTGGAAGGGTACAGCTTCCTCGCCGCCGCTCATCGTGAGAAAGAAGGCGATAGTTTTCCGCAGATGCTCACGCGTGAGTTGTGAGACGAACAGGCGGGTCGAGCGGCCCGGCCCGCCGGGCGCGATGTATTCCGCCAGCCGTGCCTCGATTTCATCAAGAATCGGTCCCAGTTCGGTGGCGTCGGCGTCTATCGGCGGGTCGAGGGCGGCCAGACGCCGGCGGATGCTTTCCCACATGCCCTTGCGCGCTTCTTTCATGCGCAGAATGTTGTCAAGCAGCGTGCCGCGCTCGAGGCTCAACGCACGCGAGCCGGTACGAATGGTGCGCAGGTAGAGGAAACCTATCGCTCGCTTGACCTTGATGGGGATCGACCTCGGATCGGCGTCGTCATCGTCGTCGTTCCGGCCATAAATCGTCTTGGCGAAGAACTGATCTTCTTCGACGTCGTATTCGCCGATGGTAGTCAGTCGAAGGCAGAGTTCCACGTTAGGATTATCGGCGTTGCCAAGCTCGCCTTCGCCAAGAAGCCGCTTGTCGGTCTTGTGCCAAAACTCCAAGTTGGCGGCGCAGAGCGTCTTGATGTCGGTGGTGAGATCGACGAGAACGGCTTCGATGCGGATAGGAATGGACGTTTCGCCATCTTCATTCAGATAGCCGGCATTGCGGAAATCGAACTCCTCAACTGGTGGCGTTCGATTCAGGCGATCTGGTCCAAGAACGAGATCGAGTGCTTCGCAAATCGTGCTGTTTCCGACGTTGTTACCACCGACAAGGAGCGTATGCCCTGAAAAGTGAAGTTCGGCCTTGTTGATGCCGCGAAAGTTCTCGACCTGCAACCTTGCAACACGCATGGCTCCTCCAGGAAGTTCTTCGGCGTCATTGGGGACGGAGGTGTTATCCGTTTGAATCGACTCCCGACGATCTAAGCTGGCGAAATTCGCTCGGAAACTTGGGCGGCCGTCTCATGGCCACGCGACGACAGATCGATCGATAGTTTGGTCGGCCGCCGTCTGGAAGCGTGGATTTACGACGCCTCCGTATTTCTTATCTCTTCAGAGTTTCGGTGGCTCGGCTGCAGCGATTCTCTCGTAGAACCCGTGCGACAACGCGGTGTTCGAGTACGAAAGCTGCATGTCGCTGATCTTGCCGTGTCTTTGCTCAAGCTTTACGGTTGACACGCCGTTGTCCCACAGAAGTACTGTGCTCTTGAAGTGATTTCCGACGCCGTTCTGAAGATCGTCGTCGCTTGTCTTTGTGGGCGGCCCTAACTTTCCGATGAGCGCAGCAGCGAGTGAGTCGAAGCCGTGATTGTTGGCGACGATGATGATGTCACCTAGTCGTACCGAGCCCGACTCATCTGGATAGAACAGATACATCACGTCGGTCGAAGTGACTGTACCCACCATCATGACCGCATCATCCCAAAACGAGTGGTAGCCGCTGGAGGACGGCGGTACCTTGTACATGCATTTCACACCATTGGCTTTGCGAAATTCTTCAGTCGCGTACACCCGCTTCGGATCGTTGAAGCCGGGATCCGACGAACCGCTGCACGCGAGTTCGACCTGCGCGCCTCTCGTCCCGTGATACTTCTCAGCGACTTCGCCCGCGTCAGGAAAAGCGAGTTGTTTGAAGTCGCCCAGTGTTATGCCGAGCCGGGCGCCGCGGAAATCGTAGGGGGTCGCTGGCTGAGGAAGCGACGGTGGTGGGGGAACTTGCTTTGTAGTTTTTGCGGAGAGTGCCGCAACGAGCAATAGTTCGACGATCATTGGGACAGTTGCTCCGACAGCTGCTTCACGAAGTCGTCAGCCTCTTGCTTCGAGTCAAAGGACATTCGTGTCGTTTTATCCTTGTTGTGGACGATGTCGACATAAGCCCCAGTCAAATTGCTTTCGCCCGATTGCACAGAAAGAATCTGATCGCCGTTCACGATCTTGTTGCCCACCGTAATCATCTTCGCCATTTTTCGTCCCCTGAATACCGCCAGAGCGGCGGTCGGAAGGCTATCAGGTGAACGTGAGGGAGGCGTGAAAGTCGCCTTCTTCCCCCGGGTCTTCCGCTAGAAAAGGCGCCCGTATGCCATTTTGGACCACAACGAAAAAGGCCGCCCTTGCGAGGCGGCCTAAGTCGTTGATCTAGTTGGTCGGGGTGACAGGATTCGAACTTGCGACTTCTACCTCCCGAAGGTAGCGCTCTACCAGGCTGAGCTACACCCCGACCGGGACCGCCGTAGCGGGCCGCGAATTCTAACGACGTCGTCGTCGACGTGCAACACATCGGTGCGCGCGGTGCGCTGCGGGCCTCGGGTCACTCGCGCAAACGGCTGTAGACGTGGTCGCGCGTGGCCGGGCGGTCGTGGCAGCCGAAGCAGGCCGTGGCGGCCTTGGCGCCGAAGACGGGGCGGTTCGGGTTGCCGGCGTCGAAGTTCTCGAAGCCCCAGCCGCCGGTGGCAGCGTAGCGCTGCGCGTCCTTCGTCATCACGCCGATCACCTTGTGCTTGCCTTCGGTCACGGCGTGGTCGGCTTCCCGCGCCTCGACCGTGTCGAACACCAGCGTCGCGCCGTCGGGGAAGTGGCCGTCGCGGTAGCCGCGCATCGCCTCGGCGTTGGCGTAGGTGTGGTTGATCCCGCCGACGGCCGCGTACATCGGGTGGCCCGGCTCGATCACGGTCGTCTTGACGTGGTGCCAGTCGCGGTAGCCGGTGGGGAAGGGAACCGGTGGCGCGTCGTTGGCGTGCGCCGCGGCGCAGAGCACGACGAGGCCGAGGCACGGCAGGATCGATCGCATGGCTTTCTCCATTGGGGGCGCTGCGCGATCGAGCCTAGCAACGCGCACGCGCGCCCTGCGGCGTTGTGCTGCGCGTTGTGGAGGCCGTTCTTGCGCCTTCCGGCGACGCCGAAAAGCCGCGTTCTGCTAGGCTTTGCGTTTTGCAGCGCCGCACGCTGCCCTTTTGTCGCACTGAGGAATTCATGGCCGTCACCCAAGCCCGCACGATGCCCGGCGTGCTCGAACTGCTGCCGCTCGACCAGGTCGAGTTCCAGGGGATGCTGGACGCGATCCGGCGCAATTTCGAGCGCTACGGCTTTCTGCCGATCGAAACGCCGGTGATGGAGTTCTCCAGCGTGCTGCTGACCAAGGAAGGCGGCGAGACCGAGCGCCAGGTGTATTTCGTGCAGTCCACCGGCGCGCTGCAGGCGGCCGGCGCGGGCGAGGTGCCGGAGCTGGCGTTGCGCTTCGACCTCACCGTGCCGCTCGCGCGCTACGTCGCCGAGCACGAGCACGACCTCACGTTCCCGTTCCGTCGCTACCAGATCCAGCGCGTCTACCGCGGCGAGCGCGCGCAGCGCGGGCGCTTTCGCGAGTTCTACCAGTGCGACATCGACGTGGTCGGCAAGGACACCTTGTCCGTGCGCTACGACGCGGAGCTGCCCGCGGTCATCTACAGCGTGTTCCGCGCGCTCGACATCGGCGCGTTCACCATCCAGATCAACAACCGCAAGCTGATGCGCGGCTGGCTCGAGGGCTTAGGGCTCGTCGACGGCGAGCGGCAGGGCGCGGTGCTGCGCGAGGTCGACAAGCTCGACAAGCGCGGCATGGACGCGGTGCGCGCCACATTGACCGGCGAAGGGTTCGGCTTGTCCGACGACGTCGCCGCCAAGCTGCTCGACTTCGTGCAGTTCCGCTCCACCTCGCTCGCTGACGCGCTGGCCAAGCTCGATGCGCTCGGCGCCGGCAGCGAGGCGCTCGAACAGGGCAGGGCGGAGCTGAAGGAAACGCTGACCCTGATCAAGGCGTTCGGCGTGCCGGAGTCGCACTTCGCACTGAACCTGTCGATCGCGCGCGGCCTGGACTACTACACCGGTACCGTCTACGAGACCACGCTCAACGACCACCCGCAGATCGGTTCGATCTGTTCGGGCGGCCGCTACGAGAACCTCGCCAGCCATTACACGAAGTCCCGCCTGCCCGGCGTCGGCATCTCGATCGGCGCGACGCGGCTGTATTGGCAGCTGCGCGAGGCCGGCTTGCTCCGCGGCGGCCGCAGCACCGTGCAGGCGCTGGTCGCGCAGATGGACGAAAACGACCTGGCGCGCTACCTGGAATTGGCGACGGAACTGCGCAACGCCGGCATCAACACCGAAGTCGTGATCGAACCCGGCAAGCTGGCCAAGCAGTTCAAGTACGCCGACCGCGCGGGGATTCGATTCGTGCTGGTGCTGGGCACCGACGAAATTGCCAAGGGCGTCGTCACGGTGAAGGACCTGCGCAAGGAAGACCAGTTCGAAGTGAAGCGTGCGGAGCTGGCGGAGACGCTGCGGGTGGAGATTGAGCAGGCGGCGGTGATGAAGAGGGCAGGCGCTGGCTAGCTGCGGGACGACCGTGACGCGGGATCGACGCCGAAGCACTACGTCATTCCCGCGAGGAGCTTTTCAACAGCGAAGCTGGTCAAGCGGGAATCCATTGTCAGCGGTCGGAAGCAAAATGGATTCCCGCTTTCGCGGGAATGACGTCGATTTGGATGGAGATGTCGGAAAGAATTGCTGGTGTTGGAAGGGGTCGACCGACAAGAAGGAGGACAGGATGTCCGGCACGCGACCCGCGGTGTACATCATGGCGAGCGGTGCGCGCGGTACGCTGTACGTCGGTGTCACCGGCTGGCTGAAGCAGCGCGTGTACGAGCACCGCGAGGGGATGGTGCCGGGATTCACGGAAAAGTACGGTCTCGGTCGTCTCGTCTGGTTCGAGGAGCACGAGCATTTCCCCGCCGCGATCACTCACGAGAAGCAACTGAAGAAATGGAATCGGGTATGGAAGCTCGAACTGATCGAAAAGACCAACCCGACGTGGCGGGATCTGTGGCTCGATTTGCTCGATTGAAGCCGCTCACCCAGCACTCCTGGAAATGACGTCCGCCCCCTCACCGACGTCATTCCCGCGAACGCGGGAATCCATTGGGGTTTTCCGCCAATCGAAGAACAGACTCTCCGATTGAAGAACACGCACCACGACACCGCTCCATCCAACTAACAGGCCGGCAATGCAAATCACCCCCATTCCTGATCGACGCCACTTCCCTTAACGACGTCATTCCCGCGAAAGCGGGAATCCAAAGGCGTTTCGCTCCCATCGAGAAGTAGACTTCCCGATTGAAGAAGCCGCACCACACCACTGCTGCACTCACACCCAACAGGCCGGCAATGCAAAGCACCTCCATTACCCTCGACGGCAACAGCCTCACCCGCGCCCAACTCGTCGCGATCGCGCGCACGGGCGCCGGCGTCTCGCTCGAGGAGGCGCAGCTCGTGCGCGTGCAGCGCGCGGCCGACTTCATCGCCGACAAGGTCAGCTGCGGCGAGCCGATCTACGGCGTCACCACCGGCTTCGGCAGCAACGCCGACAAGCTACTCGGTGCGCATCGCGCGCGCGACGAGCTGCCGGGCGGCAATCCGGAGCAGCGCGAGGGCACCTTGCTGGAGGAGCTGCAGCACAACCTCGTGATCACGCACGCGGTCTGCGTCGGCGAGCCGTTCGCGGTCGAAGTCGTGCGCGCGATGCTGGCGATCCGCATCAACACGCTGATGCGCGGCCACTCCGGTATTCGTGTGGCGACGCTGAAGGCGTTGGCCGAGCTGCTGAATCGCAATGTCATTCCGGTGATCCCGCAGAAGGGCTCGGTCGGGGCGAGCGGCGATCTCGCGCCGCTGTCGCACCTGGCGATCGTTCTGCTCGGCGGCGGCGAAGCGTTCTACCAGGGCACGCGGATGAGCGGCGCCGACGCGCTGCAGCGCGCGGGCCTTTCGCCGCTGCGCCTGTCGTTCAAGGAAGGCCTTGCGCTCAACAACGGTACCGCGCAGATGCTCGCCTGCGGCGTGCTCGCGCTCGATCGCCTCGAAACGTTGATCGCGACGGCCGACCTCGCCGCAGCGATGACGCTGGACGCGTTCGCCGGCCGCAAGGGTGCGTTCAAACCAGAAGTGCACGCGCTGCGTCCGCATCCGGGCCAGGTCGAGACGGCCGCGCAGATCCGCGCGCTGCTCGACGGCTCCACGCTCGCCGACATTCCGTACCACCTGGTGCCGCGCTTCCGCACATGGCTGGCCGATGCGTGGACCGAGGCCGAAGACCAGCAGCAGCATTTCGACATCGCCTGGGACTACGTGCCGCCGGGCCAGCGCCACGGCCGCGAGACGTTCTACCAACGCTTCCTGCCGTTCAAGGGCGGCAAGAAGCACCAGCCGCAGGACGCCTACTGCCTGCGCTGCATGCCGCAGGTGCACGGCGCCGTGCGCGACGCCGTCGCACAGGCGGCGCGCGTGCTCGAGATCGAGCTGAACTCCGTCACCGATAACCCGCTGATTTTCCCAGATGCTGAAAATGCCGAGGTCATCGAAGACCAGGTCGTCTCCGCCGGCCACTTCCACGGCATGCCGCTCGCGCTCGCGATGAGCTACGTGAAGGCGGCGATCCCGGTGCTGGCGTCGGTCTCCGAGCGCCGCCTCAACAAGCTCGTCGATCCGGCCACGAACGACGGCCTGCCGGCGTTTCTGATCGGCAACGAGGACGCGACCGACTCCGGTTTCATGATCGTGCAGTACACCGCCGCGGCGCTGGTCAACGACCTCGCCACGCGCGCGCATCCGGCGTCGGTCTATTCGATCCCGACCAGCGCGAACGCCGAGGACCACGTGTCGATGGGCGCCAACGAAGCGCGCCACGTGCTCGAAATGACCGAAGACCTCGGCCACGTGCTCGCGATGGAGCTCTACACCGCCGCGCAGGCCCTCGACTACCGCCAGGACATGCTCAACGCCGCACGCCGACTCGCCAAGCGCGGCGATTGGCACGCGCTCGCTGGCAAGATCGCGAACGCGCCGCACGCGCAGCATGCCTCGCGCGCGCAGTTCGAGGCCGAAGTCCAAGCGTTGACGAAGGCGCTCGCCGAAGCGAACGATTTCCACGCCGGCACCGCCGTCGCCGCCGCGCACGCGAAGATCCGCGAACGCGTCGCCTTCATGTCGCGCGACCGTGCGATGGACGGCGACGTGCGGGTGATGTGCGAGTTGGTGGCGAGCGGGGCGCTGGTGCGCTGAGTTCGATGCGATCCGCGCTGGCTCGACGAATGCGGCTGCAAGCTTCGTGGGAGCGGCTGCAGTCGCGACGCGCGCGACGAGCCGTACGTCATTCACCGTGGTGGGTATTGCTTCCGACGAATCAGCAGGCGGCGTCTCGCTTCCTCACCGGCATGATCGGCGGCGCTGGTATCGGAGTCGCTTTCGCTGCATTGCTGGGTGTCCGGCATTCGCACGTGGGAAATTTCCCGCTGGCGCTCCTGGTGATTCCCTTGCTGGCGGCCGCGGTAGTCGTGCACGAAGCCGGTCATCTGATCGCCGCGGCAGCGATGGGCATGCGCGTCATCGGCGTCAGCTTCGGGCCGCTTCATATCGAACGCCGGCGGCGCGGCATCCGATTGCACTGGCGCGCGGGCCGTCGTGGCGTTGCCGGAATGGCCTTCGCCGTTCCCGATTTTTCGAAGGGCGTCCGCCGCCAGATGCTGGCATACGTCTCCGGAGGGCCGCTCGCCAATCTGCTCACCGGTGCCCCCTGCCTGGTCGCGGCCTGGCCGACTTCGTCGCATGCATTCACGGCGATGCACGCCACGGTGTTCGCCTTCGGCGCGATCAGCGCCACGATGGGCATCGCCAATCTCGTTCCGTATCGTCGGGCGCACAGCAGCGACGGCTGGTTGCTCGCGGCGTGGTGGCGAGGCGGCGACGCCGTCGGTTCGGGGCTCAAGCAGCTACGCTCGTTCGACCAGTCGCTGCGCGGCGTGCTCGCCAGCGAAATGCCCTTGGAACAAATCGCCGAAATGGAGTCGGACCCGGCCATCGGCATGCGATTCTCCGGCAGCTATCTGGCGTTGCGCGCTGCGCAGCAGCGAGGGGACAGGGAAGCGTTCGCAGCGATCATGACGCGTTGCGCGGGCGAGCTGGCGGGCACCGACAAAGCGACGTACACCGCCATGCGGCCGTTCTGGGCCTATTTTCAGATCGAGCAGTCGTTCGAGAACGCGTTGTCGGGCGATTCGTTTCGTCACGACATCGATCCGGCGTGCCTGCGCACGGTGCTTCCGTACTTCCGCGACCGGCTTGCGGCCGCCGAAGCGCTGGCGCGCCGCGACGAGTCGGAATTTCGCAACGCGCTCGCGCGCTCCGAGCGTGATGCCGAAGGCGCCTTCGATGCGGCGACGCGCCGTGCCGAAGCGCAGCTTCGCGATCGGATGCGGCAGACGTGGGTCGCGACCGGTGTCGCCAACTGAATCGACGAGTCGCCGCACGATCGTGGGTCAGGTAGCGCTACCGCCCTCGGCGAAGAGGCGATCCATGCGGTCGAAAAATTCGATCTGCGCCGGATCGTCGACGGCCGCGTCGACGATCCGGCTGACCGCGTGGGCGGGCGCGCCGAGTGCGCTCGCCCATACGAGAGCGCCGATGCCTTTGCGCATCGGCCGCCGGCTCGCTCAGCTTCCCTCGAACCCGTTCGCGAAGATCACGTCGTTCGGCTGCTGCTGAGCGCGGCACGCGTCGCCGCCGGCTTCGAGCTTGATGTTATCGACGGCCCAGCCGGGGGCATTGACGCCGCCGTCGCTGCTGAGGCGGAAGCGCAGCTTCAAGTTCAGCGCGCCGTTCGCGTCGGCCGGCAGGTCGATGTGGTGCGACTGCCATGCGCTCTGGCCGGTGCACGAATAGACGGCCGTCCACGTCGTATTCGTCGGGTCGACGCTGTATTCGAGGTAGCCGTAGTCGTAGCCGCTTTCGGTATAGCAGCGGTCGTCGAAGTCGACGGCGATGTCGCTGTAGCCGTCGAGGTCTATGGTGCTGGTCATCGTCAGCTTGCTGTCGAGATCGTCGCCGTAGTTCGGCGTGTTCCACACGTGCGTCGTGTTGCCGGGCACGTTGCTCGCGATGACCCAGGGCGACTGCGCGGTCCACGACGAACCGCCGCTTTCGACATCGTCGCTGAACATCGTGCAGGTCGACAGCAGCTGGAAATTGCGCGTGCTGGTCTGCGTGCCGGTCAGCACGAGACTGCTGACGTCCTCGCTCAAATAGCCCGGTGCGCTGACGTGCACGCCGACGGTGCCGGCGAGCATCGTGCGCGAATACGCGCCGGTAGTGGCGTCGCTGGTCGTGCTGCGCTGTTCGCCGGTGGCGCTGTCGTCGACGGTCACGGTCGCGGCGACGGCGCTGCCGTCGGCGTTCGAGGTGATCGTTCCGCTCAGCGTCGCGATCTGGTTGGCTGCTGCGATGTCGACGAACGCGGCATTCGGTGTGCCTCTGTTGCCGGCGGTGTCGGTTCCTTGCACGTAGATGAGGTGACGGCCCGGGCTCAGTACGTCGCTCGGCAACGCGCCGGTGACGTCTTCGACCGAGGAATTGTAGGCGCCGTCGGCCGCGGACAGCCCTTGCGGCAGTGCGCCTTCTCCCCATGGCAGCGTATCGGCGAGCGCCACGGCGCTGGCGATGTTGCGCACCGGCTCGTTGCCGTTGCTCTGGTTGAAGCGGCTGCTGTCGAGGTGCGCCTGGATCTGGATCTCGTCGCCGATCGCGATCAGGTCCGATGCGATCGACACCGTGATGGTGTCCGGTCCCGACGGCAGCTGGTACGGCGCATGCAGCGCACGCGCGACGTAACGCAGCGCGGCGACGTTGTCCGGCCCCGTGCTCGCTTCGAACGATCCGCAATCCTGGAAGAAATCGGCTCCGTCGGTTTCGATCGTGAAACCGGGCACTCCGAGCAAGCCGTACATCGTGTCGTCGGTCGTGCCGTCGGTCGGGTACAGCTGATCGGATTGTTCGGGCGTGTAGTGGTTGAAGTAGGCGATGCGACGGCCGAGCGTGCGCAGCGGCACCTGGTTCGGTGCAGGGCTCGACGTATCGCCCCACGGCCACAGCACCAGCGCGGCGTTGCTGTGCATGTCGACGAAGAAGCCGGTCGTGTCGTCGGGTGCCGCGTCGCCGTCGTCGCCGCCGCCGGTGCCCGCCATCGAGCCGTTGCGCCGATCGGCGAAGACGCCGCCCGTGCAGTTGCCGTCGGCATCGCAGGTGCCGGCGACGTACTGCACGAGGTTCAGCGTTTCCGGTTCCGGTGTGCCCTGCACGAGCGGACTGCCGCTGATGCTCGGGCCGCGGAAGGTCTGGCTGCACTGGTCGCTGTCGGAGCCGAGGCCATTGGTGATGTTCCAATGGAACGGGAAGTTGCGATTCAGATCGACGCCGGGCTGCGAAAACGCGTCTTCGTCCCCGCAGGGGCCGTTGACCACGTCCATGTTCTTGCGCTGGTAGATCTGCTCCTCGGCGAGCACGCGCGCGTCGGGGTTGGCGAGCAGAATCAGGCGGAAATCGTTGTGGTCGACCAGCCAGGTCGCCTCCGGGTCGACACCGTAGCCGTTGACCAGGTACTCGGCGAAGCGCGTATCGACTTCGGCCGGCGCGTATTCGCGCGCATGGATCGAGCTGAACACGACCATGCGCGGACGGTCCGGATCGCTGTCCGCAGTGGCGAGGTTGGTGATGCGCAGCGCACGCATCGTGAAGCCGTCGTCGGGGTTCTGCACCTTCTGCCAGGTCGGGCCGATCTCGTCGATCTGCGCGATGTCGCCGTGGTTGGCGACCAGGTCGTCCATCGTCGAGTAGGTGCCGACGATCGAGCGGAAGCATTGGTAGCCGGGGATCGACGGGTAGCCGCTGCCGGTCAAGATCGGCTGCTCGCCGGCGGCGATGCGTGCCCGCGCCGCCGCGACGCGCTCGGTTTCGGCCGTCAATCGCGCCGTCGCCGCCTGGTCGATGCTGACGCTGAGGCCTGCATCGGCGAGCGCGCGCATGCCTGCTTCGCTGGTTGCCACGCGCAGCACGCTGCGCGAATCGTCCACGATGATGTGCCCGAAGCGAGCCGCCGCGCGGGCCAGCGCCGCATGGTCGGGATATGTCGCCTCTACCACCCATTCCGCGCCGAAAGCGGTCTGCATCCCTGCGAACGACAGCGCAACCGCAAGCAAGACCTTACGCATGTGCAACCCCCGTGGAGAACCGTCCGATGGTAGTCGCAGGCGGCCTGCGGCGGAAGCGCCTGCTGGACGAATCGGGGGTGCCCGTACAGGGGCGCTACTCGATCTGCTCCCTGGCCCAGGCTGCGTCCAGCGCCTCCATGGCGTCGTGCGGCTTCAGCTTGGCCGCCTTGTCGTAGGCTTCGGCGACCTCGTCCTCGCGCTTCTCGCCGTGCAGCAGGAGCAGGGCGTTGCCGAATTCTATCCAGGCGATCGGCGAGTCCGGCGTCAGTTTCAGGGCCTGCTTGAGGTGCTTTTCGGCGTCGGTGGCGTTCGCGCCATAGGTCAGCTTGGCCAGCATGCCGCCGACCTTGCCGACGATCTCGGCGTGATACAGGCCGAGCGCGGTATGCGCCTCGGCGTGCTTGGGCGCGATCTCCAGCGTGCGGTCGAGCGCCTCGCGCACCTTGCCGGCCAGGCCCTGCGCAAGCGCCTTGGTGATCGAGATGGCCTGGCTGAGGCGCCCGATCGCGAACGCGCGCCGGTAGTGGCTGTTCGCCTCGCCGGGCAGCTGCGCGGCGGCCTCGTCGGCGAGGCCGATCAGTTCCTCGTAGCGCGCCGTCTTCGCCTTGTCGTCGTCGAGCAGGTAGGTCGCATGGATGCCGCCGGCCTTGACCGCGACCGACGCGCCGAGCGCCTTCAGCGCGGCGCCTTGCTCGTAGGCTTGCTGGAAATCGCCGCGGTGGAATGCGCGCCAGGCGTCCTGCAGTGCCGCGGCGGTCGCCGCTGCGTCCTTGCCGAGCTTGGGGTTGCCCTTCAGCCACGCGGCGACGCGTTTCTCGTCCGGGTAGGGCTCCTGGTCGCCCGCGTGCAGCACGCCCCACGCCTTGGACAGCTTGTCGCCCGCGTAATCGTAGGCCTTGTCGGGATGTGGAAAGGCGGCCCAGTTCTTCTTCGCCATCGTCGTGTCCTTCGCGTTGCGCAGCAGTGCCGCCAGTGTGAACACCCCGGCCGCCACTCGTCACGCCGCCCTGCGGCATGCCGCCAACCCTACCTACGTCATGCCCGCGAACGCGGGCGTCCATTGAAAGCACGAAAATGGATTCCCGCGTTCGCGGGGATGACGGCTTACGAAGTCCGCTCGACCTGCTCCCCGGTTGAGACACGCCAAAGCGGAAGGGCATCGCCAATCTCATCGACGTCATGCCCGCGAACGCGGGCATCCATTGAAAACACGAATCTGGATTCTCGCCTGCGCGTGAATGACCATGCATTCATCGTTGCCCTAAACTCTGCAACAACGATCCGGACCGAACGCCCGCCATGAAACCTGCCGCCCGCGCCGCCGAATTGCGCGCCCTCATCGAAGACGCCAACTACCGCTACCACGTCCTCGACGACCCGGCCATTCCGGACGCCGAATACGACAAGCTCATGCGCGAGCTGATCGACCTGGAGGCGGCGCATCCCGAGCTCGCGACGCCGGACTCGCCGACGCAGCGCGTCGGCGCGACGCCCTCGGGTGCTTTCGCCGAGGTGCGCCACGAGATCCGCATGCTCTCGCTCGGCAATGCATTCACCGACGAGGAAGTCGAAGACTTCGTGCGCCGCGTCGAACAGCGCCTCGAGATCGACAACCCGCTGTTCTCGGTCGAGCCGAAGTTCGACGGTCTCGCCATCAGCCTGCGCTACGAGGACGGCATGTTCGTGCGCGGCGCGACGCGCGGCGACGGCGAGACCGGCGAGGACGTGACCGCGAACCTGCGCACGATAAAAGCGATCCCGCTGAAACTGCGTGGAAGCGACTGGCCCGGTGTGCTGGAAGTACGCGGCGAGGTCTACATGCCGCGCGCCGGCTTCGAGCGTTACAACGAAAAGGCGCGCGCTTCGGAAGGCAAGATCAAACCGCTGGTCAATCCGCGCAACGCCGCGGCTGGCAGCCTGCGCCAGCTCGATCCGCGCATCACCGCGCAGCGTCCGCTGGCGTTCTACGCCTATGCGCTCGGCGTCGTCGACGGCGGCGAGCCGCTGCCGTCGACGCATTCGGCGACGCTGAGGAAATTCCGCGAATGGGGCTTGCCGGTCAGCCCGCTCGTCGCCACAGCGCACGGCGCGAAGGGATGCCTCGCCTACTACGCGAAGATCGGCAAGCAGCGCGACGGGCTGCCGTTCGACATCGACGGCGTCGTCTACAAGCTCGACGACTATGCCGGCCAGCGCGAACTCGGTTTCGTCGGCCGCACGCCGCGCTGGGCGATCGCGCACAAGTTCCCGGCGCAGGAACAGCAGACCACGGTCGAGGCGATCGACGTCAACATCGGCCGCACCGGTGCGGCGACGCCGACCGCGCGGCTGACCCCGGTCTTCGTCGGCGGCGTCACCGTGACCAATGCGACCTTGCACAACGCCGACCAGGTCGCGCGGCTGGACGTGCGCGTGGGCGATACGGTGATCGTGCGCCGCGCCGGCGACGTGATTCCCGAAGTCGTGCGCGTCATTCCCGAACTTCGCCCGAAGAAGACGGCGCCGTGGCAGATGCCCGAGCACTGTCCGATCTGCAACTCGGCGATCGTGCGCGAGGAGGGCGAATCGGTCGCGCGCTGCACCGGCGGGCTCACTTGCGCCGCGCAGCGCACGCAGGCGGTGTTCCATTTTGCGGCGCGCCGCGCGATGGACATCGACGGTCTCGGCGAACGCTACATCGAGGAACTCGGCGATCTCGGCTATCTCGATTCGGTCGCCGGACTCTACAAGCTGACGCTGGACGACCTGCTCGAAATGAAACGTCGCGCCGACGAGCGCGACGGCACCACGCCGGAGACCGTGAAGGCCGGCAAGGTCGCGACCAAGTGGGCGGAAAACCTGATCGAAGCGATCGAGCACAGCAAGCACACGACCTTGGAGCGCTTCCTCTACGCGCTCGGCATCAAGCACGTCGGCGAAAGCACGGCGAAGGCGCTCGCCGCCTGGTTCGGCGACCTCGCGCTGATCCGCCACCTGCCGTGGCCGATGCTCAAGCTCGTGCCCGACATCGGCGGCGAGGTCGCGCGCGCGATCGACGCGTTCTTCGAGCAGCCCGGCAACCAGAAAGTCATCGACGATCTGCTCGCGCGCGGCGTCGCGATCCGCGACGCGCATCCGCCGATCGCCAAACTGCGCGCGGCGCTGGAATTGTCGAACGTGCTCGCGCAGATCGAGATTCCGAAGCTGACGGCCAAGCGCGCGGAGCAGGTGGCTGCGGCCTTCGATTCGATCGAAGCCGTCGCCGATGCCGATGTCGATGCGCTCGTCGCCGCCGGCCTGCCGCAAGACAGCGCCGCCGCCGTGCAGGCATTCCTCGCGGAAGGCGAGGGCCGTGCGCTCGCGCTGCGTTGCGCGAAGGCGCGCGCGCAGTTGGGCGCGGCCGTAGCTCACGCGGGCGCTGCGAAGGAAGGCCCGCTCGAAGGCCAGACCGTCGTCCTCACGGGCACGCTGTCGGCGCTGACGCGCGACGAAGCGAAGGCGCGGCTCGAAGCGCTCGGCGCGAAGGTGGCCGGCAGCGTGTCGAAGAAGACCAGCTTCGTCGTCGCCGGCGAGGCGGCGGGGTCGAAGCTGGACAAGGCCGCCGAGCTTGGGGTCGAGGTGTGGGACGAGGCGCGGTTGCTGGAATTCTTGGCCACAACAGAGTAATTGGGAGGCTGGCGTCTGCCGGTGGTGTTCGGTTCGAGGCGCTCGGCGATTCTGTGTGGCACACATGT
>Ga0070663_100000419_pt1 | contig 22382 bp, 29 predicted proteins | sample KBSC63metaG_FD_65646 | JGI IMG/M metagenome (GOLD analysis project Ga0070663, IMG submission 65646) | Corn rhizosphere microbial communities from Kellogg Biological Station, Michigan, USA - KBS C6-3 metaG | ecosystem: Host-associated > Plants > Roots > Rhizosphere > Soil ...
GGCCTCGAACCCGTCCCGCAGGTACATCGCGTACTTGACGCGCAACCGGTCGCCGAGCAGCGCCGCGCCGGAGTCGTTGGTGACTTTGGCACCCAAGAACCGGAACTCGCCGATCTGTGCGTTGCGAACACTGATTGCCCCGTCGGCGCAATGCCCGGAGATGACCGCGTTGGCGCCTTCGAGGTTTTCGGCTGTGAGCCGTCCCGCGGACAGCGGCGGTTCAGTGGGGTGTTCGAGCCTGCTGCCGGTCAGGACGACGCCCGCCAGCTTGGCATCCCGGACATCGAGGCCTTCTTCCAGCAGGCAATCGTAGAGTTCGAGCCACACCGTGCTGACCACGTTCTCCAGATCCAGCCGGCCGGCGACTCGTGCCCCACGCAGGCGAATGCCGTGCGGGTCGGCTTCCGGCACCACCCGTCCCCGCATGATTTCCCTGATCACGGTCGCCCGGACCGTCCTGGATCCGCCCCACGAACGCATGGCGGTTTCGTCGACCGGTCGTTCCCGGGCCAGATCGAGCAGCTCACCCGCTTCGACCGAAGCCACCAGTCGCTGCTCGGTCCTCGTCAGTACAGCTTCCCCGCCGAAACCACCCATCGCGTTTTCCCCGATCCGAGCACCAGACACACCGAAGGCCACGTGGCGGGCTCCAAGCCAGCCACGTGGCCTTCGGGCCAGCCAGAACCTGCTTACCGCACCGCGTCCAGGGCGTCGACCAGGCCGTGGCCGTAGTACGAGTTGTTCTTCGCCGGGCCCGTGCACGCCGTCTCGGTGGCCGCGCACTTCACGACGTCCGCTTCGCTCTCCAGCAGCTGCTCGATAAACCGCGGCGGTGCCCCGCGGAAGCGCGAGGCCAGCAGCGCCGCGACACCGGCCGCGTGCGGGGAGGCCATCGACGTGCCGCACTTCTCGCCGTACTGGCCGCCGACCACGGACGACAGCGGGCATTTCGGACCCGCGCCCGCAGGCGGAATCTGTTCGAAGGCGCCGCCCGGGGCCGTCACGTCGACGTCGCCGTAGTTGCTGAACTCCGACTTCGTGCCCGCGTAGCCGACCGACGACACCTTCACGACGCCGTCGAGGCCTCCCGGGAGGATGGCGCACGACGAGTCCACCGGGTGCGGACGGTTCTTGTCCTTGGTCTGGTTCGTCGTGTCCAAGCTGTCGTTGCCGGCCGCCGCCACGTTCAGCACGCCCTTGCGCATCGAGTACTCCACCGCGCGGCGGACCGCTTCGAACGCCGCCGCGTCGCCCGGCTGCTTCGGGCAGTAGAACATGCCCGGGTCGATGTAGTAGCTGTTGTTCGTCACCGCGAAGCCGTGCTCGGCCGCCCAGACGAAGCCGCAGACCGCGGACTCCGGGAAGATGTAGCCCGCGTCGTTGACGACCTTCACCGAGGCCAGCCGCACGCCCGGGGCGACACCGGTGAAGCCGGCCGCCTGGTCCTTGCCCGCGATCGTGCCCGCCACGTGCGTGCCGTGGTCCGACGCCGTCGGTTGCCACGAGGCCGGCGTCAGGTCCGGCGCGCCGGTCACGCAGCCCGCCGAGGAACGAGCGTCGACGGCGGCCTTGAGCGCCGGGTGCGTCGCCTCGATGCCCGAGTCGAGCACGCCGACCGTCACCGCGCGGCTGCCCTGGTAGATCTTGTTGGCTTCCGGCGCGTGGATCGCCTTCATGTCCCACTGCTGCGCCGACAGGTCACCGGCCGCGGCGACGGACCGCGTGTCCTCCAGCGTCCGCACCGCGCCCAACGACCGGGCCGAAGCCGCGGCACCTCGGGAGGCCACGTCCTTGGCGCCCGAGTACGCCCGGTAGACCCCGATCTTCTGCTGGAAGTCCGCGTTGCGCGAGCCGGCGATCGCGACGCCGATTTCGGCGTAGTAGGCGACCTTCGTGCCGCACTTGGCCGCCAGTTCCTTGTCGACGGCCGACGCGCGGGTGCCCGGCTGGTACGTCACGACGTAGGTGTACGGCGTGCTCGTCGTGTCGCAGGCGACCGGCGCGGCCTCCGCGGCCGGGGCCACCGCGAACAGGCCGCCTCCGACGGCCAGCACGAGCGGGGCCGCGATTCGACGTAAACGGGACATTCCACCTCCAGGTTCGGTGGCGCCAACCTAAACCGGGCTGCCGGGCCGCGCCACCGACCAAGGAGGGGATTCAGGCGTCGACGCGCGAACCGGCGCGTACGCCACGCCAGCCGATCACCCCGATGATCGTGCCGAGCACGAACGACACGACGGTCAGCACGGCGTGCACCACGAAGTAGGCGGTGGGCGAGCCGTCGGGGGTCCAGGCCCGGTCGCTGTCCCACAGGTTCTTGGCGAAAGTGATCCAGATGATCCACGACCACACACCGAAGGCCAGCAGGAACAGCGAGGTGCCGCGTGAAATGCGCATGCCCCAGAGTATGCGGCGGCGGTCGCGGCGCTAGATTGCGTGGGTGCACTCCGTTGTCTCCCGGTCGCTCAAGGTCTTCACGACGACGCTCGCCGCCGCCCTCCTGGCCCTGAGCACCCCGGCGCTGGTGGCCGCGGCGCCGCAGCAGGGCCAGTGCGCGAACCGCCAGGCTCCCCCGCCGCCGGTGGACACGTCGGAGAAGCCCGCGCCGGGCAAACAGGCCCCGGCACCGCTGGCCGTGCCCGCCGTCGCGGTCGGCGGCGACCGGATGGCGGAGTGCGGCCTGATCACCCCGGACGGCGCGCTCAACCCGCCGGACGGCAACACCGCGGCGTCGTGGCTGGTGCAGGACCTCGACACCGGCGCGGTCGTCGCGGCGAAGGACCCGCACGCCCGGCAGCGGCCCGCGTCGCTGATCAAGACGCTGCTCGCGCTGGTCGTCGTCACCCAGCTGGACCCGCAGCAGCCGATCGTCGCGACGAAGGAGGACGCGGAGCAGGAGTGCACCTGCGTCGGCCTCGTCGCCGGCGGCCGGTACACCATCGACCAGCTGCTGCACGGCCTCCTGATGCACTCGGGCAACGACGTCGCGCACGCGTTCGCCACGGCGCTCGGCGGCGTCGATGCCACGGTGGCGAAGATGAACGCGCTGGCCGCGAAGATCGGTGCGCTCGACACGCGCGCCGCGACGCCGTCGGGCCTGGACGGGCCGGGCATGTCGACCTCGGCCTACGACATCAGCCTGATCTTCCACTACGCGATGAAGCAGCCGGAATTCGCGAAGGTCGTCGCGACGAAGAACTTCGAGTTCCCGGCGACCGGCGGCAAACCGGCCATCCCGATCTACAACGACAACAAGCTGCTCGGCGTCTACCCCGGCTTCCTCGGCGGCAAGACCGGCTTCACCGACGACGCCCGCCACACCTACGTCGGCGCGGCGCAGCGCAAGGGCAAGCGCCTCGCCGTCGTCATGCTGCGTGCCGAGCAGAAGCCGACGAAGGTGGTCGACCAGGCGGCGAAGCTGCTCGACTACGGCTTCGCCCTGGAGAACGACCGGGCCGTGCCGGTCGGCAAGATCACCTACCAGGCGCCGGCCGCGACGCCCGCGAACGGGGACGACCCGGCTGCGGTGGCCGACGGCGGCACCGGCAACAGCGGAACGTCCTCGGTCGCCTCGGCCGCGAAGGAAGACCCGTTCGGCGTCACCGGCTGGATCATCACGCTGGTGGTGTTCCTGGTCATCGTCGGCGGGTTCGTGGTCGGGCGCCAGCGCAAGAAGGCCGCGGGCTAGCGGAATCCGGGCCCCGGCTCCGGGGTCACCGTGCCGGTGGTGATCGCGCCGCCGCAGTGCCCGCAGGCGACGAACGTCTCGGCGAGTTCACCGCAGTCGTGGTGCCGCAACCGGATCGGCGGTCCCTCCGGCCCGGCGAGGTACCGGTCGCCCCACTGCATGAGCGTGACGACGGCGCCGAAGAGGTCGCGTCCGGCGTGGGTCAGCACGTACTCCGGCACCGGGTCGACGCGCTCGAGCACCCCGGCGTCGACGAGGGTCTTCAGCCGCGCGGACAGCGTCGGGCGCGGGATGGACAGGTTGCGCGCGAACTCGCCGTAGCGGCGCACGCCGAAGAACGTCTCCCGCAGGATGAGCAGGCTCCAGCGCTCGCCGACGAGGTCGAGCGCGCGGCCGACCGAGTCCGCCGTGAACCGGTGCCCGAGGCCGGTCACAGCTGGTCCGTCCGGGCCGGGACGCCCAGCAGGAGCTTGCCGGACAGCTCGTGGCTGGCCGGGTTGACCTGGAAGTGGGCGGTGGCGGTGTGCGCGTCGCGGAACCGGCGCTGCAACGGCGAAGTCTCGTAGATCGCCGCGCCACCGCCGAGGTCGTACATGCTCTCGGCGACCTTCGCGGCGGTGCGCGTCGCGTGGGTCGCGGCCAGCCGGAGGCCCAGCTTGAGCGCGTCCGGCACCGGTTCGGTGCCCTGCGCGGCCTGCCAGGCGTCGTCGATGCTGGTGTAGAACAAAAGCCGAGCCGCCCGCAGGGCCGCTTCGGCTTCCGCGACGGCGGCCTGGGTCGCCGACCGCTCGGCCAGCGACCGGCTGGAGCCGAGCGGTTTGCGCGTCGAGGCGAGCTCGACGAGGTCGTCGATCGCACCGCGCGCGTTGCCCAGTGCGGCGGCCGCGACCGACAACGCGAAGAAGCCGAAGAGCGGGAACCGGTGCAGGGCAACGGCTTCCGGCGGCGGGCCACCCATGACCGTGAAGACGCGGTGGTCCGGGACGAACAGTTCCCCGGCCACGCAGTCGTGGCTGCCGGTGCCGCGCAGGCCGTTGGTGTGCCAGGTGTCGAGCACCTCGATCTCGGCCTTCGGCAACGCGGCGACGTAAAGCGCTTTCTCGTGCACGAACCCGGCGAAGAGCCAGTCCGCGTGCGGGATGCCGCTGCAGAACGCCCACCGGCCGGTCACGACGTAGCCGCCGTCGGCCTTCCGCCCGGTGCCCCGCGGCGCCCAGACCCCGGCGGCGACCGTTTTCGGGTCGCCGAAGACCTCCTCCGCGCACTTCCGCGGGGCGTAGGCCGAGAGCAGGCTGCTCGTCACGGCGATCGAGACGCACCAGCCGGCCGAAGCGTCCCCGCGCGCGACCGTCTCGGCGGTTTCGAGGCTGACGGCGGGTGGCGCTTCGGGGCCGCCGAGGTAGCCGGGAACGCCGGTGCGGAACAGCTGGGCGTCGGTCAGCTTGGCGACCAGCTCGGGTGGCAACGCGCGCTGCCGCTCGGTGATCGGGGCGAGCGTCTTGGCGAGGTCGGCACACTCGCGGGCGGCGTCCAGCAGCACGAAACCCCTCCGGTTCAGATTTCTTACCGGTTCAGTTTCTTTACCAGCCGGCCGCGTGTCAAGGCCGGCGGCGACCACCCAGCCACGCGAGCAGCGCGCCAGCGCTGAAGGCACCCGCGACGGCACCGAGGCCGGGCCCGCGCTGCACGGTGACGTTCTGTTCGAGCCGCACCGGCGGCGGGGGCACGACGACCTTGCGCTCGTTTTCCTTCGCCGTCGCCGTCCACGCGGTGATGAGCAGGAGGAAGCGCGAGACGAGGTTGGCGAACACGAGCAGGCCGATGACCGGCCCGAACAGCGCGGCCGACGGCGACTTCGTGACGCTGGCGAGGTAGATCGACCCGACCTGCTGCAGGATGACGAACCCGACGGCGGCGACCACGGCGCCCTTGACGGCGCTGCGCAGCGCAACCCGCTCCCGGGGCAGGCGGGCGATCACCCAGACGAAGACGAGGGTGTTCGCGGCCAGGCCGAGCACGATGGTGGCCCCGCGGAGCAGCACGATCGCCCAGGTGGCGTGTTCGAGCCCGACGAGTTCGAGCAGGAACTGCCCGACCCCACCACCGACGGCCGTCAGCGCGAAGGAGACGACGAGGGCTACGCCGAGCCCGATCAGCGCAACGAGGTCCTTGAGCGTCTGCTTGACGATCGGCTGCGGCTGTTTTTCCTGGCCCCACTGGGCGGTGAGGGCGTCCCGCAGGTTCGACATCCAGCCGATGCCGGAGTACAGGGCGATGAGGAGGCCGAAGATCCCGATCCCGCCCCCGGAGTCGAGCGCACCCTTGACGATGCCGTTGACGAGGTCCTTGAGGCCTTCGGGGACGGAGTTGTTGATGCCGTCGGTGATCTTGTGGATGATCGTCTGGTCGTGGTTGACGACCAGCCCGACCACGGCGAAGGCCACCATGAACAGCGGGAAGACGGACAGCACGCTGAAGTAGGTGATGGCGGCGGCGTAGTGGTTGCCGTACCGCTCGGTGAAGGCTTCGTTGGCCCGGATGAGGTGATCGAGCCACGGGTACTTCCGCCGCAGCCGCGGCAGGAGCTTTTCCTTCTCTTCGTTCGCCACCGTGAAACGCTAACCACGCTTGGTGAAGGCCGCAACGCGAGCGGTCGGCGCGGGGGAGGTCGGCTCAGGTGAGGGAGGCCAGCAAAGCCGGGTAGGCGTCCGCCGCGGTGAGCACTGGCACCCCGCGTCTCGTGGCGAAAGCGGCGACCGCGTCGTAAGCCCGATCCAGCTCCGGGTCGGTCAGCGGGGCCGCGGCCTCGACCTCCGACGAACCACGCGCGGCGAAGCGGCGCCGGGCCACTTCGCGCCCAGGCAGCAACACCACCTCGTGGAAGCGCGCCCCGCACTCGTTTGCCAACGCTGCCAAGCGCTCGGGAAACCCCGGCCGGGCGACCAGTTGCGGCACCACCACGTCATGCCCCGCACCCAGATGCGTGCGCGCGGCCGCCACGGCGATGTCCCGCGCCAGCAGGCCGGCCTCCCCCGGGGACGCTCGCCTGCCGCCGATCATCGACCGGATGTGGTCCACGTCCAGGGCCAGTGCCGGTGGGTGGTCGTCGGCGTAGCGCCGGGCGAGCGTCGACTTGCCGCTGCCCGGCGGGCCGTTGAGCAGGATCAGCTTCACCGCACCGGCGGCAGGAACCCGATCCGCTGGTACGTCCTGGCCAGCGTCTTCGACGCCACCTCGCGGGCGCGCTCGGCGCCCGCCGCGAGGACCTTGTCCAGCTCCGCCACGTCGTCCAAATAGGACTTGGCGCGCTGCTGGATCGGGGTCACCCACTCGATGAACACCTCGCCGAGGTCCTTCTTCAGGTCGCCGTAACCCTTGCCCTCGTACGCCGCCTCGAGGTCGGGGATCGTGCGGTCGGTCAGGGCCGAATAGATCGTCAGCAGGTTCGACACGCCCGCCTTGTTCTCGACGTCGAACTTGACCTCGCGGCCGGTGTCGGTGACCGCCGAGCGGATCTTCTTCGCCGAGCGCTTCGGGTCCTCGAGGAGCTCGATGATCCCGTTGACGTTCGACGCCGACTTGCTCATCTTGGCCGTCGGTTCCTGCAGGTCGTAGATCTTCGCCGTGTCCTTGATGATGTACGGCTCCGGCACCACGAACGTCTTGCCCAGCCGGTTGTTGAAGCGCTGCGCGAGGTCGCGCGTGAGCTCCAGGTGCTGGCGCTGGTCCTCGCCGACCGGGACGGCGTCCGCCTGGTACAGCAGGATGTCCGCCGCCTGCAGGACCGGGTACGTGAACAGGCCGACGCTGGAGCGGTCGGACCCCTGCTTCGCCGACTTGTCCTTGAACTGCGTCATGCGCCCGGCCTCGCCGAAGCCGGTCTGACACTCCAGCACCCAGCTCAGCTGGGCGTGCTCCGGGACGTGGCTCTGCACGAACAGCGCGCTGCGCTGCGGGTCGATGCCGATGGCGAGCAGCTGCGCGGCCGAGACGCGGGTGCGCTGCCGCAGCACCTTCGGGTCCTGCTCGACGGTGATCGCGTGCAGGTCGACCACGCTGTAGAACGTCTCGTGCGTGTCCTGCAGCCGCACCCACTGGCGCAGCGCGCCGAGGTAGTTGCCGAGGTGGAACGAGTCGGCGGTGGGCTGGATCCCGGACAGGACCCGCGGGCGGCGCTCTGCGACGGTCTGCTCTTCGGACACGTCAGGATTCTTCCAGGCCGGGACGAGCGGCGGGCGCCGAGGGCCCTCAGGCGTTCGGGCGCGGCGCGAGGAACGGGCGCGTCGGCGTGACGTCGGGGTCCGCGAGCACGGCTTCGGCCATGGCGGTGACCGGGCCCGGGAGGTCGGGGACGACCGGGGCGGCCTCGGCGAGCGCCGCGGCGGCCCGGGTCTTGCGGCGCTGGCGCAGCACACCCAGCGTCATACCGACGATGCCGAGCGCGACCGCGACCAGCCCGACGGGGCCGAGCACACCGAAGGTCTCCGCGTTGGTGCCGGCCTGCGCGATCGTCGTGTCGGCGGCGAACGCGCCGCCGGCGCCGGCCAGGAGCAGGGCGGCCGGGACGAGCGCGACCACCGCGACCGCGCGGGAACCGCGCAGGGTGGATCGCAACAGGGTTCGACCTGGGTTGCGCACCGGAGTGCCTCCCGCGAGTAACGCTCACCCATCCGAGTGAGACGTTGCGTGCTACTGGTCAGAAAACTACCGAGCGTGTCAAGGCCTGACGGTCCTGATCAACTCGGAAGCGAGGGTAGCGCTCATTCCGTAATACGCTCGCGGCACCCCCAGGGTTCACTCCGACCACCCATCCGGGTGGCTTCGCTACTACCCGGAGTAGAGCGTGACCGGAGGGTGTCACCCGTTCTCCGCACGAGGCGCCACACTGCAACATTGATCTCAACGCGGGCTTTGGCTCGATCGCGGCGCCCTCTGGGGTGGCGGCAGCGGCGCTCTAACGGGGGAAGTCGATGTCGTAGGTCGCGGTGACCGGCGCGTGGTCGGACCAGCGCTGGTCGTAGGCGGCCGCCCGCTCGACCACGACGTCGATGACCTTCTCGGCGAGGCCGGGCGTCGCGAGCTGACAGTCGATGCGCCAGCCGGAGTCGTTGTCGAAGGCCTGGCCGCGGTAGGACCACCAGGTGTACGGGCCGGGCCCCTCCGGGTCGAGGCGGCGCTGGACGTCGGTGTAGCCCGCCTCGGTGTAGACGCGGCCGAGCCAAGCGCGCTCTTCGGGCAGGAAGCCGGAGTTCTTGCGGTTGCCGCGCCAGTTCTTGAGGTCGACGGTGTCGTAGGCGATGTTCCAGTCCCCGACGACGACGGCCTCGCGCCCGGCCGCGGCGGCCTTGGCCCGCAGCTCGACGAGGTAGGGCAGGAACGCGGCCATGAAGCGTTCCTTTTCGTCCTGCCGTTCGGTGCCGACGTCCCCGCTGGGCAGGTAGAGGCTCGCGACGACGACGTTCGGCAGGTGCACCTCCAGATACCGCCCGCTGTCTTCGAATTCGGGCTCGCCGAAGCCGACGCGCACCTCTTCGGGCTCGACGCGGCTGTACACGGCGACGCAGTTGCGCCCCTTGACGGCCGAGGGCGCGTGCACCGAGAACCACCCATCGGGTTCGACGACCTCGGCGGGCAGCTGACTGGCTTCGGCCCGCACTTCCTGGCAGGCGACGACGTCGGCCTTCGTGGCGGCGAGCCACTCGACGAAGCCCTTTTTGGCGGCGGCGCGAAGGCCGTTGACGTTCACGGTGGAGACGGTCAGCACGCCGTGCACGCTACCCGGCCGGGCCTCCGGGCCTCGGACCGGTGACGTGACCGGCGGAAACCGGTGCGAGGAGCCGCGCCGGCTCTGCCAGACTGCCGCGCATGAGCGATCTGACCGTACTCGGCAGTTGCGGCGCGTGGCCGGAGCCCGGGCGCGCCTGCGCCGGTTTCCTGTTGTCGCACAACGGGTTCCGCATCGTCCTCGACCTCGGGTACGGCGCCGCCTCGCGACTGTTCGCGCACTGCCGGGACGGGCTGCCCGACGCGGTCGTCGTGACACACGAGCACCCCGACCACTGCGCCGACGTGAGCGCGCTCGGGCGGGCGTGGCACTACACGGTCCAAGCCGCCACCCCGGCGCGGTTGCCGTTGTACTGCACGCCCGGCACCATCCGCCGGCTGGAGGCGCTGGAGCCGCGGCCGCACCCGGCGGAGCTGTTCGAGGTGCACGACCTCGGCGAGCCTGCCGTGGTGGGGCCGTTCCGCTTGACGCCGCACGCGCTGCCGCACCACCAGCCGAACTTCGGGGTGCGCCTGAGCGCGCCCGGGCTGATCGTGGCGTACACCGGCGACACCGGACCGTCGCCCGCGCTGGCCGAGCTCGGCCGCGACGCGGACCTGTTCATCTGCGACGCCACCCTCCGCACCCCACCGCCGGAGGGAGAGCCCCGCTACCTGATGACGGCCGCGGAGGCGGGCCACTGGGCTCGCGAGGCCGGAGCCCGCCGGCTCATGCTCACCCACTTCTGGCCCGGCACGGACCGCGCCGCGGCTGCCGAGGAGGCCCGCTCCCGGTTCGGCGGGGAGGTGCTGGTCGCGGAGGAGGACCTCACGGTCGCGTTCTGACCCGGTCGGAGCGCGGCCGAGGAGATCTCGCCTCCCGCGGCCTGGCTTCGGACCGCTCGCCCGAGCGCTACCCCGGCCGAAGGCGACCCGGCTCAGGCACCCATGACCCGCCGGCGCTCGGCCTGCCGGCCGCGGCCTTCGGGGCCGCCACGCTCGCGGCCGGCCTGATCGGCCTCTGAAACTCAGCAGGCGGAGCCGGCGACAGGCTGGGTGAACTCGGCCGCCACCCACTTGTCGTCGGCGACCTTCCGGAAGCCGTTCTGCACCCCGGGCAGGGCGTCGAACTGGGCATCGCGCAGGTACTTCCCGACGATCTTCGCGTTGCCGTCGGCCGCTTCGCGGGCGTTCAGGACGTCCGCCGTCACGGTCACCTTGCAGCCGGTGGCCGAAGCGCCCGAAGCCTGCTTGCCGGTGTTCATGGCGTAGACGACGATGACCAGGCCGATGGCGCCCAAGATGAGCAGAGTCTTCTTCGACATGCCTTCCTCCAACCCGCGAGCCCCATCCCCCGCCAAGGGTAGGCAATCCTTTACCCGGACGGCAGCACCGGACGCAGCAACCACCCGGAGGCGCCAGCGGCGTGACCAAGCGTGATCAAGCGAAAGGCCCCCTCCCCGGCGAACCGGGAAGGGAGCCCTCAACGCGGAAAACTCAGCCCTGGGCGATCTTCTTCGCCAGGTTGTCGTCCAGCGTCGCGAGGAACTCCTCGGTCGTCTGGAACGGCTGGTCCTTGCTGATGAGCAGCGCGAGGTCCTTCGTCATCTGACCGCTCTCGACGGTCTCGACGACGACCTGCTCCAGCTTGTTCGCGAAGCCGATCAGCTCCTGGTTGCCGTCCAGCTTGCCGCGGTGCTCGAGGCCGCGGGTCCAGGCGTAGATCGACGCGATCGGGTTGGTCGACGTCGGCTTGCCCTGCTGGTGCTGGCGGTAGTGCCGGGTGACCGTGCCGTGCGCGGCCTCGGCCTCGACGGTCCGGCCGTCCGGCGTGCGCAGCACCGACGTCATCAGGCCCAGCGAGCCGAAGCCCTGCGCGACCGTGTCGGACTGGACGTCACCGTCGTAGTTCTTGCACGCCCAGACGTAGCCGCCCTCCCACTTCATCGCCGCGGCGACCATGTCGTCGATCAGGCGGTGCTCGTAGGAGATGCCCTTGGCGTCGAAGTCGGCCTTGAACTCGTTCTGGAAGATCTCCTCGAACACGTCCTTGAACTGGCCGTCGTAGGCCTTGAGGATGGTGTTCTTGGTGGAGAGGTAGACCGGCAGGCCGCGGTCGAGGCCGTACTGCAGCGACGCGCGCGCGAAGTCCTCGATGGACTTCTTGAAGTTGTACATCCCCATGGCGACGCCGCCGCCCTCGGGGAACTGCGCGACCTGGAACTCCATCGGCTCGGAGCCGTCGTCCGGGGTGTAGCTGACCGTCAGCTTGCCCGGGCCCGGGACCTTGAAGTTGGTCGCCTTGTACTGGTCGCCGTGGGCGTGGCGGCCGATGATGATCGGCTTCGTCCACGTCGGCACCAGCCGCGGGATGTTCTGGATGACGATCGGCTCGCGGAAGATCACGCCGCCGAGGATGTTGCGGATCGTCCCGTTCGGGGACAGCCACATCTTCTTGAGGCCGAACTCCTCGACGCGCGCCTCGTCGGGGGTGATCGTGGCGCACTTGACGCCGACGCCGTGCTTCTTGATCGCGTTCGCGGAGTCGACCGTGACCTGGTCGTCGGTGCGGTCCCGCTCCTCGATACCCAGGTCGTAGTAGTCCAGGTTCACGTCCAGGTACGGGTGGATCAGCTTGTCCTTGATGAACTGCCAAATGATGCGGGTCATCTCATCGCCGTCGAGTTCGACGACGGTGCCCTGGACCTTGATCTTGGCCATGAGCAGCGGTGCTCCTTCCGCGGATCTTCGCGTTGCTTCATACGTCTCGCCGGTAGCGGTACAAGCGTACTGCTTGACCGAGCTGGATGGTTCCAGTAGTGGTCGGCATCAAGTCTCCACCCGCCCTTTGTGGCACGGATCACCGGGCGGGAACGCCGCCGGACCACCGCGATCCGACCGCTCGTCGAGCGGCCGTCGCGTTCGAGGGTGAACCAGGGCACGATGCCACCCGTGGTTCCATGCGAGAGGTGACGCCCATGTCGACCCATCGGTACGCCGACTACGAAGTCGACTACGAGAACGACTACGAGGAGCAGGACGAACCCGCCGACGTCCTCGAGGAACGGCCGCGCCGCGGCGCGGCGCACGTGGTCAGCGCGCTCGGCGGGCTCGTGCTCACGCCGGTCGCTCTGGGCCTGCTGAGCTGGGGCGGGCTGCGCCAGCAGCAGCTGATCCAGGCCACGCTCAGCACCAACCGCGACCCCCTGGGCATCGCGCTGCTGGCCGGCGGGGCGATCCTGCTGCTGGTCGTCGCCGCACTCGGCGCGCTGTCGGCGGCCGGGCCGATCCTCGGCGGGCTGATCTACGGCGTGCTGCCCGGCGTCGCCGCGATGGCCGTGCCCGAATGGGGGTTCCGGCTGGTCAACCTGATGCCGAAGAGCGACATCGCCTACGGCGTCATGGACTTCCTCTTCATCGGCGGCCTGCTCGGCGTGGGCTTCCTGCTGGTCGGCAGCGGGCTGGCCAACGCGCTGGTCCGGCGGCGCCGCGAGGGCTGACACGCGCCGGTGGCAAAATCGGGCGATGGGACTGTTCACCGTCGCCGAGGCCCGTGACGAACTGATGCGCCTGCGGCCAGTCCTCGACGAACTCGTGCGCGTCCGCGCCGACGCCGCCGAGCTCGCGGCGTCGCTGAGGCCCGGCGGCCGGGCCAGCGAGCTGGGCGGACTGCCCGAATGGAAGGCCGCGCAGGCCCACCTCGACGACCTGATGACGACGGTGCAGCGCACCGGCGCCGAGCTCAAGGGGTTCGCCCCGCTGCTCGTCGACTTCCCGGCCGAGCTGGACGGCACCGACGTGCTGCTGTGCTGGCTCGAAGGCGACCGGGAGCTGGGCTGGTACCACCGCACCGACCTCGGTTTCGCGGGCCGTCGTCCGCTGAAAACCACTGGTGGCGACGGCTAGGTTGGGTTCGTGAGCGACGAATCCCGGGCCGCCTTCTTCGACGGCACAGCCGAGCACTACGACGACGACACGTTCCACGCCCTCGTCGCGGAAGCGCTGGTCGAGCCGTTGCCGTCCGGCCCGGAACTCGTGCTGGACGTCGCTACGGGGACCGGCTTCGCGGCGTACGCGGCGTTGCGGCTGAAGCCGGCGCGCGTGCTGGCTGTCGACCTGTCGCCGGCGATGGTCGCGCGGGCCGAAGCGAAGGCATCCACGCAGGACCCGGACGGCCGGATCGCGTGGCGCGTCGGGCCGGCGGTGCCGATGCCGGCCGAGGACCACTCGGCCGACGTCGTGCTGTGCGCGTCCTCGCTGCACTTCCTGGGCGCTGTCGCGTTCGCGGACTGGCTGCGTGTGCTGAAGCCGGGCGGCCGGCTGGCGTTCTCGGTGGTGTCGGGAGCGCGGTTCCGGCCGTCCGGGCCGTTCGCCGAGTTCGTGCCGGACGACCTGTCGTTCCCGCTCGACGAGGCCGGGGCCGCCGCGCTGGCCACGGATTTCGCCGACGTCTCCGCACGGACGTTCACCGTCGACAACGGCGAGCGGGTGCGGAGCGTCTTCGTGGTGCACGCGACGGCCCCGTGACTCAGGCGTGGAAGTGGACCTCGCCGCGGGTGGCGGGGGCGTCCGGGGCGCCGCAGTGCTGGACGAACGTCACGTCCACACCCGAGGCGTCGAGCCGGTCGATCGTGAAGTCGGCGTACGCCTCGCTGCAGACGTTGCCGTGGGTGTAGACGAAGATGCCCGGTGTGGTCAGCGTCTGGTCGCTCTGCCAGCGGAACCGCGCGCCGGTGTACGTACCCGTGTGCAGGGTCTCCCCGGCCGGCGCGCTCAGCTCGACGCGCAGGTCCTTCAGCCCCGACTGGACGTCGATCTTCAGCACGCCGTTGTTCTCCCAGACGGCGATCTCGTCCCCCGGCGCCGCGTAGTGGGCGCTGCCCTGCAGCGGCCAGGCGCCGTCCTCCGAGGTGTAGTCGACCGTCTGCAGCGAGTCCGCCGAAGCGACCGGCGCGACCGCCAAGCCCAGCCCGGCCGCCGCCGTCAAGACCGCGCACGCACGACGAAGTGAATTCACGAACCCTCCCCATTTCGAGCCGCCCTTCGCGGCACTGCCGATCATGCTGGCAGCTTCACCCGGTCGAGGGATAGAGCTGATCTACTCATCGGTGCAGCGACGCGCCCTTGAGGATCTTGTCGACGGCGTTCTTCGGTCCGTGCACCGCCAACCCGGACAGCGTCAGCTTCTCTCCCGGCACCGCGCGCACCGCCGCCCGGTTGTCGGCGTCGTTGCCGGTGTGGAACAGCTCGTCGGTGAAGATCGAAAACCGCAGGCCCCGGCCGAGCGCGCGGGCGTGGGCCGCCGTCAGGACGTCCGCGGTACCGGAGAACACCATGACCGGCTGCCCGAACATCGGCAGGTACTGCGTGCCGTCGGCGTCGGCATAGGGCTCGCCCATCAGCTCCGGCGTCACGTGGGCGATGCCGCTGACCAGGAACGCCGTGACGTTGAGCCGCTGCCAGGACGCCAGGTCGTCGCGGAGCAGGACGGCGATCTTCGTGTCGAAGGAACTCATGGGCCGAAGACTCCCCCGGCGGCCACCCGGGCGTCTTGTACGTTCTTGACATGGCGGACGTCGCGGCTTGGCGGCCGGCGGTCCCGGGGATCGCCGAAGTCTTCCACGCGCGCTTCACCACGCACGCCTACCCGCTGCACACGCACGACACGTGGACGCTGCTCATCGTCGACGACGGCGTCATCCGCTACGACCTCGACCGCCACCACCACGGTGCGCTCGGCCCGGCGGTGACGCTGCTGCCGCCGAACGTCGCCCACGACGGGCGGGCCGCGACCAGCCACGGCTTCCGCAAACGCGTGCTCTACCTGGACACGCCGGTGCTGGGCGAAGACCTGATCGGCGCGGCGGTCGACCGGCCGAGCCTCGCCGACGGCCTCCTGCGCACCCGCATCCACCAGCTCCACGAGTCCCTCGCCGAGCCGGGCGACGCACTCGAGGCCGAGAGCCGGCTCGTGCTGGTGGCCGACCGCCTGCGCACCCACCTCGGCCGCCCGGTGTCGCACGAGCCGAACCGCGGTCTCGCCGACGACCTGCGTGACCTGCTGGACGAGCGCCTGCCGGAAGCGCTGACGCTCGCCGAAGCGGGCGAGACGCTCGGCGCGCACCCGGCGTACCTGGTCCGCTGCTTCGGGGCGCGGTTCGGCCTGCCGCCGCACCGGTACCTGACCGGCCGCCGGGTGGATCGAGCCCGCCGCCTGCTGCTCGACGGCACGCCGGCGGCCGAAGTCGCGACGGCGGCCGGGTTCACCGACCAGGCGCACCTGACGCGGCACTTCAAGCGGTACCTGGGCACAACGCCGTCGCGCTACGCGAAAACCCGGTGACGGCGTCGTTACGATCCGGACATGGGGTGCCTCGCCAGGCTCGGCGGCCTGCGGTTCGCGGTCGTCGTCCTCGCCGCCATGACCGCGCTCCAGATGACGCTCATCGCCTTCGGCAACATCACCGAACGACGTTCCGCTCACCGGGCATACGGCCCGGCTGCTGTCGACACTCGGCTGGGTGATGTGGGCCAGATGTGGCAGTCGGAGAAGTGGAACGGGCTGCAGAACTTCCTGATCGCGTCGGTCGCGCTGGTCGTCGCGCACCTGCCGGAGAAGCAGGCTGTGTCAAGATGACGGCATGCTGCGCGAACTGCACCTGACCGGCGACCCGGCGGCCGACAAGCTGCTGAACGACGACCCGTTCGCCCTGCTCGTCGGGATGCTCCTGGACCAGCAGTTCCCCATGGAGCACGCCTTCGCGGGCCCGCGGAAGATCGCGGACCGGATGGACGGCTTCTCCCTGGCGAAGATCGCCGCGACCGATGTCGAGGCGTTCGTCGAGATGTGCGTGGTGCCGCCGGCCATCCACCGCTACGGCGGCTCGATGGCCCGCCGCGTCCACGCGCTCGCCCAGCACATCATCGAGAACTACGACGGCCGCACCGAAGGCATGTGGCTCGACGGCCGTCCGAAGCCGGACGGTCCCGAAGTCCTGAAGCGGTTGAGGGCCCTGCCCGGGTTCGGGGAGCAGAAAGCCAAGATCTTCCTGGCGCTGCTCGGAAAGCAGCGCGGCGTGCAGCCGAAGGGCTGGCGCGAGGCGGCCGGCGCGTACGGCGACCGCGGCTCGCGCCGGTCGATCGCCGACGTCACGAGCGCCGAAACCCTCGCCGAGGTCCGCGCGTTCAAGAAGGCCGCCAAGGCCGCGGCCAAGTCGGGCTAACGCACCCAGACGCGCAGCGGGCCCAACGACTCGGCGCCGTGGTCCAGCGCGATCCGCAGGTCGTCGCCGTGTTCGTAGCCGACCACCGGAACGCCCGGGAACGCCGAGGCCACCGCCGCCACCGCGCCGGGCCACGCCTGGGCCGGTCCCGAGAAGTTGGACAGTCCCACCACGCCGTCGCCGCGGTGCGCGACGACCGCCGCCGAGCCGCGGGACAGCACCGCCACCGAGTCGTCGATCGGGAAACCGTGGCCTGCCGCCCGGCGCCAGCCCGGCTCGGGGACGCCCGGTCCGCACGCGATCCACGTGGCTTCGAACAGCACCGAGAACCCCGGCAGGTCCAGGGTCGCGAAGCTGTCCTTCACCGAGCAGCCTGGCGAGCCGTCGACGAACGGGAGGACGTCGGCGGCGGTGGCGTCCGCGGTCAGCGTCACCGCGTCCGGGTAGTACTCCGGGGTGCGCGTGCGACTGGTCCAGGCTCGCGGGCGGAACTGCCCCGGCCAGACCAGATCGCACCACGCCGCGTTTTCCGCGACCGTCCATTCGAGACTCGTCACAGCAGACCCGCCAGTTTGTACAACACGAGGCTCCCGGCCACGGCGACGTTCAGGCTGGCGCCGGTGCCGACCATCGGGATTTCGACAACGCTGTCGAGCAGGTCGAGCGCCTCGGGCGGGATCCCGGTCTGCTCGTGGCCGAGCACGGCGATCGTGCGGCCGCGGGCGGCGGGCAGGTCGGCCAGCCGGACGGCTTCCTCGGCCAGTTCGACGCCGACCACCCGCGTGCCCGCCTCCCGTTCGCGCGCCAGCCAGCCCGGTGGGTCGTGCACCCAGTGCACGCAGGCCGGACGCCGCAACGTGTTCCCCCTCCGCAGCGCTTCGGGCACCCACGGGAACCGCGGCACGGCGAGGCACGCTCCGACTGCGTCGCAGGTGCGCAGCAGCGTGCCGAGGTTCGCGCCGTGCAACGGCCACAGCGGGGCGGCCACCAGGTGACCCCAACAGGAATGGGCGTTGCTCCGCCGGGCCTTCCGCAGCTCCCGTGGCGTGCGGACCCGGACCGAAGGGCTCACCGGCGCCGAGGCGCGGCGCCTCCGAATTCGCTGATCATGCCTGGATCCTAACCCGTTCGCGGGGTCCACGGGACGGGTTTCCGCTCCTACCCTGGGACACGGAGGTGAAGCCCATGCACGCAGGAGTAGGAGACGAGATCCAGGTGCACGGCCGGACGGTGGGGTCGGCCGAGCAGCACGGCGAGATCCTCGAAGTCCGTGGCCCCGACGGCACACCGCCCTATCTGGTGCGGTTCGCCGACGGGCACGAGGGACTCGTCTACCCCGGGCCCGACTGCGAGGTCCAGGCGCACGCCGACTAACCGACGGCGACCTGTTCCCGAGGCTCGCGGACCCGCCCCCACGCCACGCCCACCAGCACCAGGGCCACGAGGGTCAGCGCGGCCGCGACCTCGGGCAGCAGCAGCGGGCCGCCCGAGGCGAGCACCGCTCCGCCGACGACGCCGGACAGGCCGACGCCGAGGTAGATCGCGGACGCGTTGAGCGAGAGCACCAGCCCGGCGTGGCCCGGCGACAGCTCGATCAGGCGGTGCTGCACCGGCGGGTTGAACGACCACGTCGCCAGCCCCCAGACGAACAGCGAGATCCCGGCCGCGACCGGCGTCACGGTCGTCAGCGGCAGCAGCGCCATCACCGCGGTGATGGCCACGGTGACCACCAGCAGCGGCGCCCGCGAACCCCAGCGGTCGACCGCCCGGCCGCCGGCGAAGTTGCCGATCGCGCCGCCGACGCCGTAGCAGAAGAGCAGCACCGTGACGGTCGTGCCGTGGAGGCCCGCGGTCGCGGCCAGCAGCGGCGAGACGAACGTGTAGACCATGAACGCGGCCAGGCAGGCGAGCACCGTCGTGGCCAGCATGACGAGCACCCGCGGGTCGCGGCCCGCGGCGAACCGCTCGGCCAGGCTCACCCGCGGCGGCGCGGCGACCGCGGGCAGCGCGAGCCGCACGGCCAGCGCGCTCGCCAGCGAGAACGCGGCGACCAGCGCGAACGCCGTCCGGTAGCCGAGGTGCTGCGAAATGAGACTGCCGAGCGGGACGCCGAAGATGAGCGCCACCGTCAGGCCGCCGAACACCAGCGCGACGGCGCGGCCCCGGCGTTCGGGGGCGGTCAGCTCGGCCGCCACGGCGCTCGCCGCCGGCGTGAACACCGCGGCGCCGACCGCGGTCACCACCCGGGCCACCAGGAGGGAGCCGTAGCCCGGCGCGAGCGCGGCGAACAGGTTGCCGGCGCCGGTGACGGCGAGCGCGGCGACCAGCAGCGTCCGGCGTTCCCAGGTGCCGGTGGCGGCGGCGAACACCGGCGAGCCGACCGCGTACGCGATGGCGAAGGCGGTCACGAGCTGCGCCGCGGCCGTGGCCGAGACGTGCAGCTCGCCGGTCAGCGCCGGCAGCAGCCCGGCGACGATGTAACCGCTGGTCCCGACGCCGAAAGCGCCGAAGGCGAGTACCGAGATCCTCGGAGGAGCAGGTGCGGACATGGGATGAGCCCCCAAGCGGAGCAGGGATTGGTTCGACGAACGTCGTAGTTCGACAGTCACCGTACTACGTCGCTGCCGCAAATTCGACCGGCGTCGTACAATGAGCGCATGGCCAAGCACGGAACCCTGCCGCCGCTCTACTACCCGGCGCAGGACGAGATCACCGTCGAGGCCGTGCTGCGCGCCCTCGCCGACCCGGTCCGACTGGCCATCGTCCGCCAGCTGGCGGCGACCGACGCGGAGATTTCGTGCAGCGGGCTGACCGTCCCGGTGACGAAGTCCACAATCACCCACCACCTGAGCATCCTGCGCCAGGCCGGTGTCGTGGCCGGCCGCCAGGAAGGCACGACCCGGTACAACTCGTTGCGCCGCAAGGATCTTGACGCCCTCTTCCCGGGCCTGCTGAACGGCGTGCTGGCCGCTCCGCGCTGATCACCGCGTTACGGTGTGGATCGTCACCCGATATCGGGATGACAACGGCACCCCTCGCTTGTTGGACTGGGGCGTAGGCAGCTCACGGCGCTGGGGCCGATCGGCTGCCTCTCTTTGTGCCCTCTACTGAACCGATCCAGAGATCGGCTGAGTAATCGTTTACCCACCTTGGAAGGAGTGCCGTGCCCGTCGCGCTGCTCGCGCTCGCCATCGGAGCTTTCGGCATCGGGACCACCGAGTTCGTCATGATGGGCGTGCTGCCCCAGGCGGCCGCCGACTTCGGCGTCGACATCCCGACCGCCGGCCACCTCATCTCCGCTTACGCCCTCGGCGTCGTCGTCGGCGCCCCGCTGCTCACCGCGGTCGCCGTCCGGCTGCCGCGCAAGACCATGCTGCTGGCCATGATGGGCCTGTTCACGCTGGGCAACGCCCTCTTCGCGCTGTCGCCCAACCAGGAGTTCGGCGTCGCGTTCCGGTTCCTGGCCGGGCTGCCCCACGGCGCGTTCTTCGGCGCCGGCGCCGTCGTCGCCTCCAGCCTCGTCGGCCAGGGCGAACGCGCCAAGGCCGTGTCGCTGATGTTCCTCGGCCTGACCCTGGCGAACGTCATCGGCGTGCCGCTGGGCACGCTGCTCGGCCAGCAGGTCGGCTGGCGCGCCACCTTCGGCGTCGTCGCCGTGATCGGGCTGGTCGCCATCGCCGCCATCGCGAAGCTCGTCCCCCACCAGGGCAGGCCCCCGGCCGAAGCGTCGCTGCGCAACGAGATCGGCGCGTTCAAGCGGCCGCAGGTGCACCTGGCGCTGGCGATCGTCACGTTCGGACTGGGCGGCGTGTTCGCCTGCCTGTCCTACATCACGCCGATGCTGACCGACGTCGCCGGCTACTCGCCGTCGAACGTCACCCTGCTGCTGTCGCTGGCCGGCGTCGGCATGACGATCGGCAACCTGCTCGGCGGCCGCCTGGCCGACCGCGCGCTGATGCCGAGCCTCTACATCGCGCTGCTGGCGCTGGCGTCGGTGCTGGGCATCTTCACCATCACCGCCCAGGGCAAGGTCGGCGCGGCGATCACGATCTTCTTCGTCGGCGTCGCCGGGTTCATGATCGGCCCGATGATGCAGGCGCGGATCATGGAGAAGGCGGGCGGCACTCCGTCCCTGGTGTCGGCCGCCGTCCAGTCCGCGTTCAACATCGCCAACTCGATCGGCGCCTACCTCGGCGGCCTGGTCATCGCCGGCGGGCTCGGCCTGGTCGCCCCGAACTGGGTCGGCGCGCTGCTCGCGGTGTTCGGGCTCACGCTGGCGATCGTTTCGGGCACTTTGGACCGCCGCGAAGCCCGCGTCGAGCGTCGGCGTGAGCTCGCCCTGGCGTCCTAAGAAGACCCGAGCGGGCCGCCGATGATCGTCAGGGCGACGTACAGGACCGCCGCCGCCAGCGACGTGAACGTCACGACGTCCACGAGCTTGCCGCGGATGGCCAGCAGGCCCGCCCTGGCCGCCGGGAGCACGGCCCGCAGGACCGCGGCGAGGAGGAGCGCGGCGCCGATCAGCGCCGCGCCCTCCCGCCAGTGGTACTGGAAGATCCGCAGCGCGGCGACGGCCACCACCAGCAGCACCGCCGCGAACGGCAGCTGCGCGAACCGGGCCTGCCGGTTCCGGCGGTCGTGGACGTCCCGCCGGTCCTCGGTCATCGTCATCGGCCCTGTACCGAGCGTTCCGCCGCTTCGACGACGTTGCTGACGAGCATCGCCCGGGTCATCGGCCCGACGCCGCCCGGGTTCGGCGAGATCCAGCCGGCGACCTCGGCGACTCCCGGGTGGACGTCGCCGGTGAGCTTGCCGTCCACATGGGACACGCCGACGTCGAGCACGGCGGCACCCGGGGCCACCATGTCCGGCGTGATGATCCCCGGCACCCCGGCCGCGGCGACCACGATGTCCGCGCGGCGGACCTCGGCGGCCAGGTCGCGGGTGCCGGTGTGGCACAGCGTCACGGTGGCGTTCTCGCTGCGGCGGGTCAGCAGCAGGCCCAGCGTCCGGCCGACGGTGATGCCGCGGCCGACCACGGTGACGCGCGCGCCGTTCAGCTCGACGCCGTGGCGCTTGAGCAGCTCGATGATCCCGTACGGCGTGCACGGCAAAGAGCCGGGTTCGCCCAGCGCGAGCCGGCCGAGGCTGATCGGCGCGAGGCCGTCGGCGTCCTTCTCCGGGTCGATCCGCTCGAGCACCGGGTACGGGTTCAGGTGCTTCGGCAGCGGCAGCTGGACCAGGTAGCCGTGGCAGGCCGGGTCGGCGTTCAGCTCGTCGATGACGGCTTCGAGCTTCTCCTGGCTGATGTCGGCCGGCAGGTCGCGGCGGATCGAGTTGACCCCGATCTTGCCGCTGTCGGCGTGCTTCATCCGCACGTACGAGTGAGAGCCGGGATCGTCGCCGACCAGGACGGTGCCGAGGCCGGGCGTCACCCCCTTCGCGGCGAGGGCCGCGACGCGGGGCTCGAGCTCCGCGAAAATGGCGTTCTTGGTGGCCTTGCCGTCGAGAATCTTCGCCGTCACGCGCTCCATTCTGGCAAAGCGACCCCCGCGCGTCGCTTCCAGGCGCGGCCGGTCGCAGCCCGTAGACTGTTCGCTACCCCACACGGTCCAATCGCGACGGTGGCCGCGATCAAGCTGTGACCTACCGCACGTCGCATCGCCCGAGGTCAGGCGCGGTGCCACCGGGTGGCCGGGCGGCAAAAC
>Ga0070663_100000425_pt1 | contig 22204 bp, 12 predicted proteins | sample KBSC63metaG_FD_65646 | JGI IMG/M metagenome (GOLD analysis project Ga0070663, IMG submission 65646) | Corn rhizosphere microbial communities from Kellogg Biological Station, Michigan, USA - KBS C6-3 metaG | ecosystem: Host-associated > Plants > Roots > Rhizosphere > Soil ...
CGGGCGCGCTGCGGCGTTGCTCCTCGTTTGTGTGGCTCGCCACACGGCGCTCGGAGCGCCTTGCATCGCATCCCGCCCTGCGCCCCCAAAACGGGAAATTATTCCGGGCCATGTCCTAAGTCGTTTCAGCCACTGATCCAATGACATTCAAGGCGCCGTGATGCAACTCAGCGCGCATGTGCCGTCCATCGGCGACAGCATCGAACGAAGCCTTCCGTCGTTCGCGGAAACGTTGTTGACGATCGCAGTCGTCGCGATTCTGCTGCCCTTGTTCACGCGCGTGGCCGACGTGGGGACGGGGCGCAACCAGCGCTTTGCTGCCGTCGGGTACGTGGTTCGTGCATTGCCGCCGCTGTCGCTGCCGGCAGTGTGCGGGGCTTATGGAGCGCGTGCCGAACCTGCGGTGCGCGAGCGTTTGTGCAGCAACGCCTCGACCGGTTCGCGAGCGCTGCCCACCGCGCGACTTCCTCTCGTTCTGAGCGACGCGGTATCGGACGCCAACCGGGCCTTCCTCGATCCTGTGAAGAAGGTCGAAGGCCAGTTGAGCGAGCTCCGCCTGCAGCAGCGTGAAGGCATCGGCGAACTGCGAGGGATTTCAGACACGATCGCATCGCTGGAAGCCGAGAGCCGGCCCTTCGTCGAGCATTTCGAGCTCACTGGCATCGACGAGGATCGCGGCCCGGCGCCGCTCATCTGCGCTGCCCGGGCGGTTCAGGCCGCGCTCACCGAATCCATCGAGCCAGGACCTGCGCACGCCAGTGCCGACAGCGCGCGAGCGAATGCGGTTCTCCTGCTGGCCGCGGCGCTCGATGGTCATGCCGCCACGCAAGCGCTCGCCGGCTCAGCGCAGTTGCCGATCATGAGTGACCGCGCTTCTCCGGCATGCACTGCACACGACTTGCCGGGCGTGTTGTCCGAGGCATCCGTCTTGATGGCCGATGCTCGCCAGTCCAGCCTGAACATGCGCAAGAACGAAGCCATGCGCGCCTTGCTGCAATCAGTCGGCTGGCAATGGGCTGGCTGGATGTTGTTGGGCTTGGTGCTGGTGAAGTGCAGCCGGCGTCGATTCAGGCCCGCAATGGGTGTTGCATGCGTCATGCTGCTCTGGGCTGCGGCAGCGTGGATCGGTCGCGTGCCGTGGCCGCTCGCATCAGGCCGCAGCTTCGATCCGATGCGTATTGAGGTTGACGAATGGAGCCCGCCATCAAATGCTGTGCTCTGGCTCGTGGGTGCTGCCGCCTTGCTGTTGATGCTGAGCATGCTGACGCTCAAGCCGCGTGCACGGCCCGGCCCCCAATCACTGAGCACGCGACTTGGCTACCCCGGCCTTGTGCTGGTCACGGGGCTCGGCTGGTTGTTGCTGCTCGACTTGTCGGCCAATGGCCACTTCAGCAACCGCTACCTCGCGCTTTACCACCAGGGCCATCTGTGGCTGGGCATGCTGTGCTTTTCGGTGCTGCTGTTCCTGCGTCAGCCGCTGGCACGCATGCTGGCGTGGACGCTGTCAATCGCTGGCGAGAACGCAGGGCGGTTGGAGTCTCGGCTCGGATCAGGGCCCGCGTTGCTGTTGTTGACCTTGCTTGGAGGAAGCGCAATTGCACTCGTCGGCCTGGGCCTCGCCAACATGCGCCAACTCACCTCCGAACTCGGCCGCGTATGGCTGATCGTCGGCGCCGCATGGTTCTTCTTCCTGCGCGGCACACCGCTGGCCGAGCGCGTCGCGCGCTCCGGAACCTCGCTTGCATCGGCCCTGCGTTATGTGTGGCCCTTGCTCTTTGTCATCCTGGGCTTGCTCGTGCTGATGTTGGTCACGCATGACATGGGGCCGCTCTTGATTGCGGGCTACGCATCGGGCGCGTTCCTCGCCGCGTCGCTGGCGCTGTGGTGGCATCAGCGCAGCGGCAGGCGCTTGCAGGCCTTTGCCCTCGCGGTGCTGCTATTCGTCGTCTGGATCGCGGCGACGACGGCGACGCTGTTCAAGCTCGGCGCCATCGACGAAGTCACCGCGACTCGGCTCGAAAGCCTCGCCGCGCCGCTCGCATCAACCAATGACCAGCTCGCGCTCGTGTCCTGGTTCCAGCGCGCGGCGCCGCCCGATGGCTTCGGCCTGGGGGCAGTGCCGTGGTGCGGCTACACGGCCTCGGGCAGTTGCAGCGGCGTGCCGGCGCAGATTCACAGCGACTACACCTTCGCCGCCATCGTCGGGGTGTTCGGATCAATGAGCGCGTGGCTCGCATCGATCGGATGCGCGTTCTGGCTGCACAGGCTCATTCGCCACCACGGCCGCGTGACGCTGGGCGAGCCTCGATTCGTGTCGACATCGGGTCGCATGGTGAACGACGGCCAGGCTTTCCTGAGCTGGATGGCGGTGGCCTGGGTAGTCCTCACGCTGTGCCAACTCGCCGTCACGGTGGCCGGCAACCTCGCGGTATTGCCGTTGACCGGCGTGACCTTTCCCTTCGTCAGCTTCGGCATGACCTCGCTGCTGGTGAACCTGGGCTTCCTCGCGCTGTGCCTGAACATCGATCTTCCAGAGCGGGGGCCGCATGGCTGAAGCTCGCGCCACCTCCTTGCTCGACTTCGCCATCACGGCCAGTGTGGCCGTGCTGCCGATCATGCTCGGCGTGGTGTTGCTCGTGGCGGTGATCCGTCCGGCGGACCCGATGTCGAAGATCGCGCGAGGGCAGGCTGATCGCTATCTCAGCGTGCGTCACGTCGCGGCACTCAAGACCTTCGAACAGGGCGTCGTGCGTCGCGATGCCGTAAGACAAGCCCTGCCGACTGCCGCCGATCTTGTCGCCGGTCTTCCAGCATGCCGAGCCGATTGGGAACGAAAAGCCGACGCCGCGCTGTGGATGAAAGGGATCGTCGGCCGAACGCATGACGATGAGCCGTCGCAGGCACAACGCGTGGCCGCGCAACTTGGCACGCTTGACGCCGCTCTGCTGCGTTTCAGTTCTCGCGCCAACACACGCGTGGACGGCGTGGTGGGCTTCGACGCGTCGCGCTGGTTCGCAGCCGCCCGCGCCGCACTTGGCAACACGATGGAGGTGCCCGAATACCCGGGCCAACACTTCCAGCTTCGTTGCGCAGACCTCGCCACCGCGCTGGCTGCGCTGACGCGCGCAGATGCCCGCATGCTCGAAGGCTTGGCCTGGCGCGGAACCGAAGCCTCTGCCACCGTCGCACGCTGGCGCCCGGACCAGATGGTGGAGATTTCTGCCATACAGGTCGCTCGCCGCAACCCGTGGAATGGAATGGCAGGTTGCATTTATCTGGGCCGGCGAGAAAGCGGAGAGGCGCCGACCATGCCGACGAACTTCATCGCCAGTGCGCGCGGCGTTGAGACGCGCTTGTGCAGCATGCCGATGATGTTCGGCAGCGTCGCCTCGTCCGCTGCACAGCCCGCACCGGCACCACTGGTCGGCGAGCCCACACCCGACCTTTCGGTCGACAGCCCGGGCTGGATGGTTCCGCCATCGCTGCAAGCCCTGCTGCAGCCGCTCGAAACGCTGCGTCGCCCCACCGGCTCGCTGTACCGCCTGTACACCGATTCACAATCTGGCTCGTCGAGGCAGCCCAGCGCCTACCGATATGGTCCTAACCGCGTGGTCTTCGACGGGGCGCCTGTGGATGTCGGCTTCTCGGTAGACCTCACCATCGACCCCAAGCTGCAGGCTCTCGCCCAGAAGACGGCCGCCTGCTATACCGGCCGTCACGACGTTTGCCAATCACTTGGCTTGCAGCGCAACGAAGACAAGGGGCTGCCGCTCGGAAACCGGCTGCTCGAAGGCGCGATGGTGCGCATGGCGGCGGTGGCGATCATCGACGTCGCGAGCGGTCGCATCGAGGCGCTGGCGGGAACGATGTCGCCGTGTACTCGCCAGGAATACGACGGTCCCGGCCGAGACCTTCAATGCGACAAGCGCCTGCCGTATCCGATCCGATTCCGGCCTGATGCCTTGCTGAACCCTGCAGTCTTTCATGACGCGATGCCAGCCTCGACCATCAAGCCCATCATGGCCGCGGCCTTCTTTGGCAATGCGGAGGTGGGTGGCCGCTGGCTGTCGGCGGAACGCGCCGCGATGAAGACTGCGCCGAGCCACGACAGCATGCGCGGCCAACTCATGCGCTCGGACTCAGCGCGATTTCTCGATCGCATGTTCTGCGCCGACAAGAACTTCACCCACTGCGAACGGCCATGGGAAGTGCAGGCCGAGGCTCTGGCCTTCGATTGGAACACCGACTGCGGCGAAGCGCGCATCGACTGCGGCAAGCACGACCTGCTGTTCGGCCGTGCACTCGACGCCAGCGCCGAAGCTGGAGCTGTGAGGCCAATCGCGCTGACGGTGCCCTACGGCCGGCTGCTCGGCGAACCGAGCGCTGCCAAGCTCGGCTCGCCCATGCATCTCATGCCGCGCATGGCACTGAACCCTGGCATCGTGAGCCGATGCGCAGCCGGCGCCGACGGGCGCCGTCGCAGCGAAGACGATTGGGAGAAGTGCCGCGGCGGCTCTGTCGTCGACGTGGTGGCCGAAGGATGGGGGCAGGGCCATGCGAGATCGAGCGCATTGGGCGTGGCAGGCATGATCGCCACGCTGGCGGTAGCCGCGAATGGTCAGGCCAACGTACGACGCCCGCACCTCGTCGAAGCGCTGCGCGGCGCAAGCGGGGCGAGGCTCGAACCTGCCGTCGAGCGCTGGGGCCTTGCGAGCGCCCAGCCGAACCGCATCTCTCGCGAGGCCGCCGAAGTCATTCTTGACGGGCTCTCGTACAGCCACCGCAGCGGCACCGCGCGCACCGCCTGCGAACAGGTCTTCGATGCACGAACCTGCAAGGGCATGGCCTTCATCGCCGGCAAGACAGGCACGCCGAGTTTTGCAAGCGACGGGCTGTCACTGAACGACCTGGCCCGTCTGTGCGGTCAGGGTGACGCCTCCGCGCGTGCTCCCCATCCCGCTTGCAGTTCAATGCGCCCCTACAAGTGGTACGTCGCTGCCTATCGCGCCGATGCCGGCAGCGGCCCCTGGACGAAGGTGATCGGCGTGCTGACCGAGCGCAATTGGATTCGCCAGAGCGGCCAAATCCACGGAGCCGGCGATCACGGCCCCAACCCTTCGGCGGAGATCGCGATGCAGATCATGGGGCGACAACTCGGCCTGATCTCGGGAGCCACGCCATGAGCAGTATTCCCACGCGCATCAATGGCCGAGCACCGTCAAGACCGCCCCCAGTCGCCGCGCCGCTGATGTGGACATTCGACGGCCGCTTCGACCGCTGCCTGGCGGATGCCGAAGATACGCTTCGCCGCGCCATCGTGCTGGTGGGCGACGTGGCGCGTGCAGCCGTGTTGATCGAGCTTTCGCTGCCCGCATTGCAGCGGCGTTTCGACGCCGGCGATGCGCTGCAGCCGGCCTGGGGACGTTTTCTGGAGAACATCGCGCGCTACGGCTTGCCGTCAGCACCGCGCGTTCGCCATCTGCGCGGCGAAGGCCACCTCGTCACGCTGGTCGTTGCTTATCGGAGTTGAACAACATGTCCATCAAGACCTGGGTGCTGGGTCGAGTCCGCAAAGTCGGGGGACGCAACGACTTGCCGCCGCGCGATTCTGAAGTGCCGCCCGTGACGACGCCACCGCAGACCAACCTCGACTCGATGCTGACGAGCACGGCGCACCTCGGCCAGTACGCCACGCTCATTGCCGCGATCCGCCAGGAGCTCGAGCACTTCGTGGCGAGTCATATCCGCTTGCATCTCGCGATTGCCGACCACGATCGGTTCCTGCTGACGTCCATCGGCGTGCGCTGTGGCGAAGATGTCGAAGCGCGCCAACTGCTGCAGCAGTTCATGCGCGAGTTCAGGCCAGAGCAGGTCAAGCGCTACCTCGCACGCGAAGTGATCGGCGCGCTGCCGAATGCCGCGGCCATCGACCTGACCCAGTTTGCGGGATTGCTGGATGCGGAGTTGACGGTCGATGAGGACGACCATGGCTATTCCGAACTCCTGGCGGCCTTGCACAGCGCAGTGCCGAGCAACGTGCCCACGTACCAGGTGAACATCGTCGGACGGTGGACCGAATTCGACGGCAACGTGGCGGCGGCTGGCACGCGCGCACAGACGGGTCCGACGCTGTCCACGCCGCTCGCCGGGCAGCGTTGCGACTTCGACATCGAAGACGGCGACGGCAAGCGACGCGTGGTACTGCAGTCCGTCGTGCCTGGCCGCCGATACGTGATCGGCAAGGGCGAGGGCTGCGACATCCGCATCAACGGCAGCTACACCAGCCGGCGACATGCAGAAATCTGGCTCGAAAACGGCATCTGGCGTGTGGCTGACGCTGGGTCCACCAACGGCATCCGAGTTGAGTCGCCAAGCCGGCCCGTCGAGCGCTGCCGAGTGGGCGAGGGCGGCGGCGAGCCTTTCGTCGAGCTGGTCGACGGAGCGCGGATTGTGCTGTCGGCAAATGCGGACGGATCGACCGCCGACTATCCGTGGCTTGCGTTGCGAACGCCGGGCGGTGCCGGCGCACATGTGACCCCGATCGCCGTGCCGAACGGGTCCTCAAAGACTCCGATCACGCCCATCCATTCGGCTCGGGCGCAGGAGGTCAAGCTGATGATGACAGCGCGCAGTGCGGCCGGCGAGCGAACGCTGGACTTGCTTCAAAGCGCACTGCCTATCACGGTGGGCCGCTCGCGGGACCAGACGCTGGTGGTGGGGCGTGCGCACGAGCTGGTGTCGGGCCATCACCTCGACATCATCGACATCGATGAAGCCGGCGTGTTGGTGCTCGTGCATGGAGACAACGGCGTGATGATCGATGGTGTCGAACATGCGGCAGGCACCCACTTTGTGTGGAAGGTGGGCCAGATGATGCTGCTTGGGGCGGTAGATCAGGACGGACCGCAGTGCAGTCTGAAGCTATCGCGCCGCGGACCGGGCTGAGAGGCTGAGAGTATTTCGATCATGCCGCTCATCACGCCAAAAGGCCCCTGCTCGTCGTTGGATCAAAAAACCCTCAGCCTCTGATGTGAGCCGATGAGCCTGATCACGCCCCTGGAACCCAGCACCGGCGGTGCGCATGGCGCGACCGACGCCCTGATGGAAAGCCACCAATCGGTCCACACAACGCTGTTCGGCCGCATCGAATCTGCCGTTGCGTCCTCTTGTGGCAGCGTTCACTCCGTCAATGAAGACTCACACAGTGCACTGGATGAGTCCGGGACGATGTTCGTATTGGCCGACGGTGTCGGTGGGGGCGCCATGGCGGCCCTGGCCAGCCGGTATCTCGTGGCGCACCTCCATGCGCAGCTGAACGGGCATCGCATCGGCGCGGCGGGCATTCGTGAAGCAGTGATGTCGGCAGATCGTGCCATTACGAAGCGCATTGCCGAAGTGACCGACCGGGCAGGGGCGGCGACCATGGCCTTGTGTGCGTCGGCAAATGTGTTCGCTTCCAAGTGGGTGGTCGCGTGGGTCGGCGACTGCCGTGTTTACCAACTCGCTGCCGACCGCGATCAGCCGCTTCATGGATTGACGCTCGACGACACCTTCGAGCACTTGAACGAGACGCCGCCCCCGAGCAGTTCGCGCGACGATCCTGCGCGCATGGTCGGCAACGGCGCGGTCTCGCAAGCGAACGTGGTATTCACGCACGTCGGCCATGGTGACCTGCTGCTCATGTGCAGCGACGGCGTGCACAAGTTCGTCGACACCAAAGACTTGACGTGCCTGCTTCGCGGTCAGGCTTCGCTTGCTCGACGATGCGAGGACATCATCGCCCTCGCGCGCGCCAACGGCAGCATCGACGATGCGACCGCGCTGGTTGTCCTGCGCGACGGGATGGTCGTGCAGCGCCCGTTGTGGATCGATCGGCTCGTCAATCATGAAAGGACACGTCGATGACGCCCGCCGATGTCGAACGCGTCTTTGGTCGCGGCCGTCTGAAGATGGTGACGGGCGAGCACGTTGAAGTATTTCGCGAAGAGGCCTTGCCCGGCGAACGCCGCCGCTACACCAAGCGCTTTCTGTCGACGACTGAAGGCGACTTTCGACATTGGACTGAACGTGAGTGGCGCATCCTGGCGCGCTTGGTGGGCCACCGGATCGGGCCGGTGCCCGACGTTGTGCAATTCGACCGCGGAGACGCCAGCCGGCCGGCGCTGGTGCAGACATACGACGCAGGCATCACCGTCGACCATTGGGTCACGCTCTTGCCCGTGCAGCGTGATGGCCTCATGTTGAGTCACGTTTTCGAAGACTGTGCGCACTGGTGGGCTTTAGCGCGGCATAGCGTTGCGGCCCTTGAAGCCATCCACGAACTTCAGTTGGTCCACCTGGACTTGAAGGCCGACAACATCTGCATTCCATTGGGGCCGGTTGATTTCAAGCCCCACGTTGCAGGCGAGGTCCTTCATCCGCAGTTCAGCCAGATGGCGTTGATCGATTTCGCGTTCTCACTGGTGTCCGGGGAAGACCTCGCCACTGCATTGCCGATCGGGCACCAGGTCGAGTACGACTACCAATCGCCCCGCCTGCTGCGGGCGCTGGAAGCGGGACGTGACGGTGACTTGCAGCCGACGCGGCAACTCGACTGGCGCTGCGACGTGTTCAGCCTCGCGGCAATGCTGCGCCGCTATCTGCCCGACGCGGACGCGGTTGAACGCAACGGGTGGACCGTGCAGCGCTACGAGCAGGCGCAGGCGCTGATGTACCGGATGTTCGACGCGCATCACGCGGCGCTGTCGACGACGCGGCCGCATCGGCAGTGGATGGCGATGGCGGAACATGTGCTGAGCGACGTCGCGTTGACGGAGTCGCTTGAGCGCGGCTGGCAGCTTGCCGGCGAGATGGTCGATGCGCCGCTTGAAACGCCGACGCCAGTGACGCGCATCGCGGTGCCGGTGCACGCGGTGCGTCCTGTGGCGCCGACGTATTTGCAGCTTGCGCCAAAGCACTCGGTTCGTGGCGAACGGGTCCGCCGATGGGCGTGGGCCTCAGCAGTCGTGGCGCTGGGAGCGATCAGCGTTCCTTTGCTTGGCGAAGCGTGGCTGGCGCAGCGTGACGTGCCGAAGCAGGTTGTGGCGGGTGAGCCTGTACGGGTCGCGGCGGCAGCGCTTGCGCCGGTGAAAGATGAGCCGGTAAGCCCAAGCGCTTTGGCTCCTTCCCAACCGGCGGCGGTGGCTGAGTCGCGGTCCGCAGCGGATCCTGAGGCTGTTGCCGCATCTTTGCCTGTGGCAGCAACATCTCCTGTTCCAGTCTCGGCTTCGGAAGCTGCGCCTGCGCCTGCGCCTGCACCTGCACCTGCACCTGCACCTGCACCTGCACCTGCACCTGCACCAGCACCTGCACCAGCACCAGCACCTGCACCAGCACCTGCACCGCCGGTGCACCAAGCAGTCCGCCCAGGCACGGGTCCGCATGCGCCATCACGCGCACCGGCCTCAAAGAAGTCAGTCATTGCGGCTCGCCCCGCTGCAAAACCTTCGCCAGCAACTCGGGCCGCAACACCGCGTACTGCAACTGCGGCGACCGCACCAGCACATGCCACGGACCCTTCACGCGCTGTCGCGCCACGGCCCATGCCCGTTGCGACGGCCGCACCACCCGCTCCAGCACCCGAACCAGACGCTGCACCCGCCTCGGTGTCACTGGCCTCGACCATTCCCGATCCGCTGTTGGAATCGACACCGTCTCGTGTCCTGGGTGATGTTGCCCGGCCTGTGGAGCTCCCGGAAGACTTCAATGAAAGGGCGGACGAACTCCTGGCTCACCACATACCGCGGGTGGCGCAGAAAGCAGAGCGTCGTGTCCTGCACGTGCTGCACGTCGCGGCGCGAGCCGATGCGAGCTGGCAGGCCGCCTCCGTCATCGACGCCACCCGGACTCTGCGAATGCCTCCTGACAGTGCGCTGGCGGGCATCCCGTCGGCATCGAACGATGCCCGTCGCCTGAGCGATGCCGCCGCCGCCGCATTCTGGAACGGCCGCGGCGCGCAACGTGCGCTGAGCCTGCAGTTGCGAGCGTTCGGCGCGAATCCCGAAGACCCCGAAGTCGCAGGAAATCTCGCCTACTACTACCTCAAGCAGCGCCCCGCCCAATCAGAACTTGCAAGGCAACTCGCGATGTACGCCCTGACGTTGAACGATTCGCGGTTCCCCAACGGCAGGCTTGAAGACTGGACCACCCTTGCCATCGCCAGCGCCTTGGCAGGCCGCCCTCGCGACGCCGGCAACGCCTGGTTCGTGACGCTAGCTCTGTTGCCCAACCCCGACCGGTCTTGCCGTGCTGCACACGCTGCCTATGCATCGCACGGCGAACGACTCAGGGAACCCATCGAAGCCATGCTGTCACGCATCAGCGCCTGGGGCAAGTCACAGGAATCGACATTCTGCCGATGGCCACCAAGCTGGTCGGCCCGCGCGAGAATTGAGTGAGGAGAAGGTCCAAACTTGAGCAGCCAAGGTACGCGTAAAGCTCGCGGTCGAGATCGAGCGATGTTCGGTCCTTCGCCGCAAATGACACCGTCGTGATGGCCTATCCACACGACCAATGTCCGATCAAAGGCTGGTCACGGACAGCATGAAACGCCCGACTGCGCCAAGACCCGTTATTCTTCTGCCATTGCTTTGAACAACCGATGAAGACCCTTCGGTGTACTCTTGCGCGCCCGATAGGTTGCCCCTTCGCAAGAGTTTGCATCCCCCTGGGAACTGACGGTCTCTTCCCAAGTACATCATCAATCATCGCGAGCGCACATGCTGATCGCATTCAGTCTTCGAGACTTCAAGAGCTTTCGAGAGGCCAACCTACCGCTGGGACCACTGACAGTTTTGATTGGCGCCAACGCGGCCGGCAAAAGCAACGCCATTGAGGCGCTTCGATTGCTTTCGTGGCTTGCTCAGGGCCAGAAGCTCTCCTCCATCCAATACGCGGTCAATAGCGCCGATCGAGTCGTCCGAGGTCGCATCGAGGATCTTTGTCATCGTGGAGAGAGCAAGTTCAGCCTGGGCTGCAGGACCGACGATGGCGATTGGAACCAGTTGGAGTTGCAACTCACCATTCGCGATGGTGATCTTCACATCACCGGAGAACAAGTCGATGAGATTGGGGAGAACCTGCCGCTCTACACGATGGACCGCCCGTCGCAGAATCTGAGCACAGATGCGGGTGTGGCATACAACAATTTTTCTCGAGGTCCGAACAAGCCTCACGTGACCGTCAGCGACCAAATGGCGGTATTCGTGCAACTTGAGAGTGCAGTTCGTTTCGAGATTGGTCACAAGAAGGCACAAGAGACCATCCCTTTGGTTGCCAAGCGTTTGCAAGCGGTGCTCTCAGACATTCTCTTCCTTGATCCCGTGCCTGCTCGCATGCGCGAGTACAGCTTCACGAACGACAAGCGCCTGCTCGGCGACGGAACCAATCTCTCTAGTGTTTTGCACCGGCTTTGGGGTAAGGATGGAGAGTCGGGCACGGAGCCCTATGCGACGCAGCGCCAAGCCGTTTTAGACTTTATTCAGAGCTTGCCGGAGCAGGACATCTCTGGTCTGAGTTTCCTCGACGGGCCTCGAGGCGAAGTCATGGTGCAGTTGCAAGAGACCTTTGGGGGCTCTCCGAGGGTCTATGACGCATCGCTGCTTTCAGACGGCACGTTGCGAGTTCTCGCCATCGCTGCCGCGATGCTTTCGGCGCCAGAAGGCAGCCTTGTTGTCATCGAAGAGATCGACAACGGTGTGCATCCAAGCCGGGCTCGGCAGCTGCTGGATAGCATTCGGACAGTCGCCGAGCGCCGCAAGCTGCGGGTGCTGCTGTCCACGCACAATCCAGCGATGCTGGATGCGCTGCCAGATGCTGCGGTCCCCGACGTTGTCTTTTGTTTCCGTGATCCAGTAAGCGGTGCCAGCAAGCTTGTCAGGATGGCCTCGATTCCCGATGTTCCAGAACTGCTCATTCAAGGTCCTCTAGGACATCTGATGACCTCGGGAGCGTTGGAGCGATTCGTCAAGACCCATCAAGGACCGCTCGAAAGCAACAGGCGAAGGCGTGGCTCGAATCGCAGTAGATTCGATTTCAGTCATGCAGGCGGACGTGCTCGGAATCTCAGCATCGCAAGGCTCGCGAGTGCCGGCGCCGGCTGTGAAGGTCGGTATGCCAGCCGCCGCGAGTGAGTGGGAATTCGCCGAGGTCGCTCAAAACGGTTCAATCCTCGTCCACCTTTCACTTCCGTACGTCGAGCACACCCTTGCGCCGCGTCATCTCGCGAGCCTTGCGGAGATGCGTGTGACTTCGGGGAGACCCCTCACCCCAACCCTCTCCCCCCGCCGGGGGAGAGGGAGCCGACATGCGTTGTTTCGAAGCGGGCCACAGCGAAGGTAGCTTGTATTGCTCCCTCGCCCCTTCGGGGAGAGGGCTGGGGTGAGGGGCCTGGGCCTCTGAGTAACGGGGTCTCGCCTGTCTGAGCGGCACCCTTTTCGAGGTCTTGTATTGGCTCCTCTCCCCCTTTGCGGAAAGGTTGGGTGAGGGGTTGCCTTGAGGGCAGCCCATGGCATTTCTCTTCGTCCACGGCCCTCACCCCGGGAGAGGGAACGAAGACCTCAATGCCAAAGAAAGTGTGCGAACTCGATCACGCACTTCGGGCCCGCGATGCATTGACCCCGGGCCGACCCTCAACCTGAAACCATTTCAGGTCGATACAGTCCGTACGACATTGAGATAAAGGCACACCCGCGCGAAAGCCGGGGTCGCAAAGCTTCCGGTCTACGGCCTTAGGGCTACGACAGCGGGGTTGCCCAAGTAGACGAGTTCGGCTTTCTTTGGCCGTGACTCGTTGCACGCCGAGGCGTCCGCGTCCGGCGGTGGCAACCCGGCGTGTTGCCGGTTTGTGTTGCGACTCCTCCCCAGCGCAGTGATGCGGTCTCGGTGCACTTCAGGGAGTCGTACATGAAAGTTCTCACCCGCTACATCGTCCTCATCGAGTCGCGCGTGCGCGCCGCATTCTGGGCGCTCGTCGCCATGAGCCTCCTGGCCATGTTGTGTGGGCCGCTCGCGGCGCAGGCGCAGGGCAATGCATCGAACAAGGTCGCGTCCGATCTGCGAGAGGCGATGCATTCGATTGCTGCGCCAAAACACCATTGGGCGAAGGATCTCGCGGGTGGCCGATACGTTCGGGCGCTCATCGTCAGCAGCTCCGCCGACCCTGAGCTCACCGATTTGCGCTCGCACGTGCTTGCTGTGGGCGGGTCGGTCTACATGCGCTACATGTCCGTCTCGGCGCTGTCAGTGCTGCTGCCTGCGAACCGCATCGATGAGATTGCGCAGCGCCGCGATGTGCAGAGCATTTCGCCCAATCGTCTCACCACACGCACCGCGAGTGCACTGGAAATGGCAACGGGCGCAGCGGATTTGCGTTCCGCTTCGTCCGGCCCCGCTGGCCTGGACGGCACCGGTGTTGGAATCGCAGTGCTCGACTCCGGCGTGGCGGCAAGCCACCGCAACTTCCTCGACGCGAGCGGTCGTTCGAGCCGCGTGGTGCGCGCAGTTGACTTTCAGAAGGCGGGTGATGCAACGAGCCGGCTCTGGCGCCCGGGCATCGACGTGTCGGCCTCGTTGTACCAAGGCGGGGACGACGGTCGCGGCATGTCGATGTTCGAACGCCTGATCTCGGCAGACCACAGCAAGATCGCCGATCCCTTCGGCCATGGCAGCCACGTGGCCAGCATTGCCGCGGGCAGCGGCCACTACCAGTCTGTCGATTCGACCGGCGTGGCGCCCAACGCGAACATCTTCGATGTCAAGGTCCTGGACGCGGCGGGCAACGGTGAACTCGGCGATGTCCTTGCCGGCATCGATTGGGTGATCTACCACGCGAGGGAGCACAACATCCGCGTGCTCAACGTGAGCCTCGCGTCGGACTCATCGGAGTCCTATATCACCGACCCGCTGTGCCGCGCGGTGCGCAGCGCTGTGGCATCCGGCATCACGGTTGTGGTGGCGGCGGGCAACTACGGCAAGGATGCAAATGGAGCCGAGGTCTACGGCACGATCAGCTCGCCCGGCAACGATCCGTCGGTGATCACCGTGGGATCGGCCAATACGCACGGCACGCCGCAGCGCAGCGACGACAGCGTCAACTTCTTCAGTTCGCGCGGACCGACCCGTGGCGCCTATGTCGATGCAAGCGGCGTCAGCCATGTCGACAATCTGCTCAAGCCCGACCTCGTCGCGCCGGGCAACAAGATCGTGGGCGTGCTCGCGTCTGACAGGCAGGGCAGCGTCGAAGGCTTCAGCTACTTGCCGCGCACTTTTCCCGGCCTGGCAGCGCCCTACGGCGGCACTGCGCAGCCGAAGCTCAAGCAGTTGATGAACCTGAGCGGCACATCAGTGTCGGCGCCGGTCGTGTCGGGTGCGGTGGCACTGATGCTGCAGGCCAATCCCGGCCTGACGCCGCCGCTCGTGAAGGCGATCCTTCAGTATTCTGCGCAGCCCATTCCGGATGCGAACCTGCTGCAGCAAGGCGCTGGCCTGCTCAACGTCGAGGGCGCGGTGAAGCTGGCTGGGGCATTGCGCAGCGACCTCGCGTCGGCGATTGAATCGGGAAGTATCGCGGCGGGTGCGCCCATGCTGGCGCCGGGCAAGACGATGCCGTCGCCTGTGTCGCGCATCAACGGTGCCGACGTACCGTGGAGCCGCATCGTCTTCGCAGGCGGCAGTCACGTGCTGAGTGGCCCGACGCTCTTCGATCAATATCAGTCCATCTACGACCCGCGGCTCGTGTGGGTGCGCGACAGTGCACAGCGCTACGACGTCAGCTACTGGCCGGCCGGCCACGGCGAGGCACCACGCACCTGGGTTAAATCCATCGTCGCAAGGCCCGCACCCAGCCAGCCCCTCCTCACGGCAGGCGTCGTATGGGTGTCGCCGCTGGCTGGGGACAGCTCACTTCGCGGCAAGACCGGCGTTTTCATTCCGACGGCCACTTTGTCGGGTTGGCTCGCGTCCGGCAGCGGCCTCGTGCTGAGCGAAGGTATCTATTTCAGCAAGGGGCTGGTGTTGAGCGAAGGCTTCTGGAGCAAAGGACTCGTGCTGAGCGAGGGCTACTTGAGTAAAGGGCTCGTGCTGAGCGAGGGCTACTTGAGTAAAGGGCTCGTGTTGAGCGAGGGCTTCTGGAGTAAAGGGCTTGTGCTGAGCGAAGGCTTCTGGAGTAAAGGACTCGTGCTCAGCGAGGGGCTGGTTCACAGCGAAGGCCTCGTGCTCAGTAAAGGCCTGGTCTTGAGCGAAGGGCACATTCTGAGCGAAGGCCAAACGGGCGTGACCGGCGAGCCATGATGAGCCAGACCATTGCCGGCGCGATCGACGCGGCACCCCCGCCGATGTGGTTGCGCCTGCATCGCCTGTTGATGCCGGACTACAACCGCAAGGCGGCGGTGTACTGGTGGAGCGTGGTGTTGCTGGGCGCGGGCATCATCGGCCACTCACTGGTGCAACTGTCCGCCCTGTCGGTCGGTGCGTGGGTGCAGATCATTGTCGCGACGGCGCTGGCGATGGTTGCAGGGCTGGTGCCGGTGCGCATTCCACGCTCGACAAACTCCTTCACCGCCGGTGAGATCTTCATCTTCTTGTTGTTGCTCATGAGCGGGCCGGAAGCTGCGGCGATCGCATCGGCCAGCGAGGCGCTGGTGGGATCGTGGCGCAGCTCCAAGCGCTGGACGAGCCGCATTGCGAGTCCCGCCATGGCAGCAGTAGCGATGTTCACCGCGGGCTCGGCCTTGCACAGCGCGCAGGAGGCGATACAGCGGCTCAGCGCAGGGCATGACGGCTTGCTCTTGCTCGCGGCCATCATGTTCGCCTTCGGTTACTTCGTGCTCAACACGCTGCTCGTGACCATGGTGCCGCGGCTCAAGCGCAACGAGATGCTGAACGTGAAGGTGTTTGTCGATTCCTTCGGCTGGCTGGGGATTGCCTACGCGGGCAATGCGTCGGTCGCGACCTTCCTGTTCCTGAGCTTCCGGCAGTCGGGCATCGTGATCGTGGTGGCAGCGGTGCCGATCATCGTGATTCTGTTGACCACCGGACACTACTTCTTCCGGCGCGAAGAGGCCGAGGAGGCCGTGCGCAAGGCCCGCGAGCAGCAGGCGGCGCAGCGGCAATTGATGGAGAACGCGCGCCAGGCCGGCATGGCCGAGATTGCAACCAACGTGCTGCACAACGTGGGCAATGTGCTCAACAGCGTGAATGTCTCGGCCGAGCTGATCGCGACCCGGGTACGCGACTCCGAATCGGCCGGCTTGGCACGTGCCGTGAAACTGCTCGATGACCACGCGAGCGAACTCGGCCACTATCTCACGGAGGACCCTCGCGGCAAGCTGCTGCCGGCTTACTTGAAGCAGTTGGCGCAGGCGCTGGTCGAGGAGCGCGAGAGCATCGGCGCAGAACTGCGGGAGCTCACCAAGAGCGTCAAGCACATCAAGCAAATCGTCGCCACGCAGCAGTCGTATGCCAGCGGTTCGACATTGATCGAGTCGGTGCAAATTCTCGAACTCATCGAGGATGCATTGCGCATCGACACCGGCGGCTTGATGGGCCGCGACGTGAACGTGGTTCGCGAATTCGAGGCCGTGCCTGCGCTGATGCTCGACAAGCACCGCATGCTGCTGATCCTTGTCAACCTCATCAGCAACGCGCGCTATGCGATGCAGCGCGCCCCCGATGCCATGCACACGCTGACGCTGCGCGTGAAGGTGGTCGACGAGCGCACTCTGAAGGTGACTGTCATCGACACGGGGGAAGGCATTGCCGGCGACAACCTGACGCGCATCTTCGCGCACGGCTTCACCACCAAGAAAGACGGACACGGCTTCGGTCTGCACAGTTGCGCGCTTGCTGCGCGCGAGATGGGCGGCACGTTGCAAGTCCACAGCGACGGCCCCGGCCAGGGCGCCGCTTTCACCCTCGAACTGCCCTTGTCAACATCGCCAAACTCGATGGAGGTCCTATGACGACGATCAAGAATCGACGCATCCTGCTCGTGGACGACATGTCGACCATCCACGATGACTTCCGCAAGATTCTCGTGCCGCAGTCGTCTTCGAAATCGGCGCTCGATGCGGCCCGTGCCGCGCTCTTTGGCGAAGACATCAAGCCGGTGGCGGCGCCTTTCGAGCTCGACTCGGCCTACCAGGGGGCCGAGGGCCTGGCCAAGGTGCAGGAGTCGCTGCGCAGCGACCAGCCCTACGCCATGGCCTTCATCGACATGCGCATGCCGCCCGGATGGGATGGGGTGGAGACCATCGAGCGCCTGTGGGAAGTCGACCCTCGCCTGCAGGTGGTGATCTGCACGGCATATTCGGACACCTCGTGGGAAGAAGTGCTCGAGCGCCTCGATGCACGCGATCGGCTGCTCATTCTGAAGAAGCCTTTCGACAATATCGAGGTGCGCCAGCTCGCCAATGCGCTGACCGCCAAGTGGCAGATGACCCAGCAGCTTGCGCTGCAGATCGACCATCTGGAAGACGCTGTCGAGGAACGCACCAGCAAGCTCACTCAGGCCAACGAGGCACTTCATGCAGAGATCACCGAACGCAAACACCTGGAAACGCAGCTCGTCCAATCGGAGAAGCTCGCCTCCATTGGTCAATTGGCGGCCGGCGTGGCGCACGAGATCAACAACCCCATCGGCTACATCTTCTCCAACTTCGGGACGCTGGAGGACTACCTCGACAACCTGTTCCAAATGCTCTCGGCCTATGAAACGGCGGCCATGGCATCACCCGAGGTCGCGCACAACCTGCATGCCATGCGTCAGAAGCTGCAGATCGAGTTCTTGAAGGAAGACGTGCCGGGGCTCATGCGTGAATCGCGGGAAGGCATCTCGCGTGTGCGGCAAATCGTGCAGGACCTGAAGGACTTCTCGCGCGTCGACTCGGTGCAAGATTGGCAGGCGACGGATCTTCACCAAGGCATCGATTCAACGCTCAACATTGTCTCGAGCGAAGTGCGCTTCAAGGCCGAGGTGGTGAAGGAATATGGGCAGATTCCCGAGGTGTGCTGCCTGCCTTCGCAAATCAACCAGGTGGTGATGAATCTGGTGGTGAATGCGGCGCATGCGATGGGGCCGGAGCGTGGGCGCATCGTCGTGCGCACTGGCTGCGATGGCGACGATGTTTGGATCGAGGTGTCCGACAACGGCAGCGGCATACCGAAAGACATCCTGCCGCGGATATTCGATCCATTTTTCACCACCAAGCCCATCGGCAAGGGCACGGGGCTTGGGTTGTCGCTGTCTTACGGCATCGTGCAGAAGCACCATGGAAGCATCGTCGTGGACAGCGAGGTGGGGCGTGGGAGCACGTTCCGCGTGACGCTGCCGGCGCGGCAATGCATGGCGGATTTTGTGGATACGGTGCCTGCTTGAATTCGTGGCCAGCCTTGAAGGCGGCGTAGCTGAGCGGTGGTGCTCACCCCCTGAGATGGATCTTGTAGATTCGACTCCGACTCTCAAGGGGAATTTGTACGTTTGCGCCTATCCGGCGGCAAGATCGGTGCCTTTCGGAATCCGGAGTCGTATGCGAAAAGCCGATCACCTGCGCCTGCGAGCACTCAAGAGATCGCTCCTCATCGCTTCGATGGTGCTGAGCAAGTCTGCATTCGGATCGGACCAGGCCCCCCCACCGACCGAGTCTGGTCTGCACAAGTTGGACACCGATGCGACCCCGGAAGCCTCTCCGCCAACAAGAGCCAGCGGGCTCGTCATGTTCGATTACCAGGCCATCAAGATCAAAGGCTACCAACCCATAGATCTGGTGGGCTTCCACCTTTTGAACAAATTCAACGACTGGCTGTATGTTGGTGTTGGTGGTCATGCCCCGCTGTTCAAGGGCGAGTATGGCGGTTTCATGGCTTTCGATGCCACGGTTCACGCCGAGCAAAGGCTCTTCGGGAACTGGTCGGCTTCGGCGGGCGCCTCGTTGGGCGGCGGCGGCGGCGGAAAGACCGACCTGCAGGCCAAGACCATCACGGGCACTGGCGGTTTTGTGAAGAGTTATGTGGGTCTCGGCTACCGCTTCAACGATGTGTCCGTCGGCCTGAACTATTCCAAGATCCGATTCACCCACTCCGTGATCGATGGCTCCCAATTCGGGCTCTATGTCCGAACGCCGTTTTCATACTTGGTTGCGCCATATGGAAATGCTGGCCGCACTCTTCGGACGAAGCAGGAGTCGGATCAGGGACCGACACCCGCCCACGACAGCAATGACGTCATCATCCTGGGCGCAGACAACCTCATTCAAATCAACCCTCAGGGATTGAATAAGAGAACCGTCAACTTGGTGGACGCGCAATACAACCACTTCCTGACAGACAACCACTACTTGCTATTCGGCGGCAGCGTCGGCTATCACGGCCTCGCCGGCTACAACCAGGCCTATGGCGGCGTCGGATACAAGATTTCTTACTCCCGCCGCTTCAACATCTATTCACAGATTGCTCTCGGGTCCGGCGGCTACGCGCCCGACAAAATAGATACGGGTTCCGGATTGTTGATCTATCCCAAGCTGTCCGCCGAATACCGGTTGACCGACTCCCTCGGCCTTTCATTGTCCGGCGGATATCTCTACGCACCTCGCGGGACGTCCAGGAACATGACCCTGGGCGCAGCACTCGTGTACCGCATTTCGCCCAAAGGCGGCAGCTTCTCCCTGGAGCGCCAAGAGGAGAAAGACGTCGGGTTCAGCGGACATCGCGTGCACGTTTTCTCGCAGACTCAGTCCGATGTCAGAGTCGGGAACAGATATCAGAGCAAGCTCAAGCTGCTGACGACGCAAGTTGACCAGACAGTCGGCGATAACGTCTATGTCCCCATTCAGGGCAGCATCGCCTATAGCCCCTACCTTGGTTACCCGGGCTTTGGCGAATTGCTGGCGGGCATCGGAGTTCAGAACAAGTATTCCGCGGATGACACTTTCCAGATGTTCGCTCAGCTGCTGGTCGGAACCAATATCCACGGGATCATTATCAAGCCGGCAGTGGGCGTCAATGTCGGCCTGACGGACCGGCTGGCGATCTATGGACAAGTCGGCAGGACGATGTCTCTCGACAATGTCGGGCTATACCCCAAAGACTTCAGATACAGATCGACGTCGGTCGGACTGGGTGTCACCTATCGGTTTTCCCTCCCGATATAAGCCGTCAGCGTTGCAAGCGCATCGTGGCGCCGTGTGATTGGCCAGTTCGATCATGCATTGCGCTGGTTTGCTGCCCGACATCCGGGCCGTGGCCTGGACGGCTCACCGCTTGACCGCTTGAACATCGGATAGTCCAGGTTCAATTCTCAATTGGGGCACCCGCTCGGTCCCACCGTAAGTGGAAGGGCCACTCGACGTCTAGAAATGCAATAAACGCCTCCGTTGGTCGCCAGCAATGTGCCCTGCGAGCCACATCGAGGAGTCGCTGGCATTGGTCCTGTGTCAGGTGTGCCATACCTCGGCTCAAGCCCACGGCCGCCTCGATCTTTCCCTCTGCAGACGGTATTCCCTCGGCGGCCTGAATCAATGCCTCACGCACATCGTCTGGTAACTGATGCAGGACCTTACCCGCTGCGGCTACGGCATGTGATTTCCAGGCTGGAATATTGAGGCTCAAAATTGAATTGGCGAACTGGAGGCATTCCTCCGCGCTTAGTACTTCCACCGCTGCACTCAGCTGATAGGCCGTTGCGCCCGGGTCGCTCGCCAATGAAGTCTCGACGATATTCAGATTGTCAAGGGTTTCTCGTTGCTCACCGCTCGACAATGCCCTCCCGCGGATCAGCTTCCCCAATCCTTGCTTTCCAGAATGTCCAATCACCAAGCCGGCAATCGTATTTGCTTGGGCGGCGCTTAGATAAGCAACATGGTATGCCAATTCGGCTATGTGGCCACGCCTGAAGTGGTCCTTGAGAGGATCATCGAAGGGAATTTCAATCAGCCTGTCGAAAAGGCGCGTTCGTTCTTCCACGTTCATCAGTGGCAGGAAAGAACATATCAAAGAGAATTGCTTTGGGTAACTCTCCATCGTCTTCAGAACGGCCTCAAAGACTTTGTTGCGTTCGCCCACGTCCAAGTGTGGAAATCCGCCTGCCAGCATTGCGGTGGCGACGTCTCGCTGCCATTCATTCTCGATGCTGCCAATCAAAGAGAAGAGGTGCTTGCGCCTCGCCGGGCTCAAGCGATCCAGGTGCGTTGAGGCTTCAAACAAAATGTCGATGCGATTTTCACTTTTGATTGCGGCGTCGACCATCAGCTTATAATCATCTTCATCCAGGTCACTGATTGCCGAAGTTAATGTATGAATTACATTGTCCCGATCCCGTCCGGGATTCATGGACAACGCCTGGTTGAGGATCGCTTTGAGATGCGCATTATCAAGAGCGGCCGTGTCGATTTCTAAGCGGCCATAATCTGCTTCTCTTATCAGCCTTTCAATTTTCTCGCTTGAGAAATGATCCCTTGCACCTTTGATTTGCGTACAAAGAGCAAGTTGAAACGCGGGATCCCCTTTACCTAAAAGTCCCGTAATCAGGCGGTCACGTTCCTCCTTGGTGAGTAAATCCTGGTACTTGCAGATTCGATCCCAGCAGCAGGACCAATCATCTGCGGAATGATTTAGCGTCTCAAGCACGGCCATCGCCTTGTTGAGAATTCGCTTCCGATATTCGGTCGGCAGGAATGGAAGCAATTGAATAAGACAGGAATCGCTGTGATTCCACGAGATATCCCTGCCCCAGAATCTTTGCAGCAAGCCAGTTTTGCCCCACCCGTTGAGTCTTGGGCTCTGGTCTACGCATCTAGTAGCTTCTTTGGTCTTGCACCTGAGCTCGAGATACCGGTTCTCTCCTCGGATGACGTCCCGGAGCTCACGATTTTGTATTGCCATTCGAGCCATGCCAGTCAACGCATGAATCGGTTGTCCTGGAGAGGATTTAAAACGTTCCGCAATGCATCTCAGAATTTCTGGAGGAAGGGGGGGTAACTGCCTCTTTGTCGGATCCTCGTCGCCGAACTGCCCTACAGGATCTCCTTGTGATGAGCGCGGCTTCAGTTGTTCGCTGCTCTCCAACAAGGCGGAGCGTCGTCCACTTCCTGACGGCTGGCTGGCTGCGGTACCTTGTGCATTGGCACTCGAGGTTTTGGTGCTTGAAGGTAAGTACTGGCCTATATATTTCAGC
>Ga0070663_100000426_pt1 | contig 22202 bp, 16 predicted proteins | sample KBSC63metaG_FD_65646 | JGI IMG/M metagenome (GOLD analysis project Ga0070663, IMG submission 65646) | Corn rhizosphere microbial communities from Kellogg Biological Station, Michigan, USA - KBS C6-3 metaG | ecosystem: Host-associated > Plants > Roots > Rhizosphere > Soil ...
CCCCCGGGCTCCCGCCTGAGGGTCCCCGTCCCTACCGGGCGCCAGCTCCAGGGGCCGCGTCCTCCCCTCCCGGGTGCCGGCTTCGAAAGCCGCGTCTTTCCTAGACGCGGAATTCGTGGAAGCTCCTCGTCTGGACCCGCAGCTCGGCGGGCTTTCGCGGGCTCGGCTTCGGGGGCGGCGAAGATCGAGGCTCCGCGACCCTCGGGCGAAGACGGCACGTCGACCTCCAGTCGATCGGCAAAAAAGTGTGGGAATCGGTCCAGCGGCCGGCGGCCGACAACTCGACTCCATGGTTGCTTGGCTTGTTCGGCAAAGCCGCGGCGCTCGGCGGGTTCGCACCGCCGCCGGCGAGCTCCGCCGCGGCCGGCATCTCGGCCGCCTTCGGCCTCGCGTCCTACCTCTCGACCAAGAGCGGCCAGCCGATCCTCGGCACCGGGGTCAAGGTCCGCAGCGACCAGCTGGCGGACGAAATCAACAGAAGGGTCCAGCTGGCCCGCGAAGAGACCACCGCGCTCGGGATGCTGATCGTCAGCGACTACGGGAAGCTGACCGCCACCTACCCGCACATCGAGTCCGATTGGTCGGCCCCGGACGCCGCCCGTGCCGACAAAGCTCTCACCACCGCGTCGAAGCAGTGGTTCTACGAAGCGCTGATCCCGACCGCCTACCCGTACCTGATCCGAGCGGCCGGGGCAAACAACGCCCGCAGCCTCGAGTGTCGCCTGTCGAGCGGCCGGCGCGCCTGGCCGAACCAGCCCGACCAGGACCAGATGAACGCGACCACCGGCTACGACGTCAACGGCAACCCGATCACCTCGGTCTTCTACTTCACCCAGGGCATCGGCGGCGGCTCATCGCCGACGGCCTCGCTCGGCGATGACATGTTCCGTCAGACCAACGACAGAGACCATCCGGGCCTCGGGATCGAGAAGCTGAGCTTCTTCACCGCCCGGGTCTTCAACGGGGAAATCGCCCATGCGATCAACAACTCGGGCGCCTGCTCGGTCGGCTGGCTGCCGGGCAAGTACTGAGTTGAGGGGCTGGCCCGATCGGATGGCCCTGGCGCTATAGGCGGTCACGACGTTCCACGTGGACGGCCCTCTGCCCTGAGGCAGAGGCGGGATCTGCCCGCAGGGTGACGACAGCCGCCGACCGCAGTTTTAGGGTACCGCGGCGTGTACCGTCCGACGCCCAGCCGAGCGCTGCTGCGCACCTTCGCCGCCATCGTGGCGCTCCTCGGCCTGCTCGTCGCGCTCACGCCCGCGGCTAGCGCCGCGAAAGGGCACGCGGGGACGGGGCACGTGAAAGGGCATGCGGGACCGGGGCACGCGGGGGCGCGGGGCGGCGTGGCCGCGCGGGCGCACTCGTTGGTCGCGGCGGTCGGGCACGCCCACTCGCCCGCCGCCCGGGTCAAGGCATCGCTGGCGCTGATGCGTGGCCTCCACGTCGCGGTCGAGAGCGGCAACGGCCGGATGCTCGTGCGCGGCGACGTCGCCCGTCACGCCGCCCTCTACGACTTCGAGCTCCGCGCGCTCGCCGCCGCCCGGGCGCGCGGCGAGCGGGTGCCGATCGCCGATCTCGCCGCGGCGCTGGATTCCGCCGGGCTGCACCGTCCCGGCGGCAAGCTGACCGCGGTGCTGCTCGCACGCGGCCTCGCCGCCGGGGTCCGTGATGCCGTCCACCACCCTGGCGCGACGAGCTCGCTGCCCGGGCTCGCGCTGCGGGAGCTCGGGCTCGCCGACCGACCCCGGGTCGACATGGCGAAGCTGCGCCCGCGCGACGCGCTCGACCCGCTGCAGGCCGAGCTCGTCCTCGTCGGAGTGGCGCAGATGACCTACGGGCGGCGCGCGCCGGCGACCCATGGCGTGGGCGCACACGGCTCTGCGGCGCCGCTCGCGAGCGCCTCCTCGGCGTCGGGCATCTGTGATGCCGTCAACGCCGCCAAGGATCTGATCCTCAGCGGCGGCAACGACGGGCTCGCGGGCAAGCTGATGAAGAAGGTCCTGGTCACGATCGTCAAGAAGAGCACTCTGACCAAAGGGCAGCAGAAAGCGCTCAAGCTGGCCGAAGAGATCGTCGACGGCCTGCACGGCGCCGCCCTCGCCCTCTCGGTCGCCGTCCACGGCGAACCGGAATCGGTCGGCCCGGCCCATTACAACCACTCCGCCGGCGAACACAACGTGCTGCAGATGCGGATCCGGGTCGAAATGCTCGACGACTACGGCAAGGCACTGGTGAAATGCGGGCCGCTCGCCGGGCTGAAGTTCCCGCCGAAGGGCGGCATCCCGAACGTGCCGATGCACTGGGAAACCACCGGGCTCGCCAAGCACGGCGAAGTGATCTGCGGGGCGGGCTGCACCCAGACCGACCAGGACGGCGTCGCGACCCTCACCCTGGCGCTCAAAGGCGAGGCGATCCCCGGCTATGGCCTGGAGCGGGAAGACACCGGCGTCGCCGACGCGGTCGCCTCCTACCAGAGCGCCTTCGGCGCCGGGCTCGGCGACCCCAGCTTCTGGGCGCAGTTCGCGACGCCCAAGTACGGCGGCGTGCGCTGGCACGTCACCTGGCACGAACCACCGAACCTCTCGTTGCGCGCGAGCGTCGCCTACGACGAGACTTACTCGAACCAGCAGCTCGGGGCGACGCCGTTCGGCATCTTCGACGCGGAAGGTCACGAAATTGACTCCTACTGGCCGACGGAGGGCAGCGGCGGCATGCACTTCGCGCTCGGCGCCGACATTCCGCTGGCCCCAGGGTCCGGACCCGGGGACAGTCCCGTCTTCACCGGCTCGGGGCCGCTCGGCTGGAGGACGTTCTCCTACGACGATGCCGGCCAAGTTTGGTCCTGCGGCGATCTCAGCGGCCCGGAGACGGTCGACGATCACGGCTCCGACCCCAGCTCCGGCGACCTCGCCGTCGACGCGGTCAGCATCGATCAGAGCACGGGCCAAGGCCTCACCGTCGTCCTCCACGCCAACCGCCTGCCGAGCTACACCAACGCCGAGACCGAGCACGTCGAATTCGAACACGGGACCTGCACCAACGGCACGACCACCGAAAGGCGGGACTTCGAGTCCTTCTTAGGCGCCCTCGACGGGGCCGAAGACGTCTCCTTGGTGAGCCTCGCCCCGAGCGAACACGCCTCCGACACCTACCGGATCACCCGCTGGACCCCCGGCCCTCCCTCGGGGGGCGGCGCCGGCGTGTACGCCTACCGGGACCTCACGTTCACCGACGTCGACGAGTGGGGGCAGACCTGGCCCGGCCACGTCCGCCTCGAGCTCTACGCCACGCCGGCGCCCTGAGGAGAGCGCGGGTGGATCCGACTTCGCGAACCCGTGGTCGCCGCCGTGCCGGCGGTGCCGTGTCCCTGGCGCTCGCCGCCACGCTCGCGCTCGCGGTTCCCGCCACCGCGCCGGCGGCGCCGCGCGCCTGCCACGGCCTGCGCATCAGCGTCAAGGTCGGCGGGGCAAGGGCCTGCGTCAAGGCGAGCGCGCCGGCCGTCGTTCCGGCCGCCCAGCAGCGCGGCTTCGACCGCGCCCTGCTGGCGACGCGGCTGCAGCCGACGCACGGTTCCGGACGTGGCGTGACGATCGGTGCGTTGCTCGGCCGAGCGCGCTCCGGGCTGAGCGTGCTCGAGCACGCCCTCGCCGCCGCCTCGACGTCCTCGACCGCGACCTCGGGCGCCGCCTTGGCGGTCCCGGGAATCGCCTTCTCGGCCCGCGGCGACTCCCCGCGCGCCCCCTCCCCTACGGTGGCGAACTGGAAGACCTCGGTGCGCGACCACGGCGTCGGCGACGCGACCGGCCAGGCGGTGCAGATCGTCGCCCGCCGCGGCGCCGCCAAGTTGACCCTGGACTCCAGCTACGTCGCGAAGGCCGAGCACTGCGCGGACGCCGCCGGCGAGGACCCTGGCACGCGGACCCGCAAGGTGTCGCTGAAGCTGGAGGTCCCACTGTCCGGCGGCCGGACGCTCACGGTCACGAGCAAGCAGAGCACCACCGCCCGTTTCGTCGGCACCGCCGACGACAGGGCGGCGCTCGCCCAGCTGAAGATCGGCAAGGTGAAGACGAAGGCGTCGGCGAGCGGCGTGCTGCGCGACCGCCGCGGGAAGCTCCTCGCCCGCCTCTCGCCGACCGGCGCGACCGCGACGATCACCCTGCCCACTGCGCTCGGCACCACGGTCTCCTGGCTGCAGGTCCTCACCGATCCCGCCACGGCATTCGTCGCCTCCGGCGCGCTGAAGGCGATCGTCCGCGGCGACCGCGCCTCGCTCGACCCGCTGCTGCGTCGCTTCGTCCTCCAGATGCAGGCCGACGCCTGGAGCACCTACGAACAGGCCCGCGGCGCCCTGCTCGATGCCCAGCGCAACTGGTGGCAGGCGGGCCGCTGCCTGCACCTCGTCCTCGAAGCGCCGAGCGGAGACCGCGTCGCGCCCCGGGCCCACCTGCCGCTGCGGGCGACCGCGGTCCTCACCAGCGCGCCCAAGCACCCCAAGCACGCGGGCGTCGGCCGGCTGCCGGTCAGCGCCCGGGTCGACGCCGGCGCTGTCGCGCCCGGTACAGCCACCACGGTGGCGACGAGCGCGGGCCAGGCGGACCCCGTCTCCTTCGACTTCACCGCGCCGGCCCGTCCCGGAACCGTGACGGCGACGGCGGAGATCGTCTCCAAGCAGGGGACGGCGAGCGCCACCCTGCCGCTCACCGTCACCGCGACCAACGTCTACCTGAAGGTGACTGCGGTCGGCGGCCACCTCGACTACACCGCGAACTACACGGACGGCAACCCGGTCCGATGCACGGTGACCGGCGGCGAGCACAGCGTCGCGACGCTCGATCCTGACGGCCACCTCGGCCCCACCGACGGCCGTTACCGGCACGGCCGCCTCACCCTCAACGTTCCGGTGCTGTGGAGCGGCGCGATCGATTACGCCGCCTCGGGGTCGGCCTGCTCGATGGCGCCGACCTGCCACGCGACCGTCGCGGAACCCGGCGGCACCATCGCCGCCGCCGTCAGCGGGCCGCGCGACACGGTGCTCGACATCGTCATCGTCGCGTTCTCGCCGCACTTCTACAGCGGCTGCGTGGCCGGCTACAACGACCCCTACTTCGCCGGCGACATCAAGACGATCTCCACCCAGGTCCCGATCGCGACAATCCTCGCGGGCCGGCCGTTCACGCTGATCTGGGCCGCCGACGATCGCGGCGAAGGGCACACCATCTCCCGCCTGCTCACCGTGACCGTGACCCCTGTCGACGCCGACGGCAACCCGCTCGGCTGAGGCCGGCGACCGCACCGCCGCCAAGCGCGCTCGCTCCCCGTCCAACTCCTCGTCACCGCCACCTACGGCAGTGCCCGACGCACCACCGTCGCCCACGTCACCCTCACCCGCTGACCTCCTCGCGCCGAGCCCGGTCCGCTCCCCCAAAGACGAGAGTGACCTCGACTGCGTAACTTCTAGGGACTTATATGAAGTTATAAGAGCTTGCCTTATAACTGACGATAACTTCTTAGAACGTGGACCCGATCGGCAACCCCTATACCCCCAACGCGGGCTCGCGGCCGGCGGAGCTGGCAGGAAGGGAACCGGAGCTTGAGCAGTTCAGGGTCCTCGTCGGGCGACTCAGGCAAGGGGCCACGGAACAGAGCCTGGTCATCAAGGGCTTGCGTGGCGTGGGTAAGACCGTGCTCCTGAACGCCTTCGAGGACCTGGCCGAGAATGAGAACTTCCTGACCTTCTACCACGAGTTGACGCCAGACTCGAATCTCGTGGAGGATCTCGCTCGCGACGCCGAAACCGCCCTTGGCCGGCTGAAGCTGACCGAGCGTGCCGGACGGCAGGTTCGATCGGCCTTCGGGCATCTGAAGGCGATCAAACTCACGGGGCCGGCGGACTTTGGGCTCGAAGTTGATCTGAGAGGCATCAACGAGGGGGCCCTTACGGCCGACCTCACCGAGCTTCTGCTCCAACTGGGGGCGGCGGCGAGGGCCAAGAAGAGGGGAATCGCCTTCTTTCTCGACGAGCTGCAATTCGTCGAGGAGACCCAGTACCGAGCGATGATCAGCGCGCTGCATCGCTGCACTCAAAAACAAGCGCCGGTCACTGTCGCGGCGGCTGGACTGCCGCTTCCTCGTCTGTCCGGAGAGGCAAGGTCTTACGCGGAGCGGCTGTTCGACTTTCCGACGATCGCCAGCCTCGACCAGGAGAGCGCGCAACGGGCACTCACGGAGCCGGCACGCAAGCAGAAGGTCGAGTACACCGAGGACGCGGTATGGGAGGCTCTCGCGTGGACGGCGGGCTATCCGTTCTCCATCCAGCAGCTCGGGAAGCACGCCTGGAATCTTGCGGAGGGCTCTCCGATCACGCTCGAGGACATCGAGGCCGCCAAGCCCGTGGCGCAAGAGTCGCTCGACCGCAGTATCTACGCGGTCCGGATCCAACGTACGACGACCAACCAGCAGCGCTACATGCGGGCCATGGCGGAGCTCGGCGAGGGGCCGTACCGCTCCGGAGCCGTCGCATCCAAGCTGGGCAAGACCGTCGGAGCGCTTTCCGTCGTCCGGCAAGACCTCATCAACAAGGGGCTCATCTACAGCACCGAGCAGTATGGACACGTGGACTTCACGGTCCCTCGCTTCGCGGAATACATGCGCCGCTACATGCCCCACAGAGGGCCGCGCAAGCCCAAGAAGTCGTAGGGCTCATACAAAAGAGCGGCCCGCCCGACCGGCGTACCGCTCTGAAACTCGGGTGTCAGTCCCTCTCGGGCTCTGCTGAAGAGGGCTGCGGATGGGCGCCGGCCTGAGGCAACAGGAACGGCGACGGGGTCGCGATCTCCGTTCCGGCGGCCGTGGTCTCCCTGTCACCCGAGGTCGGGGCTTTCCCGTTGGAGCCCTCGTCAGGTTCTTCGGCAATCCTGTGTCGAGGATCATCGTCGACTCCGTCGGCCTGGGTGAGTCGTGGGGCTCGTGCCTGCAGCTGGCCAGCGCCCTGTTCACCGCCCAGAACGGCGACCGCCTCCACCTGCGGCCGCAGATCACCAACGGCTGCGGCAAGAAGAAGGCCCACAAGAGCAAGGGGCATCGCGCCGGGAAGTAGATGGCGCGCCGGCGCACCGCGGTGCCGTTGCGGCCCGGGGTGCGCCGGTGGTGCGAGGTGGTCCGCGGCCGGGCGGCCGTGACGGCGGTCCGGGTTTTGTCCGGGGGCGGGGCGGCCGTCCGAGGTTGGTCCTGGGCGTCCCGGGCGCCTCATGGGGGTCCTGGCAGGCTGTGACCCTCATGGGGAGCCCAGGACGTGAGGCTTCCGTGAGGGAGGCGTCACAGGGACGGTGCGAAGTCGGACTTCCGTGACGGAGGCGTCACAGGGACGGTGCGAGGTCGGACTTCCGTGACGATCGTGTCCGGGAGATCCCACACCTCGGCCCTTTCGGTCACAGGGATGCCGGGAACGTCACACTTTCCGGCCCCGGGAGGCCCTTTTCCGGCCGGGATCGAGGGGTCGGGGACGCGTTGTCGACTTCAGGGCCCCTATGGGGGCCCCAAAGTCGACAACGCGCCCGTCGGTGTTGGACAACACGGGAGGAAGCCCGACGTTCTCGACATCTCCGTGACGGGGTCGGACTTCGGATACGGATCCGTGTCCCTCCGGTGAGGGATCCGTGGCTCCCTCGTGACGGATGCTCCACGGGTCCCCCCACTCTCCGCGACCCGGCCGTCTCGGCCACGGCCACAGCCTGCCAGGGCCGTGGACGAGACGGCCCGTCCCTTCCCGGGGCGCCAGCTTCAAGGGGCTACATCCCTTCCGGGCGAGAGCTTGCGAGGCCTGATCCCTTCCCGGGCGCCAGCCCGCAAGGGCCGCATCCCTTCCCAGCCCCGGACCCCGGAACGCCTCCTCTAGTGCCGGAAGTGCCGGTGGTGCGTGAAGACCATCGCCACGCCGAGGGCGTCGCAGGCGGCGACCACCTCGTCGTCGCGGATCGAGCCGCCGGGCTGGATCACGGCGGTGGCGCCGGCCTGGATGCCGAGCTCGGGTCCGTCGGCGAAGGGGAAGAAGGCGTCGGAGGCGAGGCTGGAGTTGGCGAGGAGGTCGGCGGCGTCGGTGCCGCGGGCCTCGCGGCACTTCTCGACCGCGAGGCGGACGGAGTCGACGCGGCTCATCTGCCCGGCGCCGATACCGAGGGTGGCGCCGTCCTTGGCGATCACGATCGCGTTGGAGCGGACCCGACGGCAGACGGTCCAGGCGAAGAGCATGTCGTCCCACTGGGCGTCGGTCGGCTTGGTCTGGGTGACGGCCTCCATCGAGGAGCGCAGGTCGGGCTGGTCATCGAGCTCCTGGACCAGGACGCCGCCGAGCACCTTCTTGTAATCGCGTTCGCCCGGCGGGGTGCGGCGCGGCTCCTCTTCGCTGAGGATCCGGACCGGCTCCTTCTGCTGCATGATCGCGAGGCCCTCGTCGTCGTAGCCGGGCGCGATCACGACCTCGACGAAGGTGCCGTGGAGTTCCTCGGCGACCTCCTTGTCGATCGGCCGGTTGAAGGCGAGCACGCCGCCGTAGGCCGAGGTCGGATCGCAGGCGCGCGCCTTGCGGTGCGCCTCGGCGAGGGTCGCGCCGATCGCCACCCCGCAGGGGTTGTTGTGCTTGACGATCACGCAGGCGGGCGGCTCGAAGTCGGCGCAGAGCGACCGTGCCGCGTCGAGGTCGAGCACGTTGTTGAAGGAGAGCGCCTTGCCGTGCAGCTTCTGCACCCCCGAGAGGATGTGGCTGCGCGCCCCCGCCTCCGAGTAGAGCGCCGCGCGCTGGTGCGGGTTCTCGCCGTAGGAGAGGTCGAGAACCTTCTCGTAGGCGACCGCGAGGTGTTCCGGGAAGTCCTCGTCCTCGTAGGAGGTCGAGAACCAGCGGCTGATCCCGGCGTCGTAACGGGCGGTCTGCGCGAAGGCCTCGTTGGCGAGCCAGTGGCGGGTCGTCGCGGAGATCTCGCCGCCGGACTCCTCGAGCTCGGCGCAGACCGCGTCGTAGGCCTCCGGCTTGACCACGACCGCGACGCCTTCGTGGTTCTTCGCCGCGGCCCGGATCATCGTCGGCCCGCCGATGTCGATGTTCTCGATCGCGGTGAGCGGATCGACGTCGTCGGCGGCGACGGTCTGCTCGAAGGGGTAGAGGTTGACCGCGACAAGGTCGATCGGCTCGATCGCCTCCGCCGCCAGCACGTCCATGTGCGCCGGCTCGTCGCGCCGCGCCAGGAGCGCGGCGTGGAGGCGCGGGTGGAGCGTCTTGACCCGCCCGTCGAGGATCTCCTCCTGGCCGGTGAACTTGGAGACGTCGGTGACCTCGACCCCGGCCTCGCGCAGCGCCGTCGCGGTGCCGCCGGTGGAGAGGATCTCGACCCCGAGCGCCGCCAGCGCCCTGCCGAAGTCGGCGACCCCGGTCTTGTCGGAGACGGAGATCAGGGCCCGGCGGACGCGGATCGCGCCGTTCCCGCCCGCCGCGCCGTTGCTCGCGGCGGCGGTGTCGCTTGAGGTGTCGGCGGCGGTATCGCTCATCGATCGGCCCCCGTGCGCGGGGGGCCGCCACCGATCCTAGCCTTGCCCCCGGCAAGCGTGCGTATCGCCTCCGGGAACAGCTCGTGCTCGACCGCATGGAGCGCGTTTTCGAGCTCCTGCCGGTCGCGGCTCGGCGGCACCGGGACCTCGCGCTGGAGGATCGGTGGGCCGGTGTCGACGCCCTCGTCGACGAAGTGGACGGTGACGCCGGTGACGTCGACCCCGGCCTCCAGCGCCTGCCCGACCGCGTCGAGGCCGGGGAAGGCGGGCAGCAGCGCGGGGTGGACGTTGACGATCCGGTCGCGGAAGCGGCCGACGAACCCGGCGCTCAGCAGCTGCATGTAACCGGCGAGCACGACGAGGTCGGGCCGCAGCCCCTCCGCCCAGTCGCCCATCGCGAGGTCCCGCGCGGCGCGGTCGGCGAACTCCTCGCGCGGGAACACGGCGGTCTCGACCTCCGCCTCGCGCGCCCGCCGCAGCGCCCGCGCCTCGCGCTTGTCGGAGCCGACGCCGACGACCGCGAACCCGTCGCGCCCGTGCAGCTGGTCGAGGATCGCCTGCAGGTTGGTGCCGTTGCCGGAGGCCAGCACGACGATGCGGAATTCGCTCACCGACGGATCTTCGCGCACCGCGCCCCGCTGTTCTTTTTGGCGGTCACGGCGCCACCAAGAACAGCTGTCGTTCGGCTGTTCCTTTTGCGCCTCACAGGCGCAAAAGGAACAGCGGCCGACGGGCGATAAAGTCGCCGGGACGTGACCGGCGGCTGGCGCGTAGTCCTCTACCTCCACCTGCTCTCGATGGCGTTCTTCGTCGGCGGGCAGCTCGTCTTCGGGCTCGCCGTGGTGCCGCTGCTGCGCGGGGACGACGATCGGGACCGCGAGCGACTCCGCTCAGTGGCGCGCCGCTTCGGCTACGGGTCCCTGGGCGCGCTCCTCGTCCTCGTCATCACCGGCTGGGCGATGGCCTCGCACTTCCAGCTCTGGGACAGCTCCACGCTCCAGTGGAAGCTGGCCTTGGTCGCCCTCGTGATCGTGCTCGTGCTCTCCCATCTGCGCTGGTCGAAACTCCACGCTCTCCAGGGCGCGATTCTCATCGCCTCCCTGGTGATCGTCTGGCTGGGTTTGCGGCTGGCGACGGGTGGCGCTTAGTTGGTGGTTACGCGGCCGGGGAAGGGATGGGGCCCCGCAAGCTGTCGCCCGGGGTAGGGACGCGCCCCTCTCGCCACGGCCCGGGCAGGCTGGGGCCGTGGCGAGAGGGGCGGGTGTGCGGAGAGCGGAGGTCGTGCACGGGAGCGACACGGGAGTGCGTCGGGAGTGGCACGGATCCGTGGCGGAGGTCAGACCCCGTCACAGAGACCTTGAGAACTCCGGTCTTCCTCCCGTGTTGTCCAACACCGACGGACGCGCTGCGTGGATTGACCCCCCTATAGGGGCCCTAAAACACGCAGCGCGATATCGACACTGGATTCCGGCCCGGAAAAGGGCCTTTCAGGGCCGGGAAGTGTGACGTTCCCGGCATCTTCGTCAACGATCCGGCCGAGGTGTGGAAGCTCTCCGGCAGGATCGTCACGGAAGTCCGACCTCGCGCCGTCCCTGTGACGCCTTCCCAACAGAAGCCTCACGTCCTGGGCTCCTCATGGGGGTCACAAGCCTGCCAGGACCCCCATGAGGAGCCCAGGACCCCCTCGGACGGCCGCAAGCGCCACGAACCCCCGCCCGAACGAACCCGGCCCGCTCAGCTCGCCGGGATCACGGCGATGCCCTCGAGGGCGAACTTGCCGTTCGCCTCGTCGGGGTCGCCAAGCGGGTAGTGGCCGCTGAAGCAGGCATCGCAGTGGTCTTCGGGGCTGCCGCCGATCGCCTCGTAGACGCCCTCCATCGAGAGGTAGGCGAGGCTGTCGGCGTCGAGCTCGTCGGCGATCTCGTCGACGGTCCGCCCGTGGGCGATCATCTCCTCGCGGGTCGACATGTCGACGCCGTAGTGGCAGGGGTTGCGGATCGGCGGCGCCGAGATCCGCAGGTGCACCTCGCGCGCCCCGGCGTCGCGCAGGATGCCGACGATCTGCCTGGTGGTGTTGCCGCGCACGATCGAGTCGTCGACGACGACGATGCGCCGGCCGGCGACGATCTCGGGCAGCGGGTTGAACTTGAGGCGCAGGCCGTGCTTGCGGAGCTCCTGCCCGGGCTGGATGAAGGTGCGGGCGACGTACCGGTTCTTGATCAGGCCGTCGTCGCGCGGCAGCCCCGAGGCGCGCGCGAAGCCCGCCGCCGCCGGGTTGCCCGAGTCCGGCACCGAGATCACCAGGTCGGCTTCGACCGGCGCCTCGCGCCAGAGGATCTCGCCCATCCGCCCGCGCGCCTGCTGCAGCACGTTGCCCTCCATGCGGCTGTCGGGGCGGGAGAAGTAGATGTGCTCGAAGACGCACGAGGAGCGCCGCACCCCGTGCACGACCTGCCGCGTCTCCAGCCCCCGGTCGGTCAGGCTGACCAGCTCGCCGGGATGAACTTCGCGCATCAGCTCGGCGCCGATGATGTCGAAGGCGCAGCTCTCCGAGGCGACGACGAAGCGGTTGCCGAGCCGCCCGAGGCTGAGCGGCCGGATCCCGTGCGGGTCGCGGAAGGCGACGATCGCATGCTTGGTCATCACCACCGTCGAGTAGGCGCCCTCGAGCCGCGGCATCACCTGTTCGACCGCGTCCTCGATCAGCTTCCCATCGTGGGACGACACGAGCGCCGCGATGATCTCCGAGTCGCTCGTCCCGCGGAAGTCGATCCCCTGGCCCTTCAGCTCGCTCCAAAGCTCGACCGCGTTGGTCAGGTTGCCGTTGTGGGCGAGCGCCACCTCGCGGCCGTCGTCGCGCCAGACCGGCTGCGCGTTCTCCCACGACCCGCCGCCGGTGGTCGAGTAGCGCACGTGGCCGATCGCCATGTCGCCCTCCAGCGCCCGCAGCTTCTCCTCGTCGAAGACCTGGGACACCAGCCCCGCGTCACGCAGCGTGGTGATGTGGCCGCCCTCGCAGGTGGCGATCCCGGCCGACTCCTGGCCGCGGTGCTGCAGCGCGTACAGCGCGAAGTAGGCGAGGCGGGACACCTCGTGCCCCGGGGCATTGATGCCGAAGACCCCGCATTCGTCGCGGGGCTTGTCGCGGTCGGCCGGGAACCGCTCGAACGTGGTCAAGGAGCGCGCTTCCTCTTCGGTAGAGACGATGTGACGCGCAGGCGGATCGCCTACCCCGGAAGGGTAGCAATGGGCGGCACCGCGCTTTTCCTCCGCGAAATCCGCTTACTCCGGGCTTTTCGCGGTCAGCGGACCCGCTCGACGACGTCGAAGGCCGGGAGGCCGTCGATGCTCACGGCATTCTTCTCCGCCATGTAGTCCGCGATCGCCCCCTCGCCGCCGACCCGCAGCTTCTTCTCCACCGACTTCTCGGCGTGCACACGCTCGCCCTCGTAGCTCATCCGCGGCACGCCGTAGCCGCAGGAGTCGCCGATCCGCTCGACCTCCACCAGGATCACCGCCCGCCGCGCCACCTCGAACTCGTGCGGCGGGTCGAAATCGGCGCGCGCGCAGAGCTCCTTAAACCGCGGGTCGTCGGCGACGACGACCTCGCCGCGACCGTGCAGGCGCAGGACCCGCGGCGGCCCGTCGAAGGCACAGAACATCACCACGATGCGCCCGTTCTCACGCAGATGTGCGACGGTCTCGGCGCCGGAGCCGACCATGTCGAGATATGCGACGGTGTGGTCGCCCAGCACCCGGAAGGTGCCCATCGGCCCCTTCGGCGAGACGTTCACCCGCCCGCCGGCCCCGAGCGGCGCCGTGCCGACGAAGAACAGCTCCCGTTCGGCGATCCACTCGCGCTGATGCTCGTCGATGCGCTCGAAGACCTTGCCCACTCCATGACCGTACCAGCGCGTGGGCGACGTTCCGTGACATCGCCCATGGAGATCTGAGGCGGCGCGAGGCGCCCCCACGCCGCCTCAGATCCGCGCGCCGCTCTCGGGGTCGAAGAGGTGAAGCTTTGCGGTGTCGGCCCAGAGCTCGGCCCTCTGGCGGCGGCGGACTTTGCTGGTCGGCTCGAGGCGGGCGACGATCTGCTCCTCGCCCTCGCGCCGGCCGGCGGCGCCGGTCTCGGCGAGGCGTTCGCCGACCAGGTCGGCCAGCTGTTCGGACTGGACGCCTTCGGAGGCGATGTGGAAGTAGGCGTAGAGGTCGGAGCCGAGCGACTCGACCAGGTCGATGTCGGCCTCGAAGATGACGCCGCGTTCGTTCTTGGTCTCGTCGGGGACGATCGCCGCGTCCTCGAAGCTCTCCGGCCGGATTCCGGCGACGACTTTGCCTTGGGACGGCAGGTCCAGGCCGTCGATCTGGGCCGGGTCGACCGCGCCGATCGGCAGGTGGATCTTGCCGTCGCTCACCTCGGCGGGCATGAAGTTCATCGCCGGCGAGCCGATGAAGCCGGCGACGAAGAGGTTGCGCGGCGACGAGTAGAGCTCTTCCGGCGAGCCGACCTGCTGGAGGACGCCCGCGCGCATGACCGCCACGCGGTCGCCGAGCGTCATCGCCTCGGTCTGGTCGTGGGTGACGTAGATCATCGTCGTCCCCAGGTCCGACTGCAGCCGCGCGACCTCGGTCCGCATCTGCACGCGCAGCTTCGCGTCGAGGTTGGAGAGCGGCTCGTCCATCAGGAACGCTTTCGGATCGCGGACGATCGCCCGCCCCATCGCCACCCGCTGTCGCTGTCCGCCGGAGAGGTTGGCCGGTTTGCGGTCCAGGTGCTGGACCAGGTCGAGTTTCTCCGCCGCCTCCTCGACCTTCTGGTCGATCTCCGCCTTGTCGACGCCGGCCAGGGAGAGCGCGAAGCCCATGTTCTCGCGCACGGTCATGTGCGGGTACAGCGCGTAGTTCTGGAAGACCATCGCGATGTCGCGATCCTTCGGTGAGCGATCGTTGACGACCTCGTCGCCGATCTTCAGCTCCCCGCTGGAGATGTCCTCGAGCCCGGCGATCATCCGCAGCGCCGTCGACTTGCCGCAGCCCGACGGCCCGACCAGGATCACGAACTCGCCGTCGGCGATGTCGAGGCTCAGGTCTTTGACGGCTTCGTAGCCGTCGTCGAAAACCTTGGTGACTTCATCGAGGACTATCTCTGACATTTGCGGGGCTCCTTTATCCCTTGACGGCGCCGGCGGTCAGCCCGGACACGATGCGGCGCTGGAAGATGAGGACGAAGACGATGATCGGGATCGTCACCACGATCGCCGCCGCGGCGATCGATCCGGTCGGTTCGGTGAAGGTCGATTCGCCGGTGAAGAACGCGAGCGCCGCGGGCACGGTGCGCGAGTCGTCCGACGAGGTCAGCGAGATCGCGTAGACGAAGTCGTTCCAGCAGAAGATGAAGACCAGGATCGCGGCGGTGAAGACGCCGGGCGCGGCGAGCGGCAGGATCACCTTGCGGAACGCCTGCCACGGGGTGGCGCCGTCCACCTGCGCGGCCTGCTCGAGGTCCCAGGGGATCTCGCGGAAGAACGCCACCAGCACGTACACCGCGAGCGGCAGCGAGAAGGTGAGGTAGGGGATGATCAGGCCTAGGTAGGTGTCGTAGATGCCGATCGCCCGCCACATGTCGAAGAGTGGGCCGACGGTGGAGATCGGCGGGAACATCGCGATCGCCAGGGCGCCCGCGAGGATCGCCCGCTTGCCGGGGAATTCGAGCCGCGCGATCGCGTAGGCGGTGAAGGAGGCGAGGATGATCGCGACCGCGGTGGTGATCAACGCGATCACGATCGAGTTGACCAGCGGGTGCAGGAACGGGCTGTCGCTCCAGCCGCCTTCGAACAGCGACTTGTAGTTTTCGAGCGAGAAGTGGGCGGGGATGATCCGCCCGTCGGTGATCTCGCTCGGCGGCTTCAGCGAGATCGACAGCAGCCACAGCACCGGCACCAGGGCGAAGATCAGCACGATCGCGATCGCGATCGTCCACAGTGAGTACTCGCGGGCTCCGACCTTCATCTCAGCCTCCCGGTCGCCCTTCTTCGACTTTCACGCCGAAGCCTTTGATGAAGACGAACGCGATCAGCACCACGCCGACGAAGATCAACACCGACACGGCGGAGCCGAGTCCCAGGTTCAGGCGGTTGATCAACTGGTTGAAGCCGAGGATCGATACCGATTCGGTGTTCTGCGCGCCGCGGGTCATGATGAAGATCGAGTCGAAGACGCGCGACGCCTCGAGGGTGCGGAACAGGACCGCGACGAGGATCGCCGGCTTCATCAGCGGCAGGGTGATCTTCACGAACCGCTGCCAGGCGGAGGCGCCGTCGACCCGCGCCGCCTCGTAGAGCTCGTCGGGGATCGTCACCAATCCCGCCAGCAGGAGCAGCGCCATGAACGGCGTCGTTTTCCAGATCTCGGCCATGATGATCACGGCGAGCGAGCTGATGTGGCCGCCGAACCAGTTTTTTTCGTCGGCGATCAGCGGCAGGTTGTCGACGAAGCCCGATTCGCTGGCGAAGGCGAACTGCCAGGCGAAGGCGGCGACGACGGTGATGATCCCGTACGGGATCAGGACCGTGGTGCGGACCGTGCCGCGGCCGAAGATCGCCCGGTGCATGACCAGCGCGATCAGCATCCCCAGCACGAGCTCGATCGCCACCGAGATCACCATGATCACGAAGGTGTTCCAGACGTCGAGCCACCACAGTTCGGCGCTCAGCACCGTGCCATAGTTGGCGAGGCCGATGAATTCGGTCTGTTCGGGGAAGCGCAGGTCGAGCTTCTGCAGCGAGAGGACGAAGGCGTAGAGGATCGGGTAGGCGGTGACCGCCAGCATCACGATCACCGCCGGCGCGCAGAGCATCCAGGCGAGCTTGCGTTCCGACTTGGTCCGCGAGCTTGCCTTGCCCGGCTGCGCGGCCGGCGTCTCGGCGCGTTGTGCGCTGGCCTCCATCAGAGAAGCCCTTCCCGCTTGACCGCCCCTTCGAGGTCACTCTTGAGTTCGTCGTACTTACCTTCGACGTTTTCGGCGGGGATGCTTTCCGGCGGGTGCAGGGCGCGCTGGATCGCCGAGGTGACGTCCTGGTAGGCGGGGGTGACCGGTCGCGGGCCCGCCGCTTCGACCTCTTCCCGGACCACGGCGGCAAAGCCGGGGTAGGCTTTTTTCACCGTCTTGCTCGTGTAGAGGTTCTCGTGGGACGGCGGCAGGCCGTCGAGTTCGACCGCGGTCAGCTCGCTCTTCTCCCCCGACAGGCAGAGCGCCGCTTCGAATGCCTGCTGCTGGTGTTCGGAGTAGGCGCTCACCGCCAGGTTGAAGCCGCCGAGCGGCGGTTTGGCCGGGTTCGAGTTGACCTTCGGGAACGGCGCCGCGCCCATCTGTTCGTTGATTTCCGGTGCGTTTTCCTTGGCGCTCGCGAAGGCGAAGGTGTAGTTGGTCATGAAGGCCGCTTCCCCCGCCTCGAAGGCGAGCCGCGCCGTGTCCTCGTTGGAGGTCGGCAGGTTCGGCGAGGCGGCCGAGGAGTGGGCGAGCCGCCCGATCACTTCGAGCGCTTCTTCGGTCGGCACCTGTTCGAGCTCGACTTCTTCGGGCCCGGAGAGGATCGAGGTGCCGGCGCTTTCGATCAGCGCGTTCACCCACACCGTGTAGCCCTCGTAGCGTTCGGCCTGGACCTGGATCTTCCCGGCTTCCGGCAGTTTTTCGGCGACTTCTCTCATCTGGTCCCAGGTTTCCGGCGGCTTCGGGACCAGGTCCTTGCGGTACCAGAGGAGCTGCGTGTTGGTGTTGAACGGCGACGCGTACAGTTCGCCTTCGAAGCTGGCGGTCTTCAGCACGCTCGGGAAGACGTCCTTCGATGCTTCCTCCTTCTCTTTGCCGGTCCAGGGCGCGATCCAGCCCGCGTTGGCGAATTCGCTGGTGAGGATGACGTCGAGGCCGATGATGTCGATCGAGGAGTCCTTCGCGCCGAGCCGCCGCACCAGCTGTTCGCGCGCCTGGCTGGCGTCGTTCGGCAGCAGTTCGGGCTTGATCGTGTACTTGCCGTCCGCTTCCTTGGTGCAGCGTTCGGCGGTGGCTTCGATCGTCCCGCCCGGCTGGATCGCGACGAAGAAGGCGAGTTGAGGGGGGCCGGAGCTCGACCCGCCGCAGGCGCTCAACACGGCCCCGGCCAAGGCCGACACCAGCAAGACCGCGAGTGCTTGCTTCGCCCGGCGCGTTTCAAGTCTCTCTCCCATAGACGAGACCTCGGCCCCCGAGGCAGAGGTCCGTCTACTGAACTGCCCGCGCCGGAGCGGGCTTAAACGTGACTATTGATGCTTGGGGTGCTTCGGCTTGGTTTTCGCCGGCGCCTGCGCGGACTTTCGGTGGTGGGTCCGCGTGCGGTGCACCGTCTTCCGCTGTCCGCGCAGTTTCAGCTTGCTCGTCGCGGTGCTCGTCGAGCCGGCCACGTTGGTCGCGCTCGCCGAGACGGTCACGGTCAGCAGCTTCTTCGTCGTCAGCGCTTTCAGGGTCCTCAGCACCGGATCGGTGAAGGCGAGGTTGAAGCGGTCGAGGACCCCCGGCGCCACCGTCTGCCCCGGTGCCTTCAGGGTGGCCGTCTTGCCCTTGCCGATCTTCACCGTGCCGCTCACCGCCACCGGCGCCGGGAGGCTGCTGGAGACGTAGACGGTGACCGCCTTGCGATGCGCCAGCGACAGTGAGCTGACCGTCACCACCGGGCAGGGCGACTGGTAGGCGGCGCTCTGCGGGCACTGGTCCTGCGTTTCGTCGCCGTAGCCGTCGCCGTCGACGTCGGGCTCGACCCGGGCCGTGATCGGCACCTGCAGGCCCTTCGCGTTTTCGACCGTGAACGTCGACCCGACCGGGATGCCGCCGACGGCCGCCGCGAAGGTGTCCGCTTCGTCTTTCGTTTCGCAGTAGGCGGTGAAGGGGTTGCCCGCGATGCCGAGGTAATCACCCGCCATGACCGGCACGCGCGCGTTGTAGGTGTTGCTTCCCTTCAGGTTCAGCGGGCCGCCCGGCGCTTCGCCGACCAGCTTGAACGATTCGGGGCTTTCGGCGTGCAGTACCACCAGCCGCTGCTGGAGCATCCGCGGGAGTTCGGCCGCGAGCCCTTCCGATTCGAACACCAGATCGGTGTTCACCGTCCATTCGGTGATCACCCCGGAGATCGGCGCGGTGACCGGGAAGGGGCTCGCGGGCGCGTGGCCGGTGGAGATCCAGATCGCTCCGTCTTTCAGCTGGTTGGCGACGCAACCGCTGCCGAAGAGGGTGGCGGCCGAGGCCGAGCTGACTCCGACGAATGTCGTCGCGGCGATGGCGATCGCGAGCGCTGCGGACAGGAGCTTCTTCATGCTCTCGTTCGAGACTACCCCTTCTTCTTGTGGTGGTGGATGCGGTTGCTCTTGTGACGGGCCGGCTTGGCCTGGCCCTTCAGCCACACCGTGCTGGTGGTGGTGCTCGGCGAGCCGGTCACGTTCGTCGCGCTGGCGGTGATCGACATCCGCAGCCACTTCTTCGGCGACAGCTTCTTCAGCACCTGGGTCACCGGCTTGGTGAGCGTGAGCGTGAACCCCGCGAGCGCTCCCGGAGCCACGGTCTGCGGCGCGGCGCTCAGCGCGGCCGTCCTGCCCTTGCCGAGGTATGCGATGGCCGTGACCCCGACCGGCGCCGGGAGGCTGGTCGCCACGTAAAGGGTCACCGCCTTCTTGCCGGCGGTCGGTTTGGAGTTGATCGTCACCACCGGGCAGGGCGCCTGGTAGTTGGGACTCTGCGGACACTTGTCCTGCGTTTCGTCCCCCGCGCCGTCGCTGTCGACGTCCGGCTCGATCTTGGCCACGACCGGGACCTGGGCTTCGCTCACCGGCGCTTCGGTTTCGACCGTCGCCCCGACCGGCGAGCTGCCGAAGAACGGCGCGACCGCGTCCCCGGGATCGGTCGTTTCGCAGAAGAGCGTGAACGCACCCGACAGGCCGAGAAGATCGCCCTGCTGCACCGGGATGTCCGCGGGGTAGGAGCTGACCCCGCCGAGGTCCAGCGGGCCGGCTTCGGACCTGCCGACGACGGTGTAGTGGTCCGGCCCGGCCGGCCGCAGGACGAGCAGCTGCTGCGCGACCGCGTTCGCGAGTTCGGCCCGTTCTTCCGGCGTCAGTTCGCTCAATTCGACGTTCAGCTTCCATTCGGTGATGACGCCGGCGCTCGGCGCGGCGACCGGCAGCGGGCTGGTCGGGCCGTGGGCGACGGAGACGAGGCTCTGGAACGGAGCGAAGCCGTCGGCCGCGCAGCCGCTGCCGAATTCGGTGGCGGCCGACGCCGAGGCGACGCCGACGAAGGCGGACGTGGACAGGGCAACCGCGAGCACAGCGGACAGCAGCTTCTTCATTTCACTCCCTGGACGGACGGGCGACAAGGACGGCGGGACTCTAGGCAAAAGTCCCCCGCGCGCAAAGCCCCCTCGACCGTTCGTCTACGGGGCGTGACGAAAGCTCGAGGCCCTCGCCCGGCCCAGGAGAGGGGGCGGTCGCGTTCGCACTTATCCGCGCTATCCGCGGATTACTGCGAACTCGACCCGACGGGTCCCGCGAAGGGTCACGGAAGGGAGGAGAAGTGACGCTTCCGCGCGCCTCCAGTGCACCTTCGTCCCCGAAGTGACGATCCCGTGACCACGCCCCGCGGGGCCCCCGGCCCTCGGAACCTCCCCGGCCCTCGGAACCTCCTCGGCCCGGCGGCTGATCGGCGGCCTCAGCCTGCCAGGGCCGTCCATCAGCACCGAGGCGCCAGCTTTCCAGCCGCAGGGGCCCGAGGCGCCGGCCGGGCTCCCCGCCACCCGGCCCCCGGCCTACCCCGGTGGCCGACCCACCTAAGCGTCGGCCGGGGGCTCGGCGACGGATTCGGCGCGGGCGTCCAGGGAGCGCCAGGCTTCGGTGGCGTCGAGGAGGCCGATGACGAGGCTGCGGTCGCCGGCGGCGAGCTCGATCGTCGTGCCGCCGACCTCGCCGATCACGCGGGCGCCGAGGGCCTCCAGCTCGGTGCGGTCGCCGGAGAGGACGAAGCCGCCGGGGCCCTCGCCGAAGAGGGCCTCCTCGGGGGTGCAGCCGCGCTCGCGCAGCTCCTGCAGGTCGGCACGGCAGCCGAGGCCGGCGCCGATCGCGCACTCGGCGAGGGCGCAGGCGAGGCCGCCGTCGGAGACGTCGTGGGCGGAGGCGACGCGACCGGCGCGGACCGCCTCGCGCACCGTCCCGCAGGCTTCGGCGACCGCGGCGACCTTCGGCTCCGGCAGGCCGGCCTCCAGCTCGCCGCGCTGCTTGGCGAGCTCCGAGCCGTGCAGGGTCGGCGCGAACGGGCCGAGCAGGCCGATCGCGTCGCCCTCCTTGATGAAGGACAAGGGCGCGGTGCGGGCCGGGTCGGGCAGTTCGCCGACCATCCCCACCACCGGGGTCGGGTAGATCGGCCCGTCGGGACCCTCGTTGTAGAGGGAGACGTTGCCGCCCACGACCGGCACGCCGAGCTCCTCGCAGGCCGCGGCGAGGCCGCTGATCGCGCGGTCGAGCTGCCAGGCGGGGACCGGCTTCTCCGGGTTGCCGAAGTTCAGGCAGTTGGTCAGGCCGAGCGGCTCGGCGCCGACGCAGGCGAGGTTCTGGGCGCACTCGAGCACCGCCTCGACCGTGCCGTTGAACGGCTCGCAGGCGACCTTGCGGCCGTTGCCGTCGATCGACACCGCAATCGCGTTGCCGGACTCGGGCAGCTGCAGCACCGCGGCGTCGGCGGTCTCGGGACGGCGCACCGTGCGCGAGCCGACGATCGAGTCGTACTGCTGGAAGATCCACTTCTTCGAGGCGATCGAAGGCGCGGCGAGGAGCGCCATCAGCGTCGTCGCCGAGTCGGCGTCGGCGGGGAGCGTCGCCCGGTTGCCGTAGATCCAGGCGGCGGGCGCGGCGGGCGCCAGGTCATACAGCGGGCAGCCGTCGACCAGCGCCTCGACCGGCATGTCGCCGACGACCTCGCCGGCCTTGAGGATGCGGATGTGGCCGGAGCCGGTGACGACACCGATCCGCGCCGATCCCGTCTGCCACTTGTCGCAGATCGCGCGCACCTCGTCGACTTTCGATGGCTCGACCACCGCCAGCATGCGCTCCTGCGACTCGCTGACCATGATCTCGAAGGGCTCCATGTCGGCCTCGCGCAGCGGCACCTCGGCGACGTCGATGTCGATCCCGACGCCGCCCGCCGAGGCCATCTCGCCCGCCGAGGAGGTGAGGCCCGCGGCGCCGAGGTCCTGCAGCGAGACCAGCAGGCCCTTCGCCAGCAGCTCGAGGCAGCACTCGAGCACCTTCGACTCCTCGAAGGGGTCGCCGACCTGCACCGTCGGGCGCTTCGCGTCGTCGCCCTCGCCGAGCTCGGCCGAGGCCAGCACCGAGGCGCCGCCGATCCCGTCGCGCCCGGTCGTCGCGCCCATCAGCACCACCGCGTTGCCGACCCCGGCCGCCGCGGCGCGCACCATCTCCTCGGTCTTGGCGAAGCCGATGCACATCGCGTTGACCAGGCAGTTGTGCTCGTAGGGCTCCTCGAAGTAGATCTCGCCGCCGACGTTCGGCACGCCGATCGAGTTGCCGTAGTGGCCGATCCCGCGCACCGCGCCGTCGAGCAGGTGGCGCGAGCGGACCGAGTCGAG
>Ga0070663_100000428_pt1 | contig 22180 bp, 20 predicted proteins | sample KBSC63metaG_FD_65646 | JGI IMG/M metagenome (GOLD analysis project Ga0070663, IMG submission 65646) | Corn rhizosphere microbial communities from Kellogg Biological Station, Michigan, USA - KBS C6-3 metaG | ecosystem: Host-associated > Plants > Roots > Rhizosphere > Soil ...
GGCCGGTCGACGACGACGCGCTGCAGCAGCTCGCGCAGCGCGTGGAGGAGTCGATCCGCTCCGCCGGGCTGGCGGAGATCCCGAGTCACGAGGTCGGCTTGGCCATCCTGGGCCCGCTGCGTGAGCTCGACGGGGTCGCCTACCTCCGGTTCGCCAGCGTCTACCGTTCCTTCTCCTCGGTCGAAGACTTCGAGAAGGAGATCGCCGACCTCCGTGAGGCCATGGCGGGTTCTGCTGCCCAGGAGGACAGCGATCAGCGCGCAGACGGCAACTGAGCCGTCCCGCTGCGGGAGAGGGTTCAACCGATGACGGAAACCGTGGGAACGACGGGGGCCCGCGCGGCCGCCGGCAAGAAGGGCAAGGCCGCCGGCGGGCTGAGCGTGAAGCGCGTCTTCACGACCGAGGGGCAGCACCCGTACGACCAGGTGACCTGGGAGCAGCGGGACGTCGTCATGACGAACTGGCGCGACGGCTCGGTCAACTTCGAGCAGCGCGGCGTGGAGTTCCCCGAGTTCTGGTCGGTCAACGCGACCAACATCGTCACCAGCAAGTACTTCCGCGGTGCCGTCGGCAGCCCGCAGCGCGAGCGCAGCCTCAAGCAGCTCATCGACCGCGTGGTGCACACCTACGTCAAGGCCGCGCGCGACCACGGCTACTTCGCCGCGCCGCAGGACCTCGAAATCTTCGAGCACGAACTCACCTGGATGCTGCTGCACCAGGTCTTCAGCTTCAACTCCCCGGTCTGGTTCAACGTCGGCACGCCGTCGAAACAGCAGGTCTCGGCGTGTTTCATCCTCGCCGTCGACGACACGATGGAGTCGATCCTCAACTGGTACCGCGAGGAGGGCCTGATCTTCAAGGGCGGCTCCGGCGCCGGCCTCAACCTCTCCCGCATCCGCTCCTCGAAGGAACTGCTCACCTCCGGCGGCACCGCGTCCGGACCGGTCTCGTTCATGCGCGGCGCCGACGCGTCCGCGGGCACCATCAAGTCCGGCGGCGCCACCCGGCGCGCGGCGAAGATGGTCGTGCTCGACGTCGACCACCCGGACATCGAAGAGTTCATCCAGACCAAGGCGCGCGAAGAGGAGAAGATCAAGGTCCTCCGCGACGCCGGGTTCGACATGGACCTCTCCGGCGCGGACATCTCCTCGGTGCAGTACCAGAACGCGAACAACTCGGTCCGCGTGTCCGACGAGTTCATGCAGGCGGTCGAGAACGGCACCGACTTCGGCCTGCGCGCCCGGCTCACCGGCGAGGTCATCGACCGCGCCGACGCGAAGAAGCTGTTCCGCACGATGGCCCAGGCCGCGTGGGAGTGCGCCGACCCCGGCATCCAGTACGACGGCACGATCAACGACTGGCACACCTGCCCGGAGTCGGGCCGGATCACCGCGTCGAACCCGTGCAGCGAGTACATGCACCTCGACAACTCCAGCTGCAACCTGGCGTCGCTGAACCTGCTGAAGTTCGTGACGCCCGAGGGCACGTTCGACGCGCCGCTGTTCGCCCGCGCCGTCGAGTTCGTCATCACGGCGATGGACGTCTCGATCTGCTTCGCGGACTTCCCGACCGAGCCGATCGCCGACACCACGCGCAAGTTCCGCCAGCTCGGCATCGGCTACGCGAACCTCGGCGCGCTGCTGATGGCGCTCGGCCACGCGTACGACTCCGACGGCGGCCGCGCCCTCGCGGCGGCGATCACGTCGCTGATGACGGGCGTGTCGTACCGGCGTTCGGCGGAGATGGCCCAGGTCGTCGGCGCGTACGAGGGCTACGCGCGCAACGTCGAAGCGCACCAGCGCGTGATGCGCAAGCACGCGGCGGCGAACGAACTCGTCCGCACCTACCACTCGAACGACGCCGCGGTCCGCGCGCTGGCGACGGAGGAGTGGAAGAGGGGCATCGACATCGGCACGAAGCACGGCTGGCGCAACGCGCAGGCGTCCGTGCTCGCGCCCACCGGCACCATCGGCTTCATGATGGACTGCGACACCACCGGGATCGAGCCGGACTTCTCGCTGGTGAAGTTCAAGAAGCTGGTCGGCGGCGGCTCGATGCAGATCGTCAACCAGACGGTGCCGCGGGCGCTGGAGGCGCTGGGTTACCCGGGCGAGCAGGTCGAGGCGATCGTCGAGTACGTGGCGCAGCACGGCCACGTCGTCGACGCGCCGGGGCTGCGTCCCGAGCACTACGAGGTGTTCGACTGCGCGGTCGGCGAGCGCTCGATCGCCCCGATGGGGCACGTCCGGATGATGGCCGCGGTGCAGCCGTTCCTGTCGGGCGCGATCTCCAAGACGGTCAACATGCCCGAGTCGGCGACGGTCGAAGAGGTCGAGGAGATCTACTTCCAGGGCTGGAAGCTCGGCCTGAAGGCCCTCGCGATCTACCGCGACAACTGCAAGGTCGGCCAGCCGCTGTCGTCGGCCAAGAAGGAGAAGGCCGCCGCGGTCGCCGAGCCGGAGAAGGTCGTCGAGTACCGGCCGGTGCGCAAGCGCCTGCCGAAGAAGCGCCCGAGCCAGACGGTGTCGTTCACCGTCGGCGGTGCGGAGGGCTACCTGACGGCGGGCTCGTACCCGGACGACGGCCTCGGCGAAATCTTCGTCAAGCTGGGCAAGCAGGGCTCGACCCTGGCCGGCGTGATGGACGCGTTCTCGATGTCGATCTCGGTCGGCCTCCAGCACGGCATCCCGCTCGAGTTCTACGTCTCGAAGTTCTCCAACCTGCGCTTCGAGCCGGCGGGCATGACGGACGACCCGGACATCCGCATCGCGACGAGCGTGATGGACTACCTGTTCCGCCGCCTGGCCCTGGACTACCTGCCGTACGAGAAGCGCTCGCAGCTGGGCATCCTCTCGGCGGACGAGCGCTCGGCCGAAGTCGAAGCGACGTACGGCAACCCCGGCGTCGACCTCGAGGCCTTGCAGTCCACTGTGGACTCTTCGCCGGAGCCGCACGCCGACGAGCCGGAGCACGCGCACCGCGAAGCCCAGACGACGACGGAGCTGATGGAGCTCCGTCTCGGCAAGGCGGCGGACGCCCCGCTCTGCATGACGTGCGGCACGAAGATGCGCCCGGCAGGCTCGTGCTACGCCTGCGAAGGCTGCGGCGCCACTTCCGGCTGCAGCTGAGGAGACCTTCGGCTGAACCGGGCGGTCGGCGCCCGGTTCAGCCGAAGAACTCCTGCAGTTCCGAAACGGGCGGCAGGCCGGCCACGAACCCGAACCGGCCCGCGCGCATCTCGCGGGCTCCGTCCATGAAGGACTTCAGGGCGAGCCGGGAGAGCGCCGCCCCGATGCTGACGCGGCGGACGCCGATCTCCGCGAGCTGGTCCAGGGTGATCGACGGGTCCGCGAAGCCCATCACGACGTTGACCGGCTTGCCCACCGACGTCACCACCGCGCGGATCTCGTCCAGCGTCCGCAACCCCGGCGCGTACAGCACGTCGGCGCCCGCTTCCTCGTACGCCTGCAGCCGCCGGATCGTGTCGTCGAGGTCGTTGACGCCCAGCCAGAGGTTCTCGCAGCGGGCCGTGAGCACCACCGACCGGGCGCGTGCGGTCTCCACCGCCGCGCGGACGCGGTCGACCGCGAGCCCGAGGTCGTAGATCGGCGTGCGGAGCTCGCCCGTGTGGTCTTCGATCGACGCGCCGACCGCCCCGGCATCGGCTGCCGCTTCGATCATCTTCGCGGCTTCGGCCGGGTCGTCGGCGAAGCCGTTCTCGAGGTCCGCGTTGACCGGCAGGGGCGTCGCCTCGGCGATCTCCCGGACGTTGGCCAGGATCTCCGCCCGGGTCGCGCGGGTCCGGCCGACCACGTTGGCCACGCCCAGGCTGGTCGTGGCCAGGGCCGCGAAGCCGAGCCCCGCCAGCAGCCGGGCCGTGCCGGCGTCCCACGGGTTCGGCAGCAGGAACGGCTCGGGGCGCTCGTGCAGCGCGCGGAACTCGTCGGCGGTCGTCATGCGTCCAGCATGCTCGGCCGGTGGCCCGCGGACAACGGCTCCGGCGGGTGGGCCGAGGGGGTGACCGCGCGGCATCATCGCCCGATGACCTACGCACACTGGCTCCAGGACTTCGAGACCGAGGCCGACCGCCGCAGCCGGCGCGAAGACCCGCCGTGGGAGCGGGGCGCGAAACTCCACCCGGACGTGGCGAGAAGCATCCAGCGGTTCCAGGTGGGCGAGGCCGGCGACGGCGCCAACCTCATCGCGAAGGCCGCCGGGGACGACGACTACCTCGCCGCCGTGAAGCTCTTCGTCGCCGAAGAACAGAACCACGCCCGGATGCTCGCCGAACTGCTGGCCGCCGCCGGGGTGCCCACCCTCGGACGGCACTGGTCGGACACCGTGTTCGTCCGGCTGCGGCGGGCACTCGGGCTGCGGCTGGAACTCATGGTGCTGCTCATCGCCGAGGTCGTCGCGCTGCGGTACTACCGGGCACTGCGGGACGGTGACGGCGACCCGCTGGTCACCGACGTCGCCGCCCGGATCCTCGCCGACGAGGAGCGGCACGTGCCGTTCCACTGCCACCGGCTCCGCGCCGGGTTCGCCGGGCTGCCCGGGATCGTGCGCGCGGCGGTGTTCGGGGGCTGGCGGGTGCTGCTGCTCGGCGTGGCGATCACCGTCGCCGCCGACCACGGTCCGGCCCTGCGCCGGCTCGGCGTCGGGCGGCGGGTGTTCGTCGCGGACGTGCTAGCCGCCTTCGAGGCCGCCCTGACCCGGCTCCAGTAGGCCGGCCAGCTGCCGCAGCGCCGCCGTGATCCGCTCCGGTGACACTCCTCTCGACGTCTGGTGCAGGAACAGTTCCGGCGCCAGCGGTGCCAGCAGCACGTCGGCCAGGACGTCGGGGTCCGCCGCGCCCGCCGCCTCGGCCAGCACCCGCACGTGCGTCCGCCAGAAGCCGTACGCGCCCGTCGTGAAGCGCGAATGGCCGACCTCCGCGCCCAGCACCAGGGGCGCGTGCCGCTCCAGCAGCTCCACCATCGCCGCGTAGAACGCCGCCAGCCGGGCGGACGGCGGCGCGCCCGGCCCCAGCGGAGGGTCCCCGCGCAGCAACTGCTCCTGGAGACGGCGCTCGTGCTCGTCCAGCAACGCCACGGCGATCGAAGCCCGGTCCGGGTAGCGGCGGTACAGCGTTCCGCGGCCGACGCCGGCCGCCCGCGCGATGTCCTCCATCGTCACCTCCGCCGCGCCACGGGTGGTGAACAGCTCCTCGGCCGCCTCGAGGATCTTCGCGCGGTTGCGGGCCGCGTCGGCGCGTTCGGGCATGACGCGAGCCTAGGGAATAACCGGACAGCGCGTCCAGTTGAGGCAAGTGGACGCCGTGTCCACTTGAGGAGGAATCGTGTCCCACCTGCTGCACCTCGACTCCAGTGCCCGCCGCTCGTCGTTCTCCCGGGAACTGTCCGCCCGGTACGCCGCCGGCTGGCCGGGCACCCGGACCCACCGCGACCTCGCCGCCGAACCGGTCCCGGTGATCGGCGAGGCCTGGACCGAAATCTGCGACGCCCTGCTCACCGCGGGCATCACCGACCCCGCGCGCTACGCCGACGTCGTCGGGACGCCGGCCCGGAAGACGGCCTGGGCGATCGTCGAGCCACTCCTGAACGAGCTGCTCGAAGCCGACGTCGTCCTGATCGGCGCACCGATGTACAACTTCTCGATCCCGGCCGCCCTCAAGGCCTGGATCGACCAGGTGACGTTCCCGAAGATGTCCCTGCGCGGCAAGAAGTTCGTCATCGCCGGCGCCCGCGGGGGAACGTATGCCGAAGGGACGCCACGGGCGCCGTTCGACCACCACGAGCGCTACCTGCGGGACTTCATCGCCGGGCACTACGACGTCGACGACGTCCGGTTCGTGCACGCCGAGCTGACCAACGCCCTGGTCGATCCGCACCTGGCCGCACGCGAAGGCGAGCGCGCGGCGTCGCTGGAGAAGGCCCGGGCGGCGTTCTGATGGGCTGGGTGACGCTCGTCTTCGCCGGGCTCGTCGAGATCGCCTGGTCGCAGAGCATCAAGCCGACGGAGAACTTCACGCGGCCGTGGCCGACGCTCCTGTGCTTCGTGCTCGGCGCCGCCGCGGTCTACCTGCTGTCGCGCGCGATGGACACCGTCGGAGTGGGCACCGCCTACGCGGTGTTCACCGGGATCGGTGCCGTCGGTGCGATCGTGCTCGGCGTCGTCGTCACCAAGGACCCCCTGAGCGTCGGCCGGGTGGCCGCGCTGGCCCTGATCGTCGGCGGCGTCGTGCTCGCGCGGCTCACTTCGTGAGCTGCTCCCACAGGAACTCGAACACCAGCGCCCACTTGAACGCCAGCTGTTCGTTGTCCGCGGCGGCACCGTGGCCGCCCTCGATGTTCTCGTGATACCGGACGTCGTGCCCCTGCTCACGCATCCGCGCCACCATCTTGCGGGCGTGGGCGGGGTGCACGCGGTCGTCGCGCGTCGACGTCACGAACAGCGACGGCGGATACGCGCGTCCACTGTGGACGTTCTGGTACGGCGAGTACTTCGAGATGTACTCCCACTCGGCGGCGTCGTCGGGGTCGCCGTACTCGGCCATCCAGGACGCACCGGCCAGCAGCAGGTGGAAGCGGCGCATGTCCAGCAGTGGCACCTGGCTGACGATCGCCCCGAACCGGTCCGGGTAGCGCGTCAGCATGACGCCCATCAGCAGCCCGCCGTTGCTGCCGCCCTGGATGCCGAGCTGCGCCGGCGTCGTGATGCCCCGCGAAACCAGGTCCGCGGCCACCGCGGCGAAGTCCTCGTACACGCGGTGACGCTCGGCCTTGAGGGCCTGGGTGTGCCAGCCGGGCCCGTACTCGCCGCCGCCGCGGATGTTCGCGACGACGTACGTGCCGCCGCGGGCGAGCCAGCCCCGGCCGATCATGCCGCTGTAGGACGGCGTCAGCGAGATCTCGAAGCCGCCGTAGCCGGTCATCAGCGTCGGGCCGCCCTCGGCACCGGACGGCCGGACGACGAAGTACGGGATCTTCGTGCCGTCCTCCGACGTCGCGAAGTACTGCGCCACGCTCATGCCCGAAGCGTCGAAGAACGCCGGAGCCTGCTTCAGCACTTCGACCTCTTCACCGACGTGCCCGTAGCTGAGCGTCGACGGCTGGAGGAAGCCGCTGGAGTCGATCAGGTATTCGTCGCTGACGTCGGGGTCGGTGTCGAAGATGTCCGCGCTGCCGAACTCGGGGCCACCGGCGAGGGGCTCTTCGGCCCAGCTGCCGGGGCCGGGCGTCAGGGTGCGCAGCTCGCTGCGGACGTCGCGCAGCGTGCCGAGGAGCAGATGGCTGCGGGTCCAGGCCCAGTATTCGAGCGAGGTGTGCTCGTCGGGCGTGAACAGCGTCGTGAAGTCCCGGTCGCCGGCCATGAAGGCGTCGAAAAGGATGGCGACGAGCGAGCCGGCCGGGTGTTCGGTGCCGCCGACGGTCCACGCCGTCCGCGGCCGCACCAGCAGCCATTCGCGGTGCACGGACGCGCTCGCGTCGTCCGGGACGTCGATCTTGACCAGCCCGGCAGGTGTCCTCAGGTGCAGTTCCGAGCGGTAGAAGTCGATCGAGCGGCTGACGAAGTCGCGCTCGAAGCCCTCGGTCGGGTCGTGGGACGCGCCGATCGAGACGTCGTCGGGCTTGCCCTCGAAGACCGTGACGGCTTCGGCCAGCGGCGTCCCGCGGCGCCACTCCTTGGCCAGCCGCGGGTACCCGGAGCTGGTCAGCGAACCGGGGCCGAAGTCCGTTCCGATGTAGACGTGGTCTTCGTCGATCCAGCCGATCCGCGTCTTCGCCTCTCCGACCGTGAAGCCGTCTTCGACGAACTCGTGCGCGTCGAGGTCGAATTCGCGGACGACCGTGGCGTCCGCGCCGCCGCGGGAGAGCTCCACCAGGCCGCGCCGGTAGTCCGGCCGCAGCACGGTGGCGCCCTGCCAGACCCAGTTCTCGCCTTCGGCCTCGCCGAGCGCGTCGACGTCGAGCAGCAGCTCCCACTCCGGCTCGGCCTGCCGGTAGGACTCGAGCGTGGTCCGCCGCCACAGGCCGCGCGGGTGGCTCGCGTCCTGCCAGAAGTTGTAGAGGAACTCGCCGCGGCGGCGCACGTACGGGATCCGGTCGTCGGCGTCGAGCACCTCGCGCAGCTCGTCACGCAGTTCGGCGAACCGCGCACCGGGGGTCAGCTCGGCCAGCGTCTCGTCGTTGCGGGTGCGCACCCAGTCCAGTGCGTCGTCGCCGGTCACGTCTTCCAGCCACAGGTAAGGATCCTCCACGCTCATGCCGTCCAGTCTTGCCTGGTCGAGGGCATCAGGGCCACCCGGTGGCGTTTTCGTTTCGTGATCCCTGCCTCCCGGGGGGTCCGTATGCTGGTGCCACACAGCAGGGGGAGAACGTGAACGACACCGAGCCGTCCTGGCCGGGGCCGGCCCGGCCACCGGAACCCGCGTGGGTGCCGGAGCCGAACCCGTGGGCGCCCAACTGGGCCGCGGCCCCGCCCGTCCCGATCGCGCCACCGCGCAACCGGCTCTGGGGTGCCGTCACGGGCGTCCTGATCGTCGTGGTCGCCGTCTCCCTGATCGCCGCCACCATCCCGCGCCGGGTGGACGGCCAGGCGTTCGCCGCCCAGGGCGCCGACGCCGGCCGGGCGTACGGCAACACGGGCAAGACCCCGAAGGCCGTGCCGGAGCTGGCGCGCAACCCGCTGCTCGGCGAGGGCATCAGCCCCGGACCCGCCACCTGCAACCTGCCCGACCTCGGCCGGGCACCCGAGCAGCTCAAGGCCTACTACGGCGCGCTGGTCGCCTGCCTGGAGCAGTCGTGGCGCCCGGCGCTGGAGAAGGCGAACGAGCCGACGCTGACCGCCACGGTGTCGGTGACGCTGCCGGAGCACAGCGCGTGCGGCGAGGCGCCCACGGAAAACGAAGCCGTCGCCTACTACTGCGGCGGCGACACGACGATCTACGCCCCGACCGACTGGATGCTCACGGACGCCGGGCTCAACAAGGCCCGGCACATCGCGACGATCGCCCACGAGTACGGCCACCACGTGCAGCGCGAGAGCGGCATCCTCTCCGCGGCGGCGGACAAGATGACCTCGCCGGACGAGGACAGCGCGGCCGACAAGGAGGTCGTGCGCCGCATCGAGCTGCAGGCGAACTGCTTCGGCGCGCTGTTCCTGACCGCCGTCGCCGGCTCGGGCTCGATCACCCGGTCGCTGGCGAACGCCGCGGTCGCCGACTACGGCCGCGCCAACGACAGCGACACGCACGGCTCGCGCGAACACCAGCTCTCCTGGGCGAAGGCGGGCTACGACGGCAAGGCCACGAAGGCGTGCGACACGTGGAGCGCCCCGGCCGCGGAAGTCACCTGACGACCCAGGCGGGGTCGCGGCCGAGGAGGGCGAGGAACCGGTCGAGTTCGCCCGCCCCCGCGGGAACCTCGACGCTGCGGGCGAACGAGCCGTTCTTTTCGCGGCCTTCGTCCGGGATCCGCTCGGCCAGCTTCGTGGCGACGGACACCGCTTCGGCGTCCGGCTCGTAGGGCAGCCCGAGCGTGCGGGCCAGGTCCCAGCCGTGCGCGACCGTGTCGACGAGGTGCATGTGCGCGGCGATCGCGCCGGGGAACGTGCCGAAGTGGTTGATGGTGAGCGGCCGCTCGAGCACGGTGTCGTCGGCGAAGGCGTCGAGGAAGTCGTCGACGGACGCCCGGTACGCGGCGTAGGCGTCGTCGCCGAGGGTGCCGGCGTCCCAGTCCGGCGCCGAGCCCTCACGCGCCGCCGTCGCGAAGGCGTGGTTCTCGCCGACCTGGTGGCGGAGCAGGTCGGCGAGGGTCCAGCCGGCGCACGGCGTGGGGCGCGCGAGGTCGGCGGGGGTCACGCCGGCGACGATCTTGTCGAGGACGAGCAGCGTGCGGCGGTCGAGTTCGCGGAGATCCATGCCGGGGACGTTAGGCGGGCGAGCGGACCACGAACAGTGCCAGATCTGCCGCAACCTTCGTGGGCCAATCTAGGCTGGGAGGGTGGAGATCCACATCGACCTGGCCGGGACCCGCGGCCACCGCGACGCGATCTACCGGCAGCTCCGCGCGGCGATCCTGGCCGGGCGGATCCGGCCGGGCGAGGCGCTGCCGCCGACCCGGGAGCTCGCGCAGCGGCTGGCGGTCTCCCGCACGACGGTCAGCGCGGCCTACGACCGGCTCACCGCCGAGGGGTTCCTCGCCGGGCGCGTCGGCGCGGGCACGTTCGTTACGGCTTCGCCGGCGGAGCGCCCTTCGCCGGTCCCGGACGGCCCGGGCGTGCAGCCGCTGCCCGAGTGGGACGACGTCCCGCCGCCGCCCGCGCCCTTCGCCCCGGCGCCGGAGTTCGACTTCCGGCCGGGCGTCCCCGACCTCTCGCGGTTCCCGTTCGACACCTGGCGGCGGCTGATCACGCAGCGGCTGCGGGCCGGCCAAGCCGACCTGATGACCTACGGCGACCCGCAGGGCCACGCCGCACTGCGCACCGAAATCGCCCGGCACGTCGGCGTTTCGCGGGACGTCCTGGCGAGCGCGGCGCAGGTCGTCGTCACCGCCGGTGCCCAGCAGACGACCGACCTCGTCGCGCGGGTGCTGCTGCGGACCGGTGACCTCGCCGCCGTCGAGGACCCCGGGTACCCGCCGCCGCGGCTGGTGCTCGGCGCGCGGGGCGTCCGCGTCGCGCCGGTCCCGGTGGACGCCTCCGGGATCGTCGTCGACGCCATCCCGGCCGGGACACGGCTGGTCTACGTGACGCCGTCGCACCAGTACCCGCTCGGCCTGTCGATGTCGCTCGACCGCCGCCTGGAACTGCTCGACTGGGCCGAGCGCAACGACGCGGTGCTCGTCGAGGACGACTACGACACGGAGTTCCGCTACACCGGGCGGCCCCTGGAGCCGTTGCACAGCCTGGATTCCCGGGGCCGCGTCGTGTACGTCGGCTCGTTCTCGAAGGTGCTTTCGCCGGCTCTGCGCCTGGGCTTCCTCATCGCGCCGCCGTCCCTGGTGCCCGCGTTGGTCAAGGCCCGCTACCTCACCGACTGGCACGCGCCTAACGTCGAACAGGCGGCGCTGGCGGCGTTCATGGCCGAAGGCGGCTTCGCCCGGCACGTCCGGCGGATGCGGAAGGTCTACCGCGCCCGGCACGAACTGCTGTCCCGGTCGCTGGCTTCGTTCGCGGACTTCCTGACGCCGTTGCCGTCGTCCGCGGGCTTGCACCTGAGCGCGGTCGCGGCTTCGGACTGCGGCCCGTTGGTTCGGGCGGCCCGGCGTCATGGCGTCCGGCTGTACTCGCTGGGGGACTTCGGGGTGGGGGAGCGGCGGCACGGCCTCGTCTTCGGTTACGGTGCGGTCGCGGCCGAGCGGATCGAGCCCGGGCTGGCCCGGCTGCGAGCCTTGGCGGACGAAGGAGCGGCATGACCGACGACGTGATGGTGGCGATCGACGCCGGCCTGCGGCAGCACATCGGCGGTGACCGTGCCGGCGCGTACGTGACCTTCAAGGAGCTGTGGGCATCGATCGGCGAAGACGGCGACCCGCTGCACCGCGTCGCGCTGGCCCACCACATGGCCGACGTCTGCGACGACCCGGCCGAGGAACTCGAGTGGGACCTGCGGGCCCTCGCCGCGGCCGATTCGCTGACCGACTCACGGGCCCAGGAGTACCACTCGTCCCTGGCCGTCCGCGGGTTCTACCCGTCACTGCACCTCAACCTGGGCGAGGACTACCGCAAACTCGGCGACCTGGCCGCGGCCCGCGAGCAGCTGGCACTGGCTCGCGCGCGCCTGGACGCCCTCGGCGGCGACGACTACGCGGCCGGGATCCGGCTGGCGCTGGACGGCCTGGCCGAACGCCTCGGCTGAATCGGTACGAATACCACGAAGACGCCCCGTTTGCCGGACTTTCGCGGGGCGCCGGAGGGCCCTAACCTGTGGTGATCCAGCTCACCGACGGGAAGGATCGCCATGCGGATTGCGGATCTGCTGCGCAAGAAGGGGTCGGCAGTCGCGACGGTCACCCCGGAGACGACGGTGACCACGCTGCTGGCCGGACTGGCCGAACACAACGTCGGCGCGATGGTGGTCGTCGCCCCGGACGGAACGATCGCGGGAATCGTTTCGGAACGCGACGTCGTGCGGCGCCTGAACGAACACGGCCCGGGCCTGCTCGACGGCCCGGTGTCGGAGATCATGACGAAACTGGTGGCGAGCTGCACCCCCGACGACTCGGTGGACCAGCTGTCGGTCCTGATGACCGAACGCCGCATCCGCCACGTCCCGGTCCTGGCCGACGGCCGGCTGGCCGGGATCATCTCCATCGGCGACGTCGTGAAGAACCGGATGGAACAGCTGGAGCAGAGCCAGGAACAGCTGCAGGCCTACATCTCCCAGGGCTGAGCGCGGGTCCGTGGCCGACGGTCGTTGCGTTGGCCACGGACCTACTCTCGCCACCCCGACAACTCCACGCCCTTCGCCACATCCACGCGGTAAGAGAGCTTCACCTCGCCCGTCTTCCCCGGGGCCAGAGTCAGCTTCCACGTGAATTCGCCGAGCGCCGACGTCTCCACCGGCTCCGGTGACGTCTTCACGTCCCGCACCGTGATCGTGTCGTCGCGGGAGACCGGGGCCTGGTCCAGCACCGTCACCACGGCTTCCCGAGGCCCGTGGTTGCCGACCGAAATGCGATACTCCGCCTCGCGCCGTTTCTGTCCGGACAGTGTCGCCTTCGAAGCCGTGCGGCGGACCAGTTCCCGTTCCACCCGGATCCGGTCGTCGACCCCCAGCGCCAGTTCCAGCTCCTCCCCGGGTGCCCACGGTTCGAGGACGGTCGTCCCGACGAACTCCGCGTCGTGGAACACCGAAGCCCGGCCGGGCCGCAGGGCGTGTTCCGAGGTGTTCTTCACGGTGGCGCGCAAGTACGCCTCTTCCGCCAGCACCGGCGCCGTGACGTACCCGAGGGAAGCGGTGAGGTCCAGTTGCGCCAACGTCGTCCGGTGTCCCTGCGCGCCGGAAGGGACCGCCACCGGTCGCGAAGGCCGGTAGGTGACCGCCGTCGTGCCCTGCTCGACCGCGGCGAGGTTCGGTGCCATCGCCGGAGCCGCCGCGAACCGCGCCATCCGGGCGGCTTCGGGAACCCTGCCGCCCGACGCGCCGTAGGCCGCCGCCGGCGCGGCCGGGACCGGGAGGACGCGGTCCAGGTACCACGGCTGCAGTTCCGGCACCACGACCGACACCGCGGGCCTGGCTGTCGACAGCGCCAGCTCGCACTCGGGCCAGTCCTCGCCCGTGTGCTGGCTGACCAGCCCGTACGACAGCACGGTGACCTCGGTGCCCCGCACCCGGACGTCGTAGCCGGGCTCCCAGCTCGCACCGGGGACCACATAGGACAGTTCCAGCTCGGCTTCCGCGGTGGGGTCCGCGATCTCCAGCTCGACGACCACCGACGTACTGTCCTGTTCGGACCGCGCGCTCTGCGCCTCGATCCGCCGGTCGAGCGCGGCGAGGTCCTCACGCAGCCGCGCGAGGCGTTCGCTCAGCACCCGGCGCGCCTTCAGCGCGGACGCCAGCCGCGAACTCAGCGCGTCGGTGACTTCGGCGACGCGCGAAGGCTCGGCGGTTCCGGCGGCGAGGGCCTTCGCGAAGCTGCCACCGCTGCGCTTCGCGAGCGAAGTCAGCAGATCCACCTTCATCGTTTCGGCCGCTTCGTCGTCCACGACGCCGTCGAGCGTGGCCTGATCGGCGCGTCGCTGCTCGACGAGCGCCCGCAAGGCCGCGTCCGCCGGGGCGGCGTGCCGCTCGGTGCGCACGTCGACGCCGGTGATCAGCGCGGGCCCGGTGCCGGTGACGCGCACCGAGCCCGGGTCGAGGGCCAGGGGGAGCCCGGCGAACGTGACGCGCGGCCCGTCGGAGAGCGGGGCCGTGCCCCGGCGGGTGATCCGCGCCTGCTGCGGGTACACGGTGACGGCGGTGATCGGCGCTTCCACGGTCGGCATGCCTCCGACGTTAGTCTCTTGACACCCCCGCGGGCGGACCGGAAGTGTCATGAGTCGTCCGCTTCGCCCGGCTTGGGGGTTTGAGTGAAAGCCGCAGTCCTGCTCGCCGCCGTCCTCGCCCTTCCGCTGACCGCGGTCACCGCGGAAGCCGCCGATCCGCCTGCCCCGGTGTTCACCGGCGGCCAGGCCCAGCCGGTGTTCAACCCGGCCGACATCGTCCGCGAAGACGTCTGGGTCACCGCGCCCGTCGACAGCGACCACGACGGCAAGGACGACCTCGTGCACGCCCAGGTCGTGCGCCCGCGCGCGACCCAGCAGGGCCTGAAGGTGCCCGTCGTCTACCAGGCCAGCCCGTACTACGCCGGCGGCAACGACGTCGCCAACCACAACGTCGACGTCGAGCTGTACGCGCCGGGGTACGCCCGCGGCCCGGAAGGCCCGCGCGTCGCCGCGCACGGCGTCGGCCCGGCCGTCCCGATCGGCTGGCTCTATCAGAACTACTTCACCGCGCGTGGGTTCGCCGTCGTCTACGGCGAGTCGCTCGGCACCGGGTTCTCGACCGGCTGCCCGACGACCGGCGACGTCAACGAGACGATCGGCGCCCGCTCGGTCGTCGACTGGCTCAACGGCCGGGCGGTCGCGAAGGACGAGAACGGCGTCGCGGTGAAGGCGGACTGGACGACGGGCAAGACCGGCATGATGGGCGTCTCCTACAACGGGACGCTGCCCAACGCCGTCGCGAGCACCGGCGTCGAGGGCCTGGAGACGATCGTGCCGATCGCCGCCATCTCCAGCTGGTACGAGTACTACCGCCACGACGGCGCGGTCGTCGCGGCCGGCGGGTTCCAGGGCGAGGACGCCGACGTGCTCGCCGAATACGTCCACACCCGCGCCGACCGGCAGATCTGCCGCCCGGTGATCGACGGGCTGACCCGCGACCAGGACCGGGTCACCGGCGACTACACGCCGTTCTGGGACGTCCGGAACTACCGGAACGACGTCGGCAAGGTGCGCGCGTCGGTGCTCGCGGTGCACGGCCTCAACGACTGGAACGTCAAGACCGAGCAGGTCGCGACCTGGTACGAGGCACTGAAGGCCCGCGGCGTCGAGCACAAGATCTGGCTGCACCAATCCGGGCACGCCGACCCGTACTCGCTGCGCCGCGACGTCTGGCTCGCGACGCTGAACAAGTGGATGTCGCACTACCTCTACGGCATCGACAACGGTATCCAGAACGAGCCGAAGGCGACGATCCAGCGCGAGGACAAGTCGTGGACCGACGAGGCCGACTGGCCGGCGCCGGGCACCGCCGACGTCCGCGTGTACCCCTGGCCGGGCGGCCGGTCGAAGGGCGCGATCGACACGCGCAACCCGGTCCCGGGCACGGCGGCCGCCGAAACCCTCGCCGACGACTCGTCGAAGACGATCGAGCAGCTGGCCGCCCTCGCGTCGTCCGGCAACCGCCTGCTGTACGCGACTCCGGCGGCGAAGCAGGCCGTACGGCTCTCCGGCACGGCCCGCGCGGACCTGGCGCTGGCGTTCGACCGGCCCGCGGCGAACGTCTCGGCGATCCTGCTCGACCGCGCCCCCGACGGCACGTCCCACGTGATCACCCGCGGCTGGACCGACCCGCAGAACCGCACGTCGCCCGCCCGCACGGAGCCGATCACGCCGGGACAGACCTACCGCATCGGCGTCGACCTGATGCCGAAGGACTACGTCCTCGCGGCAGGCCACCGGCTGGAGGTCCTGATCGCCTCCAGCGACCACGACTACACGCTGCGTCCGAAGCCGGGCGCGGGCCTCGCCCTCGACCTGACGAAGACGTCGGTCACGCTCCCGGTCACGGGCGGCAAGCCGGCGCTGCGGGCCGCCTTCGGCTGAGGCGGCGGCCTCCCCTGCGAGAGGACCTGCCATGACCTCGAGCCGCCCCGCGGTGGTGGTGCGGCCCGCGGACGTGGCGACAGCGCTCGCGTACGCGCGCGAAGCCGGCCTCGACGTCTCGCATCCTCGGCTACGAGAAGGCGGCCTTCACCGACGCGTTCACCGACGAGGTCGTCGAGGTGATCGCGGACTTCCTGCCGCGCAAGAGCTCGCCGGAGCCGTTCGCCGCCGACCGGGCCTGGGTGCGGGAGTTCTGGGCGGCGCCGACGCCGGCGCCGTTGTCGGCCCCGCCCGCGCCGTGATGCCTCAGCCGGCGATACCCGCCTGGTAGGCGAAGGCGACAGCCTGCGCGCGGTCGCGCAGGCCCGCCTTGGCGAACAGGTGGTTCACGTGGGTCTTCACGGTCGCCTCGCTCACCACGAGGGTGCGGGCGATTTCGGTGTTCGACAGGCCCGCCGCGATCAGCCGCAGCACCTCGATCTCGCGGGTGGTCAGTCCTTCGACCTCCTTGACGCGCGGCGCGGCGCTGCGGGCGGCGGCTTCGACGAGCCGCCGCTGCAGCTCGCCGTCCACTGTGGACTGCCCGGCGGCGGCCGAGCGCAGCGCCCGCGCGATGGACTCGGCGTCGGCGTCCTTGGTCAGGAACCCGCGAGCGCCGGCCCGCAGCGCGGCCAGCAGCGACTCGTCGTCGGCATACGTGGTGAGCACGACGACCTCGGTGCCCGGGTGCCCGGCGCGGATCCGCTCGGTGGTCTCCACGCCGTCGCAGCGCGGCATCCGCAGGTCCACCAGCACGACGTCGGGCCGGTGCTCGGCGACGAGGTCGAGCGCGGCCAGGCCGTCGGCGGCGGCGCCGACCACCTCCACCCCGGGCAGCAGCCCGAGCAGCGTGACCAGGCCCTCCCGGACCACCGCCTGGTCGTCGGCCAGCACGACCCGCAGCGTTGCTAATTCGGCCAAAGCAAGCCGACCCCCGCGCGGCACGTAACCGTTGCTCCGAAGTCATTCGGCCGTGACTGCGGCCGGATCAGTAACGATCGACACAGTACGCCGGCACCGTCAGGTGAATCCGCCATCCGTCCTCCCCCGGTCCGCTCTCCAGCCGCCCGTCGAGCAACGCGACCCGTTCGCCCATCCCGCGCAAACCGTAACCCGCGGCCGGCGCGTCCGGCGGACGCCTGCCCTGCCGGTCGGCCACGGTCAGCTCCACCGCCCCGTCGGTGTACCCCAGCGTGACGTCCACTTCGGCCTGTGCCGCGTGCTTGCGGGTGTTGGCCAGCGCCTCCTGCACCGCGCGGACCAGCGTGGTGCCGACCGCGGGGTCGAGTTCGCGCGGCTCGCCCTCGACCTTGAGGTCCGCGCGCGCCCCGCTGTCCAGCCGGTACGCGGCGAGCAGGTCCGCGATCGCGCGTTCGGCTCCGACGGCGTCCTCGCGCAGCGCGGCCACCGCCTTCCGGGCTTCGGCGAGCCCGTCCGCCGCCAGCGTCTGCGCCCGCTCGATCTGGGCGACGGCGTCCGGGCTCGCCCCGTCGCGCACCAGCATCAGCCGCGCGCCCTGCAGGTTCAGCGAGAGCCCGGCGAGCGAATGCGCCAGGACGTCGTGCAGTTCGCGGGCGATGCGAGCGCGTTCGGCGAGCGCGGCGGCGCGGGCGTGCTCCTCGGTGGCGGTCTGCGCGCGGGCCAGCGCCAGTTCGGTCTGCTCGATGCGGGCGATGCGAGTCCGGCGGTTCAGCCCCATCAGCACGACCACGGCGAGGACCGCGTACGTCGACAGCGCGCCTTCCCACCCGCCGTAGCGGGCCGCCCCGGCCGTGATCGCCGCGACGTCGAGTGCGACCGCCAGCACGATCGGCACCGTGGATTGCCGCAGCACCACGAAGAACGTGGTGCTGAACATCGCCACCGACGCCCAGCTGCCCGGGAGGAGCACCCAGAGCCCGCCCGTACTGGCGATCACGGTGAGGGGCAACGCCGTCGCCGTCGGCCGGACGCGGGTCTCGTGGATCCACAGCAAGGGGACCGACAGAACGAGGGTGAGCCCGATCAGGATCCAGGCTCGCAGGTCCGCGCGGGGCATGGCGGCGACCATCGGCACCGCGACGAGCGCCCAGCGCAGCCAGCCCTGGACGTGGGGGAACGTGGCTCGTCGGGTCGTCATTCCGGAAGTCCCTCCGCGGTGCTTGTACGGAAAATGTACCGGCGCGGACTTCCCTTCGTGGGGTCAAGTTGTCCCGTTTGTCAGGAGGTTCCATCATGTCCAGGTTGCGACGGCTCGCCCTGCTCGCCGCCGCCGCGGCGCTGCCCGCGCTCGGCCTCACCCTCGCCGGTCAGACGACGGCGTCGGCCGCGCCCAACTTCCAGGTGCCGTTCAAGTGCGGGGTCACCGTGACCGCCGCGACGTTCAGCGGGCACAACCCCGACTACTCGGTCGACTTCCAGAAGGACGGCATCACCGGCATGCCGGTGCTCGCCGCGGCGTCCGGCACGGTCACCCGGGTGGAGGACAAGGGCGCGACCAGCTACGGCAAGTGGATCGAGGTCGACCACGGCGGCGGCTGGAAGACCCGCTACGCGCACCTGTCGGCGCAGGAAGTCTCCGTCGGTGCCTCCGTGGCCGGCGGCAAGCAGATCGGCAAGGCCGGCGCGACCGGCGGCGTCACCGGGCCGCACCTGCACTTCGAGGAGATCCTCAACGGCACCGTGCAGAAGGCGAAGCTGAACGGCGTCGCCGTGCCGTACTACGGCCACACCAACTTCACGAGCAAGAACGGCTGCGGCGGCAACCCGTACTCCGCCGAAGAGGTGTGCGGCGACGGCTTCTCCGTCGTGGACCAGCAGGCGCTGGCCAACTCCTCGGGCACGGCCTACCTGCTGTACAACGCTTCCACGAAGGCGAACTGCGTGACCACGCTGAAGGCCACCTCGCTCGGCACGGCCAGCGACGTCTCGGCGTTCCTCGAGGTGCAGGGTGCGGCCCGGGTGACCGATTCCGGCAGCTTCACCTACTACGCCGGGCCGGTCAAGAAGACCGCCGACTCGACCTGCGTGAAGTGGGGTGGCTCGGTGGGCAGCAACACCTACGAGAGCGGGTTCGAGCACTGCGACTGAGCCCGTGACCACCGGGGGTTCGCCACCCGACCCCCGCAAGGTGAGCTGAGTCTTCCGGGGCTTCGCCCCGCAAGATGATCAGCGTCCGGCCGGTGGGGCCGGGCAGCATAGCCCGCCCCACCGACAGGAACGCTCCGCCCGGCCGCCGCCGGGCGGATTCCGTCCACATCGGCCCCCTCGATCCACAGATTTCCCGCCACCGCCCCATCCGGCTCCGTCCTGCCCCACTGTGGAGGCATGACCACAACCACCCCGGCCGACCTCCAGGACCCCGCGCAGCTGCTGGCCGCGCTCCCGTACCTGATCGGCTTCCGGCCCGCGAAGTCCGTCGTCCTGCTCGGCCACCAGTTCCCGGGCCACCGCCCGGGCCTGGTCCTGCGGGGCGACCTGCCCCGCCGCGAACACCGCGCCCGCCAGGCGCAGGCGCTGGCCCTGCGGTTCGCCGCGGGCGACCACATCGGCGTCACCGCGGTGATCGTCGGCGGACGGCGAAGACCCGGAAAACCGTTGCCGCACGCGGAGTTCATCGCCGAACTGGCGGAGGCGCTGGAGGAGTTCGGCCTCCCGGTGCTGCACGCGCTGTGGACGCCCACCATCAGGACGGGCGCCCCCTGGGCGTGTTACCGCATCGAAGAATGCGGCGGCACGCTGCCGGACCCCCGGTCGACGGTCCTGGCGGCGGCCGCGACCGAGTACGGCACGGTGGCGTTCGACAGCCGTGCGGAGCTCGAGGCCCTGCTGGCCCCACGGTCACCGGAAGCGCTCGCCCGCCGCGCGGATCGCCTGTCCGCCTTGACATCCCCACCCTGGCCCGACGCAACACGCATCGACGACGCGGCATCGGCGGTCCGCACGGCGTTCGAACGCACCCGCCGCGGCGAAGGGCCACCGACGGACGACGAAGCCGTTCTGCTGGCGAGCGCGCTGAAGCTCCCCGGCATCCGCGACCTGTGCCTGGCAATGGCGGTACCCCCGGCCACCGCGACGGCCCGGGAGGCGGAGCGCCTCTGGCTGAACCTGGTCCGCGAACTCCCACCCCCGGAGAGAGCCGAGCCGGCGACGTTGCTGGGCTTCACGGCGTACCTGCGTGGCGACGGAGCCTTCGCGGGAATGGCCCTGGACAACGCCCTGGAAGCGGCGCCGGGCCACGTGCTGGCGTCGTTGCTGAAGAGGGTGCTGGACAGCGGAACACCCCCGGAGGTCATCCGCGGCCTGGCCGCTGCGGCAGCAGGCCCGCTCGTCGGCTTCGGCCTGGAACCCGCGGATTTCGACGTGGACCAGGCGGCGTGAGCCGCGGCCCGACGGCGCCTGGGATCCACTGTGGACGAAAGCCCGGTCTCCCGCCAGGCCGGTGTCTGCTCCGGGCCCTCCGACAGCGCGGCGGGCTCAGGCGCAGTGCCGTCGCTCGCCGGTCGTGGTCAGCGTGGGTTCGGCTCTGTCGTGACCGGGTGAGTTCCCAGGTGTCCCGCACGATTTCTGTCAGTTCGGTGCGTTCCGGCTTCCAGCCCAGCTCCTCCCGGGCGCGGTCGCTGGCCGCCACGAGCACCGACGGGTCGCCCGCGCGCCGCGGCGCCACCTCTGCCGGCACCGCGTGGCCCGTGACCTCGCGGCAGGCCTCGATCACCTCGAGAACGGAGAACCCCGTGCCGTTGCCCAGGTTGTAGATGCGGTGCTCGCCCGCCGTGGCGTGCTTCAGGGCCAGCAGGTGCGCGTCCGCGAGGTCCACGACGTGGATGTAGTCGCGCACCGCCGTCCGGTCCGGCGTCGGGTAGTCGTCGCCGAAGATCTTGATGTGCTCGCGGTCGCCCGTGGCGACCTGGAGAACGAGGGGAATGAGATGGGTTTCCGTGGTGTGGCGCTCGCCGAAGGCGCCGTACGCGCCCGCGACGTTGAAGTAGCGCAGGCTCACCGCCGCCAGGCCGTGCGCGGCCGCGAAGCTGGTGATCGCGGCGTCGATGGCGAGCTTCGTGGCGCCGTAGGTGTTGGTCGGCCGGGTCGGCGCCGTCTCCGGGATCGGCGACTGCTCCGGCTCGCCGTAGGTCGCCGCCGTCGAGGAGAACACCAGCCGGGGCGTGCCGTGCTCCTGCATGGCCTCCAAGAGCCGCAGCGAGGTGACGACGTTGCCTTCCCAGTACTTCGCCGGCTCCGTCATCGACTCGCCGACCAGCGACTTGGCCGCGAAGTGCAGCACGCCGTCGAAGCCCTCGCGCAGCAGGCTGCCCGCCACCTCGGCGGCGTCACCCTCGATGAACCGCGCGTCCGGGTGGACGGCGTCGGCGTGCCCGGTGGACAGGTCGTCGACGACGGTGACCTGGTGGCCGGCTTCGACCAGCCGGGCGGTGCAGACACTGCCGACGTACCCGGCTCCGCCCGTCACGACCAGTTTCAGGGCGTTGCTCTGCTCCGACACATCCAGGCCTTCCTGCCGAGGGTGACTGTGCCCCGCAGTCTTCCCCCATGGCGACGCGCGGGTCCGCGCGGGGGGTGCCCCGGGCGGACCCGCGCGGCCTCAGAACTCGTCGCGGCCGGCGCCGCGGGAAGGCACCGCCGTGAACATCCGCGGCCGCCGGTAGCCGGCCTTTTCGTAGGCCGCCTCGACGGCCTCCTTGACCCGCTCCAGGTCGGCGTCGCGGACCAGCGCGATCGCCGACCCGCCGAAGCCGCCGCCGGTCATCCGCGAGCCGAGCGCACCGGCCTCCCGCGCCGAGTCGACCGCGAGGTCCAGCTCGGCCGTGGAGATCCGGTAGTCGTCGCGCATGCTGACGTGCGAGGCGTCGAGGTACGGCCCGATGTCGGCCAGCCGCCCGGCGCGCAGCAGCTCGACCGTCTCGAGCACCCGCTGGTTTTCGGTGACGACGTGCCGCACCAGCGGTACCAGGTCCTCGGGCAGCCGGTCGAGGACGTCGGAGAGCCCTTCGACGGTGACGTCGCGCAGCGCCTTGACCCCGAGCAGCTCGGCCGCCCGTTCGGTGCCGCGGCGGCGCTCGCCGTACCCGCCTTCGGCGTGCGAGTGCTTGGTGCGGGTGTCCATGATCAGCACCTGCAGCCCGGCCTCGGCGAGACCGAACGGCACCTGCTCCTGCTCGCCCGAACGCACGTCGAGGAACAGCACGTGGGCCTCGGTGCAGCAGAGGGACGCCGTCTGGTCGAGCAGGCCGGTGGGAGCGCCGACGAAGTCGTTCTCCGACCGCTGCACCCA
>Ga0070663_100000429_pt1 | contig 22178 bp, 16 predicted proteins | sample KBSC63metaG_FD_65646 | JGI IMG/M metagenome (GOLD analysis project Ga0070663, IMG submission 65646) | Corn rhizosphere microbial communities from Kellogg Biological Station, Michigan, USA - KBS C6-3 metaG | ecosystem: Host-associated > Plants > Roots > Rhizosphere > Soil ...
AACGAGAAGAGCTCGTGCTGGGTGCGTGTGGCACATCCGTGGGCTGGCAAGAACTTCGGCATCGTGGACATCCCGCGCATCGGGCAGGAGGTGGTGGTCGACTTTCTGGAGGGCGATCCGGACCAGCCGCTCATCACCGGGCGCGTCTACAACGCCGAGCAGATGCCGCCGTGGGATTTGCCGGCCAATGCGACGCAGTCGGGGATTCTCACGCGGTCGAGCAAGGGCGGTGGTTATGCCAATGCCAATGCCATCCGCTTCGAGGACAAGGCCGGCAGCGAGCAGCTTTGGATCCATGCGGAGAAGAACCAGGACATCGAAGTCGAGAAGGATGAGACGCACTGGGTGGGGCAGGATCGGAAGAAGACCATCGACCGGGATGAGACGACCCATGTAAAGCACGACCGCACGGAGACTGTCGACAACAACGAGACGATCACCATCGGCGTCGACCGCACCGAGAAGGTCGGCAGCAACGAGAAGATCAGCATCGGCGCCAACCGGACTGAGGATGTAGGCGTCAATGAGACCATCAAGATTGGTGCGAATCGCACCGAAACCGTTGGTGCCAACGAAACCATCAGCGTCACCGGCAACCGAACGATCACAGTGAGCGCGAGCGAAACGGCGACCGTGGCACTGCAGCGCACGCATGCGGTGGGAGTGAACGAGACCATCGCAGTCGGCGGTGCCCAGGAGATCGGGATCGGGGCTGCGCAGATCGTGGCCGTCGGGGCGATGCAGAGCATTACGGTCGGAGCCAGTCAGTCCACGAACGTAGGCGCTAGTCAAAGCACCACGGTGGCAGCCAAGCAGAGTACTGAAGTTGGCGCGGATCGCAGCGTGACGGTTGTCGGTGCACAGTCCACCAGCGTCGGCAAGGGCAGGACGACTACCGTGACCGGCGACGACTCGCTGAAGGTGAGCAAGAACCTCGTCATCGATGCAGATGACTCCGTCACTATCAAGACAGGCAAGGCGAGCATCACGATGAAGAAGGATGGGACCATCCTGATCAATGGCAAGGACATCACGGTGGATGGCTCGGGGAAGATTCATCACAAGGCTACCGGTCATATTGTGATGAAGGGGTCGAAGATTCTGAACAACTAAGGTGATTTATGAAACCTGGTGACTTTCCAGCTGAGACCGCGATGGATCTGTCAGCTCTTGCACCGGCCCTGATGAGTGGGGTATTGGTTGGGGAGCTCATCGCCGTCCGCGATGAAGGTCATGCACTGGTTTGCTTCGCGGGTCAAGCTGATGCGTCCGCCGTCGTAGCCCGCACGACGGTAGCCGTCGATGGACAGCATGTCGGGCATGCGGTTGTACTGGCCTTTGAATGCGGCGATTTGTCGCGGCCCATCATCCTGGGTGTCGTCCGCGGCCATTCCGAAGGGCTGGTCCCGCTACCCGGCCAGGTCGAGGTTGATGGAGAACGAATGCTCATCACTGCCAAAGACCGGCTCGTCCTTCGGTGCGGAAAGGCCAGCATTACATTGACACGGGCAGGGAAGGTGCTGATCGAGGGCGCATACGTGCTCAGCCGATCCACCGGGGTGAACCGTGTCAAGGGCGGCACCGTACAGCTAAACTGAAATTCGCAGTAGCCCCCAATGGAGCTAATCAATGCCACCCGCATGGTTGCGGGCTACAACATGGGGCTTGAGCCCAGCGGACGCGAGCTGCTCGTCGTTGTCATCAAAGGCACGTTCCGCTTTCCGCAGTCAGACGAGCCGGCGACGCATTTCGCATTGCATGAAAAACAGCAGCCGCTGGTGATGGCCGACACGTTTACCGGCGAGCCCGGACTGTCGGCACCGGTGCATGAAGTGGATTTCGCACCGCGCAAGCCGCGCTGCGACATCTTGGTGTTGGGTAGCGCCTATGCCCCCAAGGGCCGCGCCGTGCCTCGTGTCGATGTTGGCGTGCGCGTTGGCAATTGGAGCAAAGGCTTTTCCGTCGTAGGTCCTCGCCATTGGGAGTACGGGCTTGCGGGCTTGGGGTCGTCGTCACCCGACGTCTTCGAATCCTTGCCCATCTCTTACGATGTTGCCTACGGTGGAGTCGACCTCCGCCACGACGACCCCACCCAACATACCGCCTACATGGCCAACCCGGTCGGGCGCGGCTTTCACAAACACATTCGCCGGGAGTGGGTCGACCGCAAGCCACTTCCACTCACCGAAGAGCATGGCTGCCGCGTCGATAAGCCTGGGGGCCGCTACCGTCCGATGTCATTCGGCCCGGTCGGCCGCGGGTGGCAGCCGCGCTCCGGCTTTGCCGGCACCTACGACGATGAGTGGCTGGACAAGCACTTCCCATTTTTGCCGCCCGATTTCGATGAGCAGTTCTTTCAGGCGGCACCAGCCGATCAGCAGGTGCCGTTGGATTTCTTCTGTAGCGGGCCGATCGAAGTGGCACTAACCAATCTCACCCCGCAAGGATTGACGAGCTTCACCATTCCGCATCTCATGGCGCCGGTGCATGTGTTCCCCCGACACGGCGAACGTGAAGATCACATCGCCACACTCGACACAGTGGTGATCGAGGCTGACCTACAGCGATTTACGCTGACTTGGCGGCTCGCGCGTCCCCTCAAGAAAAGCATGCGCGAGATCGCGCAAGTGCTGGTCGGAAGAAAGGGCAAGCAGTGGTGGCAACAGCGCGAGCAACTGGCCTTTCCGATTTCGGTGGTGATGGTTCCGACTCGGCCAATGGAAGGCGAGCCTGCATGAGCGCGAGACCGTTGGCGATCCGCAGAACCGGGCTGGTCACGGCGGTCGGACTAAGTGCGCCAGCGGCTTGCGCTGCCATGCGCACCAAGCTAACGAATCCCAGCGAGACGCGCTTCATCGATTCACGCGGCGCATGGATCGTGGCGCACCAAGTGGCGCTTGAGCACCCGTGCCGCGGCTTGACGAAGCTCGCAAAGATGGCCGCGATGGCTATCAAAGAGGTGCTCGCCGAGTTGCCCCGGGCCGGATGGTCGACCATTCCACTGCTGCTTTGCGTGGCCGAGCACGAGCGTCCAGGTCGCATGGATGGATTGGATGACCGACTTCTGGTGCAGATCGAGGATGAACTGCGCGCAAGCTTTGCGCCTTCATCGGCTGTCCTTGCGCATGGCCGGATCGGCGCGGCGATGGCACTCTCGCACGCGCGTACATTGCTGCAGCGGCCGAACGTTGCCCGTGTGTTGATCGTCGCCACTGACAGCCTCATCAGCTGGCCCACGCTGAGCCACTACGACCATTGCGAGCGTTTGCTCACGCCCCGCACCTCCGACGGGTTCATGCCCGGAGAAGGCGCCGGCGCATTGCTGGTGGGGCAGATGGATCAAGAGGCGGCTGCCGGCGAACTGGTGTGCACAGGCATCGGATTCGGCATGGAGAAGGCACACATCGACAGCAATGAGCCCCTGCGCGCCCAAGGACTTGAGGCGGCAGTCAAGGCCGCGCTGAACGATGCTGGCGTGCAGATGCATGACATCGACTATCGCATTACCGATCTCTCGGGGGAGCAGTACTACTTTAAGGAAGCCGCGCTCGCGCTGTCGCGTACGCTGCGCCGGCTTAAGCAAGAGTTCGACCTTTGGCATCCCGCGGAATGCATTGGCGAGACGGGAGCGCTGGCAGGCGTGTCGGTGATCGCATTGGCAGACGCGGCAAGCCGCAAGGGCTATGCCGCGGGACCAGCGGTTCTTGCGCACATGGCGAACGATGCGGGCCAACGCGCGGCCCTGACCCTGCAGCGCAGGGGCGACTGATGGCAAATCAGGTTTATGCCAACAACATGGAGGTGGCGTGCAAGGCGGCAGATGGCAAGTCGGTATGCGCCTTTCCTGATGTGTGCTTCACGCCACCACAAACACCGGCGACCCCGCCTGGCGTTCCAATTCCATATCCGAATACGGGCCTGGCTGCGGATACCGCAGACGGATCTTCGAGCGTCAAGATTTCTGGCAATGAGGTAATGCTCAAGAACAAAAGCTACTTCAAGAAAAGTACCGGAGACGAGGCGGGATGCGCTCCGAAGAAGGGAACCATGACCAGCAAGATCATGGGAAGGGTGTACTTCAATGCTTGGTCGATGGATGTGAAGGTGGAAGGAGAGAACGTTGTCAGGCACCTCGATGTCACCACCCACAACCATGGTTCAACTCCTGGAAACAGCCCCGCGTGGCCCTACCTGGACGACATGAGTGACGCAGAGAAGAGGGAGGCATGCGGCGATGAAATGGATGCCGTCAAGGTCAACTGTCCGAATTGCGAAAAGGGGGGCAAGACTCACCAGGATTGCCCGACGTATCACGCAGACACAACGAAGAATGCCGGCTATCGAAATCACGATTGCATCAAAGCGAAGAGATGCATGCTGACGCCGTACCAACGAGGACCCACTCAAGGCGGGTGCTGCCCTGGTCAGACGCCTCATCACATCGTTCCCAAGCATCATTTCAAGGAATTTTCCGGCTACGACCACAAGGCCGCGCCGTGTGTTTGTGTCGAAGGACACAGCTGGCATCGCAACGACAAAAGCCGCTTTCCAAAGGCCAAGAAAACGCATCCTGATATGCATGAACGGCAGGACACCTTCGAGAGGACGGCGATCGATACGGTAAAAGACTTTCTGGCGAACGGGGATGACACAGGAAATCGCACGGCAGATCATGCAATGACGTACGAAGAGGCCAAAAATGCCGGGGTGGCGGCCCACGCCGAGTGTTTCCCAGATTCGGATCCAACATGTTCAGACAAATGCATGGTGGCGCAGATCGATGCCTACCACACGCAGGATGGTGTGGATGTGGAAAACGATCACTTGGTCCATACGAAGCCGTTCGGTAACAAGATCGAGGATCCAGACGAAGTGGAACTGTTCTGGATCACAGTCTCGGAACAGGCGGCGGACGGCGCCTGGTTTGCCTGATTCAATCCAGCATGACAGGGAAGCTTATTTGAACAAGACACGCGAAGCGCTGTTGCAAAACTACGTCTTCCACTCCGGCCATGTCCTGAGCAGCCAAAAACTGTTCTTTCTTGCTCACTATCACAAAGCATTGGAGGCGGGCGTCGGCATCAGTGAGATCCTGCTTCTGGAGAACGGCGTTCGCTGGACAAGCCTCGGGCGGTTCAAATGGCAGGCGTCCGCATTCCTGGTTCTTGCCGACAAGCCTGATACGGTGCTTGTCCTGGGCCGCGATGGCGAAATCGGCCTGATCACGCATGACACGGTGATTGAGGAGGACCGGATTGCCCAGTCGGCCGTCGGACCCACCCGCGGCCTTGCCTTGGTGGGTGGTGACCCCGTGGCATTTGGCATGAAACGTGAAGTTTTTCGGAGACGCGGGCCGTCGTCCTGGGAGCGTTGGAATCAGCAAATGAACCCGGCACTTCCCGCTGGTATGGACATCGCTGCAGCCATCAAGTACAGGATGAAGACTTCAGGCGGCTTGAACGCCCTCCTGGAGGGACCGGGCCATGTCCTCTATTCGTTCGGATTGCACGGCGAAATCTGGCGACGTTCCGCGGCCGACGGACACAGCACTTGGAACGCTGTGGACAGCCCCACCAATTTGACATTCGCAGACGCCACATTGGATGGGGACAACGTAATTTATGCGTGCGGTCAAGTGGGCACCATTGTTCGGGGTCTCGAAGACCGATGGGTTTCTCTAAACTACGACGGACCGCAAGCGCTAGATTTTTGCAACGTAGCGTGGTTCGACAATGCCCTGTATGTTGCCGATGGTCACTCTTTAAGGCGTCTAAGGGATGGCACCCTGGAGACGGTCGACTTTGGGGTGGGCGCCGTGGTTCCCTGTTCTCATCTTCATGCCACGAGCGAAGCACTGCTGTCAGTTGCAGGCAAGGAACTTTTCATCACATCCAATGGTTCTGACTGGACTAGCCTTCTCGCGTGAGCGAGAACTGGATTCGCCCGTCTTTTGTTCATTGATTCCGCCCTACAGGTCTTCTCTTTTGCCCTCTCAACTCGTCAGCCGTCTAGCCACCGTGGGTACGGCCGTGGCAACGGTGAGTTGAAGGCTCGTTAACTGCCCGATCAAATACTCTCGGCTTGCTATGGACATGCTAATCAGACTCTACGCCTCTATTGGCAAGCCAACGGTTGGGAATGTCCTCCCTCATCCCGGTGTTGTGATCCGTAAACCCATCGGGCCCGAATACTCCACCATCGAGCTATGGGTCGAACAACAAATCACTCCTTTGTGGATCAGCGAAACCCGTGCCGCCCTGACCAACCGCCCCGTCACTCTCTTCATCGCCCAGCGTGACACCGACATCCTCGGCTTCGCCTGCTACGACGCAAGCGCCCGCAGCTTCGTTGGCCCCATCGGCGTCGCTGAGTCCGCACGCAACCAAGGTATCGGAACCGCGCTGCTCATCGCCTGCCTCCAAGATATGCGCTCTGCCGGTTACGGCTACGCCATCGTCGGCCACGTTGGCGCCCCTGAATTCTTCCGCCGCGTAGCCGGAGCCATCGAAATCCCCGACTCCACGCCTGGCTTCTACGCAGACATGCTGAGGTGATGGTTCGATTAACGTTGCGAAGATCTTTCTCCCACGATCTAGGGAGGGACGAGATGGCAAAAGCGAGTACGTTCGCACATCGCTGACTTCAGTGGATGTTGCACTTGCAGCGTGCCGAGGTCGACATGGTGGGAGAGACACATGCCATTCATTGCAAGCAGCATCTCTGCAAAGGCTGCACTTCGGTGGTCGATGCTCAACGACGGTCGCTTGAGATCGCTGCGCATGTACAGGCGCTGTGCTTCGCTCTCGCCTCCACGCCAGGTGCTGCCGTGGTGTTGAGCGCACTGCTTCTCGGCAGGGTCCGTGGGGCCCGCATCGTCGATTGCGGCGAGCATCCGTTTATCTTCGTGTTTCCCCGGCGCCTTGCGCACTGATCGAAGGCCGCCAAGCATGCCGCCGCCGTACACCGCACCCGGAGTTCCCATCATGAGTCGCCATTCCGAGCCCGAGGATGACGATCGCACCGTCATCCACCCGCCGGGTACGGTGGCAGCTTATCCGCGGGTGCTCGACCCGTCGTACGGCAAAGTCAACGGCAATGCACTCCCAATCGGCACTGTGCTGCACGAATTCGAGATCACCAGCGTGATCGGTGAAGGTGGCTTCGGCATCGTCTACCTGGCGCATGACCGTTCGCTGCAGCGCCGCGTCGCGCTGAAGGAATACATGCCATCAGGGCTGGCCGCGCGCGTCGGTCGCACGCATGTGTCGTTGAAGTCCGAACACCATCGCGAGACTTTCGAGATCGGACTCCGGAGCTTCGTGAACGAGGCGCGTTTGCTTGCACAGTTCGATCATCCGTCGCTCGTCAAGGTCTACCGCTTCTGGGAGGAGAACTGCACCGCCTACATGGCGATGCCCTATTACGAAGGCGCCACGCTGCGCGACCATGTGCGGGGCATGTCGGCGCCCCCTGACGAAGCGTGGCTGTTGGCGCTGCTCTCTGCGCTGACCGAAGCGCTTGCCGTGATCCACGCGGAGCACTGCTATCACCGCGACATTGCGCCCGACAACATCATCCTGCTGGCCGGCAGTGGCCGGCCGCTGCTGCTGGACTTCGGCGCGGCGCGCAGCGTCATCGGTGACATGACGCGGGCGCTGACGGTGATCCTGAAGGAAGGCTATGCGCCGTTGGAGCAGTACGCGGAAGTGCCGAACATGAAGCAAGGCCCGTGGACTGATGTCTATGCACTTGCTGCGGTTGTGCATTACGCGATCCTCGGGCGTACGCCGCCTCCGGCCGTGGCGCGGATCGTCTACGACGACTACGTGCCGCTCGCGACGGCGGCGGCAGGGCGCTATAGCGCGCGCTTGTTGGGTGCGATCGATCGGGCGCTGGCTGTGCGGCCGGAGGACAGGACGCGATCGATCGTTGAGTTGCGCATGGATCTGGGCCTTGGCATGCATGTGGTCGCTGCGCAAGCGTCACTGACGCAGGACGCTGAAAGCGGGAAGAGCACGACCCGCGCTATGCGGTCGAGCCGCCGGCCCGCCGTGCGGATTGTTGCGGGCGTCGCGGCGCTGGTCGTGGTGCTGGCAGCCACGGCCTTCTTCGCGTTGAAGGGCGGTTTGGCACGAAAGGAGCAGGTAGCTGCCACCAAGCGAGCGAGCGCAGAAGCACCCGCAGCACCGGCTCCCTCTCCGAAGGTGACACCTACTATCTCCCGCACCTTGCTCGGCGAGTTCGACCGTATCGTGCAGGAAGGCTCCGCTGGTTTTGACATCAGTGCAGTGCCGGCACGACAGCAGTTGCGCATCGGCCATGACAGGTTGTCGTTCACAGTCAGTTCGCAACGCGACGGGTATGTCTATGTGCTTGTGAGCGGGCCAGATGGTTCGTTGATGCTGCTGTTCCCCAACGACAAGGCGCCAGGCAATCGGATCAAGGCGGGTCAGAAGCTGGTGCTTCCGCAATCGTTTTGGCTGCTCAACACACTGGAGCCGGTCGGTACCGAACACTTCCTGGTGCTGGTGTCGCAATATCCGCGGGACTTCTCGAGTCTGGCTATTGGTCATCAGGACTGGTTCGTGAAGCTGCGTAGCGATGCTGGGGTGTTTGGGTCGGCGCTGGCCGGGAAGCCTGAGTGCAAGGGGGCCGGCTGTGATGTCTACGGCGCGGCTCGCTTTGACGTCGATATCGTGCGATAGAAAGGACTTGGCTCGGGATGATTTTTCAGAGTCCGTTCAGCCAGAGATACCGAAGGCTTACTGACCGTCTCAAGTAAAGCCTCCGAAATTTGTTTGATGGGATCCCGCCAGAGCGCTGCCACATGACCCCCTCTCCCAGAGGGAGAGGGAGCAATGTCTGCCGGAGAATGAGGCCTTACTTGTGGCACGTCTAGTAACCAGCGGTGGAGGGCTTCGATACCTCAGCCCGAACGGGTTGGGGTAGCTCGAATAGGAACCTGGGGTGAGCCGGGGGCACGTGTTGGTGAAGCCGTGATGTCATGAATCTTGCGGCGACGCGGGTGGCAATGTGTCTTTGGTCACCTGCACGGATCCCACAGGTTAGGGATGAGGTTGCCACGCGGCGCTTCATCTCCCGCCTAGTATGGCGTTGGCTCAACTTTTCAGAGTCGGCTTGGGCTGAGGTATCGAAGTCTCAATCCGCGGTGGAGGGCTTCGATACCTCAGCCCGAATTGGGTTGGGGGGCCGAAAGTGCGTGCGAATAGCCCGAACGGGAGTGGTGATAGTCCAGACGAGAGTAGTGATAGTCAAAACGGGAATGGTGATAGTCCGAACGAGACTGGTCATAGTCCGAACGGGAATGGTGATACCCCTACAGGCGGGGGCACGAACGCAAGCGGGATAGCCCGGCCGCAGCGAGCACAGCCTGAACGGACTCGAATGTTGATCCGACCCATACCCAATGCAAGGGAGGTTTTTGTGGCACGTAGATTCTTTCCCGCAGCCGTTGCGGGGATCGTGGCGTGGTTGCCGTGCGCATTGCCCTCGGCATGCGCTCAGCCCACTCCATCGGCCGTGGAACTTGCAGGCCAGAAGATCGATGTGCAGCGCGTGCTGGTCAAGGAGTTCAAGGTCGAGGGCAACACTCTGCTGCCCCAAGCCGACATCGAAGCCGCACTCGCTGCCTTCAAGGGAGAACGCAGCATCGAGGAATTAAGAGAGGCCGCGATGACAGTCCAGTCGCTGTATGCCTCAGCGGGCTATGGTGCAGTCGTCGCCTACCTGCCCGAGCAGTCGCTATCGGGCGACCTCGTGAACATCGCCGTCATCGAAGGCCGCGTCGTCAACGTGATCGTGAGCGGGAACAAGCAATTCAGCGAGGCGAACGTCCGCGCGAGCCTGCCCGCGCTCGCGACGGGCGCCACGCCGAACCTCAAGGAGATGGATGCGCAAATCCAGATCGCCAACGAGAACCCCGCAAAGGAAGTTCAAGTCCTGCTGGAGCCGGGCAAGAAGCCGGGCGAGGCTGAAGCCCATGTGACGCTCACCGAGCGGCCTGTCCAGACCGTCTCGGTCAACCTGGATAACACCGGCAATGAACGCACGGGGAAGCTGCGCGCAAGCGCCGGATGGCAGCACGCCAACATCGGGGGCCGCGATCATGTGTTGTCCGCTCAAGTGCTGACATCGCCCGAGCATCCCGAGTCTGTGCGCGTGCTGAGCACAGCGTACCGTGTGCCGCTTTACGAGCAGCGCCTCGTGCTCGATGCGTACGCAGCCTATTCGGACGTGGATGGCGGCACCAGCGCGACAGTGGCCGGCGATCTGCAATTCACCGGCAAGGGCCGCCTCTTCGGACTGCGTGCGAGCCGCTATCTCTCGCGGCTCGGCGAAGTCGACCAGCGCGTGAGCGTGGGCATCGATCACCGCGACTACATCAACACTTGCGACATCAGCGGTCTGCCCTCGGGTGCGTGTGGGCCAGCCGGCGAGAGTGTGGCCGTGCAGCCGCTGTGGGTGGAATACACGGCGCAAAAGACGGTGCCGTATCCGATGGGCGTGACCATTTCGCTGCACCACAACCTGCAACTCGGTGGTGGTCACTCGGACGATGATCGCTTCGAAGCGGTTCGCGCCGGTTCGAAACCGCACTACACCCTTGTTCGCGTCGGCGCGTCTGCCGTCGTGCCGCTTGGCGAGACCTGGCAGGCCCAGGCGCGCATCAACGCCCAACTCACCGATGACGCGCTGGTGCCATCCGAGCAGTTCGGAATCGGTGGTGCCTCGTCGGTGCGAGGCTATGAAGAACGTGAGCTCGCTGGCGATCGCGGTGTCTCTGCATCGGTCGAAGTCATCGGGCCGAATGTGGCAAAGCCGGTTGGACTGACAAAGGGCGAGTTGCGCATGCTTGCGTTCGCTGATGCGGGCACGGTCCACAACCGGCTGGGCACGCCCTGCGAGAACGCACGTGATGTCTGCACGATCGGCTCGATGGGCCTGGGGACGCGTCTGAGCGCCGGCCAATTCGGTGCGCGTCTGTACGTGGCCAAAGCCTTGAAGACGAGTCCGCAAACCGACCGTGGCGATGTACGCGCTCATGTCGCCATGAGCTACACGTTCTGATGGGCATCGAATGGCCATGATGCGCTGGCGGCGCTGACGAAGGAGAGGTCATGAACGAAAAGATCACACGCATCACCTGCAAGCCAGCAAGCAGCAGCGAGAAGCATCGTCGACCTGCGCCGCATCTCAGGCTGCACCCTCTGGCCTTGGCACTGACCGCCAGCGGCTTGGTCACCGGCTTCGGCGTTGTCCGCGCCGAGGGTCTGCCGAGCGGCATGACGGTGGTTCAGGGCCAAGCGAGTGTCATCACGGCCGGCAACCGCATGATGGTCACGAACTCCAGCGGCGCGATCTTGAACTGGAAAGGTTTCTCGATCGGCCCGCAGCAATCGGTTCGCTTTGATCAGCCGAATGCTGCGAGCAAGGTGCTCAACCGTGTGACGGGCAACGACCCGTCCAGCATTCTCGGCAGCCTCAGCAGCAACGGCCAGGTATGGCTTCTCAACCCGAACGGAGTCCTGTTCGGCCAGGGAGCGCGTGTCGACGTGGGTGGCCTCGTGGCTTCGACTCTCAACCTCAGTGATGCCGATTGGACCGCCGGCCGCTACCACTTCGCGCCTGCAACGATGTCGGGTCGAGGCGAGGGCGCTGTGGTGAACAAGGGTGAACTGCGCACGAGCCTTGGCGGGCACGTAATGCTTATCGGCTCGTCCGCTGGCGTTAGCAATGAGGGGGTGATCGATGCGCCCGGCGGCCAAGTGGTGATGACTGCCGGGCAAAGCGTCGATCTCGTGGATACCGGGGCACCGAATCTCACCCTGCGCGTGACCGCAGCGCAAGGCGAGGCCCTGAACCTCGGCAGCCTGAGCGCGGCTGGCGGGCGCATCGACTTGCAGGCGGCCATCGTCAACCAGCAGGGCATCGTGCGGGCCGAGACGCTGGAGCGAGGTGCCAAAGGAGAAATCGTGTTGCGCGCTTCGCAATCGCTGAACATCGGAGCAAGAAGCGTGACCAGTGCCAGCGGCGCATCGGGCGGGCTTGTCACGCTTGACGCTGGCAGCGGGACGAATCTGGTGAGCGGAGCTGTGAACGCCATTGGCTCGCAGGGGCAGGGTGGACAAGTTCAACTGCTGGGTCGGCAAGTGGGTGTCATCGATGCAGCGCATGTCGATGCATCGGGTCGTGCAGGCGGCGGCGATGTGCTGGTAGGCGGTGGGCAGCAGGGCAAGGACCCGAAGGTGCGCAATGCCGAGTCCGCTTTCATCGGACCCGATGCCAGCATCTCTGCAAACGCGACGGAGCTCGGCGATGGCGGACGCGTCATTGTGTGGAGCGACCGGGCCACGCGTGCCTACGGCCACTTCAGCGCGACCGGCGGCGCGCAGGGCGGCAACGGCGGTTTCATCGAGACCTCGGGGGGATGGCTTGACGCACGTCCGGCATCCGTGGCGACGATGGCGCCAAAGGGGCGGCGCGGGCAATGGCTCATCGACCCGAATGACATTGACATCGTCGAAACCAACGGCGAGCTCCGAGACATCAACATCACAGAAGGCCCGAACTTCACCACGACCGGCGACAGTGCCAGGATACTGACCTCGACGATCGCGACCGCGCTCAATGCCGGAAACAACGTCAGCATCACCACCGGCTCTGCAGAACCGAACAGCCAGGCGGGCGACATCACAATGTCGAATGCGAGCATCAGTGTCTCGCCGCGCAAGCCTGCGACTCTGACGCTTCAGGCGCAGCGCAACATCCTTATTTCCGATTCGACCATTGAACAGGGGGAGGGTGCTGCGCTGAACGTCAATCTGAGCGCAGCGAACGTCACGTTGCGGGGGGAGCAGATCAGGAAGGACGGCGGGAACGTGGCGACCGTCGATACGGCAGGGCGCATCGAGCTTCGCGCCAATCGCGTCGATCTGGATGGCACTGCCACCGTCATATCGCGTGCACAAGGCGACGCCATCGTGGTTGCAACCCCGAAGGGCGTCACTGGTGTTTCGTTCTTCGATACAACGAACAGCGATGCCGCCGCGCTGGCGGCGCCCAATGGCCGCTGGCTCGTCTATGCCGGCGACCTCAACGAGAAACAGTTCAATCCCGGTCACCTGGCTTACGACTTCAAGCAGTACAACGCGCGCTTCGACCAAAGGGTGATGGGGCGCGATGGCAACATCGTGACGCAGGTTCCCGGCAATGGCTTCTTGTTTACCGAGAGCCCTACGGCAAACCTGTCAGGTGCGCCGGTCAAGGTGTACGACGGCAACGCTGCGGCGTCATTGGCCGGCGCCAACTTGCAGGTCGGCGGCCTTAAAGCAGAGGACAGGGCCGTGGTGTCCGAAGGTGCATCGGGCCTGTTCGACGACAAGAACTCCGGGGCAAACAAAGTATTAACCGTCGACGCCAACGGGATCAGCTTCATCGATAGCCTCGACAAACCGGTCTTCGGCTACACGCTGAGCCAGATCACAGGCACGATCAAGCCCAAAGCGCTGACCGTCACGAGCGTCACGGCGGCCGACAAGGTCTACGACGCGAATCGCTTGGCTGCGGTGAACGTGGGGCCGCTCGGCGGGCTCATCGGCAACGAGACCCTGGCAACGACGAGCAGTGGCCAGTTCGACACCAAGGATGTTGTTACCCGCAAAGCGGTCACCGTTGCGCTCGGCATAGTCGACGGAGGCAATGGGGGGATGGCCAGCAACTACACGCTGAGCAACCCGACCGTGACCACCACGGCCAACATCACACCGAAGTCGGTCGCGGTCTCTGGCGTCAGTGCGTCCGACAAGACCTACGACGCCAGCCGGACTGCCACAGTCAGAGTCGGCAGCGTTAGCGGACTGGTGGGCAATGAGACTCTGGCGACGACGAGCAGCGCTCAGTTCGACACCAAGGACGCAGGCCAAGGCAAGACGGTCACCGTTGCACTCGGCATCGGCGATGGCGGCAATGGTGGCCTTGCCAGCAACTACACGCTGTCGAACCCGACCGTGACTGCGACGGCCGACATCACACCGAAGCCGGTCTCGATCACAAGTGTCACTGCAGCCAACAAGACCTACGACGCCAGCCGGACCGCTACAGTCAATGTCGGCACCGTCAGCGGCCTCGTGGGCAACGAGACTCTGGCGACGACGAGCAACGCTCAGTTCGACACCAAGGACGCAGGCCAGGGCAAGACGGTCACGGTTGCACTCGGCATCGGTGATGGCGGCAACGGTGGCCTTGCCAGCAATTACACGCTGTCCAACCCGACCGTAACAACGACGGCCGACATCATGCCGAAGTCGGTTTCGATCACAAGTGTCAGTGCAGCTAACAAGACCTACGACGCCAGCCGGACCGCCGCAGTCAATGTCGGCACCGTCAGCGGCCTCGTGGGCAAGGAGACGCTGGCGACGACGTCCATCGCTCAATTCGATACAAAGGACGCAGGCCAGGGCAAGACCGTCACCGTGGCGCTTGGCATCGGTGATGGTGGCAACGGTGGGTTGGCCGGCAACTACGTCTTGTCCACACCGACCCTCACCACGACGGCCGACATCACACCTGCCACGCTCACGTATGTCGCGACCCCGTCGATGGTCGTCGCCGGTACCTCGCCGACGGCACTGTCGGGATCACTCAGAGGCTTCGTCGGCGATGAAACCCAGGCTCGTGCGACCAGAGGAACGATGGTGTTCAGCTCGACGGGACGTGCCGATTCGCCGCCCGGGATCTATTCCATTCAAGGCTCGGGACTCTCGGCATCCAACTATGTGTTCACCCAGGCTGCGGAAAACGCGGTAGCACTGACCATTCTTCCTCCGCTCACCAATTCGCCCCAGCAGGCCATTGCGGACCAGAAGGCCGCACAACAAGCGATCGCGTTGCCGATCGTCATGTCCGGCCCGGCCCGTGGGCGCGCGCTGGACGTGATGCGGGCGCTGCAACTGAGCGGCTCCGGCGAAGTATTCAGTTTTCAAAGCGTGCCGGTGGGGCGCATGTCGCAAGAGGAATTAGCGACCTTGCTGGCCGCGCGTGACCAATACAAGAAGGCGCTGTTTGCCGAAGCCATCAGCAAACTCGAGAATGAACCCGGCCTCGCCGATGCTCCGAATTGTCAGACTGCAAAGCAACTGGAGACGGGCGATTGCCTGATCACCGAGGCGCTGAAGCGGGAGATCGTCGCGGCACGCAACGCGGGCACGAAGGCTCAGGCCAAGAGCAGTGAGCAGGCGCCGCCAACGGTATCGAGTTCCGGCACCACTGTTGCAGGCACCGAACGCCCAATCGACGGCAAAGAAGTGACGGATCTCGTCGAGCACGAACCAACTGCCGCGGTCGCGCTCAGCCTGCATACCAAGCGCCGGGTGAAGTCGGCGGCATTGCCTCAGATTGAGCGCAAGATTGCGGTGCTGATCGGTGTGGACAGCTTTGTCGACAAGCGGATTCCAGGCTTGCAGAACGCTGTCAGTGACGCACGCTCGGTGGGCCAGTTGCTGGAGGCTTCGCTGGGCTACGAAACGATCGTGGTCAAGAACGGCAGCAAGCAAGCCATCGTCGCAGCGCTGAACAGGGTGGCTGTCGAGGCCGATGTCAACGACTCGGTGGTCATCTATTACGCGGGGCATGGGGAATTGGTCGCCGCCACGGGACTCGGCTATTGGCAACCCGCGAGTGCGGACGCATCGCGACCAGAGACCTGGCTTTCCAATTCAGACATTGAAAAGCTGCTCAGCCAAATCAGCGCTTCGCAGGTCGCACTGATCTCCGACAGTTGCTACTCCGGATCACTGATTACGGGAACCAGGATTCGAGCAAGTACGACGACCGTCAATCCCAGCGAAGTGCTGCGCCGCAAGGCGGCTGTGGTGATGTCATCGGGTGGCAACGAGCCGGTATTCGATGCAGGCAAGGAAGGGCACTCGCCGTTCGCCTGGAATCTGATGCGCACGCTGCAGCAGGTGTCGAACTGGCAGATGGGCGGGAACGTGTTTGAGCGCGTGCGCTTTGCGGTGGCCAAGGAGTTGCCACAGCGGCCGCAATATGGGTCCTCGGCGAATGGTGGGCACCAAGCTGGCAGCGACTACCTATTCGAACAAAGGCAGCTGGACGGGGTGCGGTGACATCCTTGTTTTCGAGCAGGCATTGCTCCCTCTCCTTTTGGAAGAGGGTTGGGGTGAGGGCTGCGGCCGTTGCTATCCAAAGCCTTGCTTTCTCGACCGCCGTCGCCCTTACCACAACTCTTGTGTGCTTCATAGAAGATGTTTAGGCAGGTAGGTTTGGGCAGTTAACAACAGCCCGTTGGCGCCCTCCCAAAGGGCCTCGGGGAAGAGGGCGGGAGTGAGGGGGGCATAGAAGTGAAATCGTTTGCCCGCCATCTCACCCTCACCCCAACCCTCCCCCTCGCCGGGAGAGGGAGTGGCTGGTACTGCGTTTCACCAAAGCGCTGCTCCTCCTCGCCCCTTGCACTGCGCTCCGACAGCGGCGCGAAAGCCGACATTTGTGGCTTGACGCGACACCACAGGCTGTCATCGGTGATCACGAGTCGGACGACACTGTCGGCGATCAGGTCTTCCGCCGAGAAGTGCTGAGGATGCTCCCTCTCCCCCTCGGGGGAGAGGGCAGGGGTGAGGGGTGGTCAGAAGAGTGGAAACGTTTGCCTGCCGACTCACCCTCACCCTTGTCCTCAGTTGCGTCCAGTGACGATCGTGACGCGACGATTCTCCGGTGCTTCTGGATGCTTCGAGTCGAGCAGTTCGGCCGAGCCTTTGCCCAGTGCGGTCAGTCGCTCGGACAAGATGCCGTGGTGGGTGACGAGGTAGTTCACGACGGCTTCGGCGCGCGCTTGCGACAGCGCAAAATTGCGCTCGGCCGAGCCTCTCGGATCGGCGTGCCCCTCGACCTTGAAGGACAGGCCGGCCAGCTTGTCCGACTGCAGCGCACGGCCCACGACATCAATGGCCATCTTGCTTTCGGCGGGCAACTCGGCTGAATCGGTCGGAAAGGTGATCAGCAGCGAAGCCTTGCCCGGCCCCCCATGCCCAGCGCGGTTCATCGGTGCTCGTACTGCCGGTCCGAACCCGCGAAGTGCGCCGTCTGCCGGCGCTTGCGGAGCTTCGACGGAGAGCAGTTCGATCACTTTGCGCTCGTTCACTTGTGCACCCCGCAGCACTTGCTCGCGGGGCTGTGCGATCGAAACGGTAGCGGTGCTCATCAACAAGCATCCCAAGCACAGTGACGGACTCAGTTTCATGAAGGAACTCCAGATGACGACCGATGCAGATCATCATCTGATGAATCTAGCGCGTGGCGAGTCGGCTGCGAGGTGACTTTGGTCCATTGATTTCGGATCGCCCATCAAGCGACGATGCATCCCGCACAGCGTTGAAGCGAGCGGATTTCGCAAGTCAAAAGGCAGTACCGATGTCACAACCAGAAGGCTCGAATGGCCGCCGCACAGACAGCGGCGGCGAAGCCGTGGAGACGCCGGCGCTGCCATCCCATGACGAGGACGCTACGCAAATAGCGCCCGGCAATCCGTTCACGAGCCGGCCTTCGTCGCGATCGACAAGCGGTTCCGGCCCGGCCGCTCATTCCGTTGCTACATCGCGCGACCGTTCCAATGCCGCGTCGCCAACAAAGGGCGACGCCAGCCTTCCAGGCGAGCAAGAGCACATCCCCGAAACCCTCCCAGGCCACGTCGAATCCGGCGCCCCCGAAGCCCGCCAAGTTGGCCGCTACCTGATCCGCGAGCGCCTCGGTCGCGGCGGCATGGCGACCGTCTTCAAAGCCTACGACCCCGGCATAGGCCGCGACCTTGCCATCAAATTCCTCCACGCCACACTCTGCGAAGACGAGCAATACCGCGGCCGCTTCCTGCGTGAGGCGCGCGCCGCAGGCGGCCTGTCGCATCCCAACATCGTCACTGTTCACGATGTCGGCGAGATCGAGAGGCGGCCCTACATGGCCATGGAGTTGCTTGACGGCGAGCCGCTCTCCGAGATGATGCAGGCCGGCAAGCCACTGCCTTTGCGTGACATGGTGATCATGGGCATCCAGCTCGCGCGTGCGCTCGACTATGCGCACTCCCACCGAATCGTGCATCGCGACATCAAGCCGGGCAACATTGTGCGGCTCAAGGGCACGAACACGATCAAGGTGACCGACTTCGGCATCGCGCACATGGAGTCGTCCGGCAGCGCGGAGCAGCGCACACGCGTTGGCGATGTGCTCGGCACGCCTCAGTACATGTCGCCCGAGCAAACGCAGGGTGAGAAGCTCGACGGCCGCTCGGACCTGTTCTCCGCCGGCATCATGTTTTATCAAATGCTCACCGGCCAGCGTCCGTTCCAGGGCGACAGCCTCGTCGCGCTGGCTGTGAAGATTGCGAAGGAAGAGCCTGCACCGCTTGAGAAGCTGCGGCCCGATCTGCCTTCGTCCTTGCGCCGCATCGTCGAGCGCTGTCTTGCCAAGGCGCCCGATCGGCGCTTTCAGACGGGGGCCGAGTTGTCCGATGCGCTGACGCGCGTGCTGGCCGAACTCGACGAAGCCGCGCGCCACAAAGAGCGGTCCCGCATCGTGCCGCTGCGTGTCAAGTGGGCGGCGACCATGGCATTGATCGTCGCCGTCGTGATGGCGCTGTCAGCCACCTTGATCACCCAACGCCAGTATGGGGCGATGGTGAAACAGGTGACTGACTATGGCGCCTCGCTTGCGCGCTTCATCGCAGCGCAGAACGCCGTGGCAGCACTGTCCGAAGACTGGCCGGTGGTCGACGTCGCCGTGCAAGAGGTGATGAAGACCGGCGACTTTCACAGCGTCACGGTGATCGATCGTGAAGGCATCGTGCGCGCCGCTGGTGACCAGGCCTTGATCGGCAAGCCGTACCAGCCGCAACGGGCTGAATCGCTCGGCACGCGCGACGGCGGCGTGACCATGTCGCGTTCTACCTCGCAGGGTGAACGGGTGCTGGGCTTCGATGCACCCATCACGTTTCAGGGCAAATCGGTTGGACGGGTCGCTCTCGCATTGCCAGAGCGGCCACTGGTGCGCGTGGCGCGTTTGTCGATGGGGCTCATGGCCGTGCTCGTGGTCGTGACGGTGCTCGCCGTCGCCATTGCGATGTACTTCGTTGCCAACTGGTTCGCCCGACCGATCAAGCTTGTGAGTGACGCGATGGGCGAGATCGCCAAGGGTCGCTTTGAGCATCGCATCGATGAAAAGCGCAAGGACGAGTTCGGGTTGTTGTTCGCGGCGTTCGATCGCATGGCACAGGCATTGCACGATGCGCGGGCCAGCGGTGGGGCGTCAATGGCCATGCCGACTCCGACACAGGCCCCCTTGCGCCCGAGTACGCCAAGCAACGATGCGGCTGCGTCGCCGACGCCAACGTCGGCCAAAGCCACGGGCAGCGACTCAGCAGATCCGACGAGCGGTCTCGCTGCGCCCAAAACGTCTACCTAAGAGGCTGAGAGTATTTCGATCATGGCCGCTCATCACGCCAAAAGACCTCCGCTCGTCGTTGCAAATGCTCGCCATAGCAAGACCTATGGCTGCGCTTTGCGCCTGGTGTCGCGTCAAGTCTCCAGTGTCTGCTGCTCGCTTGATCTCGAAGCGCGATGCGGCGTTTCGCCTCGTCGCCATAGCATCGGCTATGACTCGTCGGCGCGCCTTGCACTGCGCTCCGATAGGCTTGACGCGACAACAGGTCAGGTGCGTTTTGGCGTGCTGCTCGGACACGCTCGAAATAGTCTCAGCCTCTGAGGGCCTCCTATGGTCCGCACAATGCAAGCGCCGTGGCGTGCGATACGCATCGTATTGGCAAGCCTGATGACCGTGGTCGCAGGATGCAGCTCGCCGGGGATCATGCCGCCGCCTGCACCATCAACAGCGTCGTCGTCCTCACCTCCTGCGACGGGTCAGGTGCTGGGGCAAAGCGATCGCTTCGCCATTTACCAGCCCAATCCGGAGGACACACTGCGCTCCATCGCCGCGAGATTTCTCGGCAGCGAAGAACGCTATTGGGTGATTGGTGACTTCAACAGCATCAGCCGTGTCGAGGCGGGGCAGCCAGTGGTGGTGCCGCTGAAGACCTTGAATCCGACGGGTATCCATGCCGACCAGTACCAGACCGTGCCTATCCTCTGCTATCACCGGTTCGGGAACTCGGGTGGAAAGATGGTCGTGTCGCCGACCCGCTTTGCACAACAGCTGGATTGGCTGGCACGCAACGACTACCACGTCATCCCTCTTGCGCAGCTCGTCGGCTACCTCGAAGGCAAGCAATCATTGCCCAGACGTTCGGTGGTCATCACGATCGATGATGGGTACGAATCGGTGTACCGGTATGCGCTGCCGTTGCTGCGCAAGCACGGCTTTCCGGCGACGCTCTTCGTCTATACCGACTTTATCGGCGCGGGGGATGCACTGAGCTGGCAGCAACTGCAAGAGCTTGCCGCCTCCGGCGTGGTGGATATCCAGGCGCATTCCAAGTCGCATCGCAACCTGATCGAGCGCACCGCAAGCGAAAGTGATGCGCAGTATCGACAAGACATCGAAGCTGAGGCACGCGCTCCGCGCGACATCATGGAGCGGCGCCTGCAAGTACAAGTGCGGCACTATGCCTTTCCTTTCGGCGATGCGAACGAGCTGGTGCTGGACGTGCTCAACCGTCAGCAGTATCAACTTGCAGTGACAGTCAATCCGGGCGGAAATGCATTCTTCGCCCAGCCTTTGATGCTGCGCAGGACGATGATCTTCGGCGACCACGATCTGGAAGCCTTCAAGTCCAGGCTGCAGATCAGCCGCGCGATGAGGGCGCCATGATGCCGACGGTGCGAGTGCAAGACCACATTGCGCCGGCTGGTCGTCTCGCGGTTGCTTCGCTTGCGCTTGCGCTTGCGCTTGCGCTTGCGTTGGCGGCTTGCGGCACCGAGCCGATGACAGGGGCCGATGACGATGGGTCAGTGGCAGTGTCACGACGATCGGGCACAGCCGCGAACTTCGAGAAAAGGCTGCGCGAGCGGGCGCTGAGCCAGGGCCGTCGTGGTCGACTCGCAGAGGCGGCAACCTCCTGGGAAGTTCTCACCGTGCTGCGGCCCGACACGCACGAGTACCGCGAGCGCCTGAAAGAAACACGGCGCCAGATCGACACTGCTGTGGCGGACCGACTGCAGCGCGGCGCGCAGGCGCTCAAGCGCGGCGAGTCGGATGCTGCCGCGGCGCAGTACCTTGCGGCCTTGGCGCTGCAGCCGGACAACGATGAGGCCGCGCAGGCACTGCGCAATATCGAGCGCGATAGAAACAAGCGCAACTTTCTCGGCAAGCCTTCGCGCGTCACGCTGACGCGTCGTGCCATCAACGAGTCGCAGATGGCGGCTTCCAGCACTTCAACCCCTCTGGATCGCAATGAACTCGAACACGCTGCCATGCTGAGCATGCAAGGCGAGCTGGACGATGCCATCGCCTTGCTCGAGCAATACCTCGCCGTTGACACACAAGACGCCGCGGCGTGCCATCTGCTGGCCGACATGTACTACCAGAAGGCAGAAAAGCAATTGCCGCGCGATAAGCCGGCTGCCATCAGCGCGCTCGAAAAGAGCCTGTGCCTGGATGCGTCGAATACTCGCGCCGCTACGCGGCTGAAGGAGCTGAAGAACGGCAGTGAGGCTGCGGTGGCCATGGTGCTGGCGCGCGAGAGCTGCGAGTCGGCTCGTTGAAGCCAAGCGGCAGCCGCAGGGCCGATTTCGCAGAACGGCAGTAAGCCCGCCTTAACCCCTATCCCGGGAGAGGGCGGCGGCGGTGGGCAGAGCAAGGCTCTTGGATATCAACGGCCGCAGCCCTCACCCCAACCCTCTCCCAAAGGGAGAGGGGGCCCAGGACCATGGCTCACCAGGACCGGCTTTAGTCTTCGGCGCGCCATCCGGGCATGCCGATTCGAGCCACACCGATCTGTATTGCTCCCTCTCCCTCTGGGAGAGGGTGGGGGTGAGGGCGACAGAGGTGGACAGAGCAGGCCCTTGGATATCAACGGCCGCAGCCCTCACCCCAACCCTCTCCCAGAGAGAGGGAGTCCAGGTCCATGGCTTCCCGCGCCCAGCCCGGTCTTGGCGCAGCCACCAAAAGATGGGATCAGGGCATGCCGACTCAAGCCAGCG